>ERZ779880.2830-NODE-2830-length-11533-cov-3.068653_pt1 | contig 11533 bp, 10 predicted proteins | sample MGYA00511555_ERZ779880 | MGnify/ENA primary metagenome ERZ779880 (study PRJEB29588, sample SAMEA2145815) | human gut metagenome | biome: human gut; feature: human-associated habitat; material: faeces | place: Denmark | collected 2008/2010 ...
TCCCATACCTGTCAAGGCGTTGTTAAGCCCCGTATTGATACCGCCCATGATCGGCTCTACAATGAAGGTCATCAGTAAGCCCATAAGCAGGATTCCCACTACCGGATAAATAAAAACCGGAGCGATTTTTTCCAGTGCTTCCGGAAGTTTTTCGAACAATTTTTTTAAGAGAAGGATAAGATAGCCTGCCAGAAAACCTGCTACTAATGCACCAAGGAAACCAGACTTGCCGTTTGCTGCAATTGCACCACCCACAAATCCGACTGCCAGACCAGGTCTGTCTGCAATGCTCATAGCAATAAATCCTGCCAGAACCGGAAGCATAAAGCCAAATGCGGTGCCGCCGATTCCTTTAAGCAGTGCTGCTGCCGGTGTGATCGTACCAAAGTTTGCTCTCTGATCTGTCGTGCTTCTGCTGTCAATGATGTCATATCTACACAAAGTCCATCGATCAGGAATGCAAGAGCGATCAAAATACCGCCGCCTACGACGAATGGCAGCATGTGTGAAACACCATTCATCAACTGCATATAAATCTGATGGCCTTTGGAGCCTCCTGCTTTTTTCTCGGAAACTTCTGCATTTTCCGATGCAGTATAAACCGGTACATTTCCGGACATTGCCTGCTCTATCAGTTTATCCGCTTTGCTGATACCGTCAGAAACCTGAACTTCGATCAGCTTTTTACCATTGAATCGATCCATCGGAACTTTTGTGTCTGCTGCCACGATGATGCAGTCTGCATTTTTGATCTCTTCCGCAGTCAGCACATTTTTCGCTCCGCCAGAACCTCTTGTCTCTACTTTAATGAAACATCCTTTCGCTTTTGCAGCCTTTTCCAGACCTTCCGCTGCCATGTAAGTATGTGCGATACCGGTCGGGCATGCTGTGACAGCCAGAATACGGAACTGATCTTCCGAGGTCGCTTCGTCTGCTTTCAGTTTTTCATCCAGATCCGGTAATTCATCTAAAGGAATATTTTTAAATGGGATTTTTCTATAACCTATTTCATTTTTTACTTCATCTGCAAGAATGATATCATACCCAGAATCCTTGAAAGCAGATAATACACTTATCTCATCTTCCACCATGCTGATCAACAGTCTTTTTTGAACTGGTGTGATCATCCAGGAAAATTTATCAATCACATCTACACACTGACACAGAAAATATCTTTTCTTATCGTCCCTGTAAACAAAAATCATAGGAATATTATCAAACAAAAATAAAACTTTTTCTATTTCCAAATCTCCATATTGAGGCACATTTTTAAAATAAATCATATTTTACACCTGACTCATGAAAATTTTCAAATACTTTTTCCACTTCACCTTCAAAAATCCACCAGTCTACATGTAACTTATCGGAATAATCCTTCTCCCGTTCAATAGTTCTTTGCACCAATCCATTCGTTGTCCTACCCTGTAAAATAATCGGATGTGGATATATTTTCTTTTTCAAGCATTTAACAAATTTCTCACAAGGCTTCTTATCTAAATATACGGATGTTGAATATGTTCCTACTTTATCCTTTGGATACCGCATTCCATTATCTGGTAATATTCCAGCCTGAATTTCCTCATATGTACCTTCTTTTGGAATTCTGGACTTTCTGGTGTTTGCCATAATGTTGTCCTCAATAATTGTAGTAAAATAGACTAACCACAATTATTTACTTATTTCTGTTTAAATGCCCAAAACTTATTTATCACAAAATTCAATGGCACACTTACCAGTAAATTAATAATCGGTGCAATAAACTCTGAAATTCCAACTACCTGCACCCACAAGATTAATAAAATACTATTTAAAAACAATCCTGTAAAAGAATATGAAACATAGGTCTTTAATAATGCTTTCCATATAGAACGCTGTTTTCCCTCTTCCAAAACAAATACCATCTTGTTGTTCCAATAAAATGACCACAATACACTTAAAATAAATGCAATTACCTGTGCAACCAGATAATCACTTTTCGGTAAAATTCCCGCCTTTTGAAACCCAATAAGACTGATAGCATACAATATATATGAAATAACGGTATTACTTACACCTACAATTCCAAATTTTACAAACTGCATAAATGCATCGAACTGAATCTGTGTCAGCTCTTTTCCAACAATTTTAAAAAATAACTTTAAAACAGCATGTGCGATCAGTTCTATCCAATGCCATATAACAGTTCCTATACTCTGCATTTTATTTTCCAACCTTTCAGTAAAACAGGCACTCCATAGAGTGCCTATTCTGTTATAAATTCTTCAATTTGACGTTTCATACAGTCTGCTACATCACCATGCTGCAGATAAATATGTGACCATTCCACAATCTTTTCCATGGTTGTCTCAACGTTCCATCTTGGTTTCCATCCAAAGGTACGCTTCAGTTTAGAACAATCTAATTTCAAGAAATTTGCCTCGTGCGGTCCACCATCGTAGCGATCAATCCATTTTATAGAATCGCCTGTTGCCCTGTTCCATTTTTCACAGAAAAGAGTTACCAGGTTACCTGTTGTCCAACAATCAGTTTCATCCGGTCCAACATTATAATTTCCAGCATATTTTTTATCCTCATACTGGGCTTTCGCAATCATAAGATACGCAACAACCGGTTCTAAAACATGTTCATATGGTCTTGTGGAGAAAGGATTTCTTACAATGATATCTTCCTTTTTCTCCGCTGAACGGATGCAATCAGGGACAATACGATCTACTGCAAAATCACCGCCTCCAATTACATTACCGGCACGCGCTGTTGAAATTGCAACATCCATATCTTTAAAAAATGAATTCAGATAACTGCTGGTTACAAGTTCGGAACATGATTTCGAATTTGAATACGGATCATATCCATTTAATTCTTCATTCTCTCTGTATCCCCACTCCCATTCTTTGTTCAGATATACTTTATCTGTCGTAACATTTAAAAATGATTTAACTGATGAAGTTAAACGGACACATTCTAAAACATTTACGGTTCCCATCACATTCGTTTCATAGGTATATACAGGATTCTTATAGGATTCTCTCACAATTGGCTGCGCTGCCATATGAATCACGATCTCTGGCTGTACCTCATCAAAAACTTTTTTCATATGGTCTAAATCACGCACATCCCCTATGACAGACTGCATATGGTCTGCAAGATGACACATTTCAAATAAACTTGGATCTGTCGGTGCTTCAAGCGCATATCCTGTTACTTTAGCTCCTGCCATAATAAGTAACTGACACATCCAGGATCCCTTAAATCCTGTATGCCCGGTAATCAATACCTTTTTATCTTTGTAAAAAGAAACATCAAGCATTTGATTTATCCTCCTGTTCCTCCGTAAAATTCAAACGTTCTTCTTCAATAACCAGCGGACGATTCATGATACGTTTGTTCATACTCATAACATATTCACCTAATAAACCAATAAAAAATAACTGTGCCGACCCGAGAATACATACTGCAAGTAAAATCGGAATTGTTCCAGCAACAAACCTGTCCCAAAAAACTAATTTCATAATCAGATAAACCAATGCAACTATCAAACTAACCATTGAAAATATAAATCCAATAATAGTGGCAATTCTTAATCCTACTTTCGTGTAAGATGTAAAGCTTAACATAGCTGCATCGTATAATGTTGCCCAGTTATTATGTGTCTTTCCTGCCTTACGTTTTGGCTGAGTATACGGTATATCTTTTCTTTTATATCCTAACTCAGCAACAATTCCCCTGATAAATGGTGTCGGATCCTTTAAATTGCGTAATACTTCAATAAAACTTTTATCATACAGTCCAAAACCAGTAAAATGCTCAATTTGTTCAACATCAGACATCTTCTTAATCATTTTATAATAGCAGGTTCTTAAAAACCGCATTATTTTATTTTCTTTACTTCCTGTCTTAATTCCACTTACAATTTTATAACCATTCTCCCATTCTTTTACAAATACCGGTATTAATTCTACAGGATCCTGAAAATCACAGCAAAGACTAATTGTACAGTCCCCTGTCGTCTGACACATTCCATAAACTGGTGAATTAAACTGTCCAAAATTCTTAGCATTAAAAATTGCTTTCACTTTAGGATTCTTTTTACACATTTCTCTCAAATATTCTCTTGTCTTATCCTGTGAACAATTATCAATAAATAAAATTTCGTAATCATATGAAGACAATTCTTTTTCTAATACATCAATAACTGCTGCACATATTTCCCTTACATTTTCCTCTTCATTATAACAGGGAATCATCACACTTATTTTTTTCATCTGTTCTTTTCCTTTTTATTCACAATGCACCATTACTTTAACCAAATCTGCTGGCTTATCTCTCATAAGATAAAGTGCTTCTTCCACTTTGTCAAGTCCATATAAATGATGTGTAACCAATGGTGTCGGATCAACTCTTCCAAATTCAATCATGGACATGATCCTTTCAATACGAGCCCGGCCACCTTTTGCCAATTCCATGTGCAATGTTTTTCCGCACATACCTCTTCCACCTGAAAAAATTGGAAGGGGCAGATACCCGGTTCCTCCAAAATAATTAATATTGGAAATAGTTCCTATGCCATATCTCGTCATATCATATGCCTGTGTCAGCACTTCTGCAGTTCCTCCTGCAATAATCGTCGCATCAACACCTATTCCATTTGTCAATTCTTTTACCTGCTGTACAATATCCCCTTCTTTGTAACTTAAAACATCTGTTGCTCCATAGTATTTTGCTAATTGTACACATTTAGGGCGTGTTCCTACTGCAATAATACGAGCTGCACCTCGTAATTTTGCTCCTGCTCCCGCCATTAAACCAATAGGTCCAATACCAATCACACATACAGTATCACCAATCTTAATATCAGCATATTCTGCCCCGGTAAATCCTGTCGTTACCACATCTACACTCATCAACGCCTGCTCTTCTGATATTTTCTGCGGAATATGTGCCAATGTAGTATCTGCATCCTTAATTAAAAAACGTTCTGAAAAAACACCTGGCTGTGTTCTTCCCAACTGATGTCCAGAAAATGGCGCTGACGCATGTCTGTCATTTCCCTCCTGAATACTTTTCTCTCTCCAATCAGGTGTAATAGCAGGTACAGCTACACGATCACCAGTTTTAAAGTCACATACATTTTCACCTACACTTACAACTTCGGCGATACACTCATGTCCTAACACTAAATTATCCTGCTTTTTAGAACCACCACCAAATACTGTATGTACATCAGACGAACATGGAGTCACAGCAACCGGTTTTAAAATAGCACCATATGGCACTAATTGCGGTTCTGGTGCATCAAACCACTTTACCTTTCCTGGTTCTGCTAACACAAACGCTTTCATACAAAACTCTCCTCTTCAATCCTTTTCATAATTTCTCTTATTCCATCACTAAATGTAGTTATTTTATGAGTACCAATTACACTATCTACTTTTTTAATCACTGGTTCTAAATCAGGTGTTCCCTCAGGATTTACTATATTATTTCCAAATTCATAATTTCCTGTTTGATTTGATAAATGATATATCTCCGTTACAAACTCTCTCAAAACCCGGGTATCTACTCCAGAAATATTATATATCCCTGTATCTATGTTTTTTTCCATCATACGACTAATCATATCAGTAAAATCATCAATATTTGAGTGCAATTACCTAACTGCACAGTTTCACCGCTATTAAACTTACGCACACATGTATCCACCAAGGTTCCAGGTCTGTCATCGGCACCATAGATACTAAAAATACGAAGATGTATAAAACGAATTTTTTTATCTCTGCAAAATTCTTCTGCCATATTTCCAAATTTCAACTTTGATTTGCCATATTCTGAAACAGGATGACATTCCATTTCCTCGCTAATTGGCTCATGTTTAACTCCATATTCCGCCTGCGAACCTGGAAACCAAAAACTTTCACACCCCAGTCTGTCTGCAATTTTTAACGCCTCCATAGAATACCAGACATTTTTGCTCTGAATTTCATAATTTGCTCTTCCTGCATTTCCCGATCCATCCCATGCAAAATGTACAAAATAATTTGCTTCTTTTATATAATCCTCAATACATGTCAAATTCTCTAATGAACCATACATCAAATGAAATCTTTCATTTTCTTCAGGCAATAAATGAATCGACGCAGAATTTTTTCTTACTAATGCAAAAACTTCATATCCCTTTTTTATAAAAGTTTTAACTAAATTTCTACCGAGAAAACTGGTTGCACCGGTCATCACAATTGTTTTCACTGTTTAATATCCTCATACATCTGTAAATTTTTTGCTTTCATCACTGCAATTTCTGTACCCTGTCCAAAATCTCTCTTAATGATCGCAGCTATTTCATCCGTATATCCAGGTGCCATAATAATAATAGCATCTACAGAATGTAGTAACGCATCTGCCGGTGAAATAATTGGTATATGCGATGCAGGCGCATATTTTCCCTGTTTAAACGGTGCTGAATCAATAATATATTCAATTTTTTTTGTAAGTTTTGCTGTTGCAGCAAGTGTGAATCCCTGATGACTTGCTCCCCAAATTGCCACTTTTTTCCCCTGCTTCTTTAATGCATCAACGTAATCATTTATCTCTTTACAGACAACGTCATAACTCTCTTTTATCTTACTAACATCAATCTTTTGTTTTTTCCGAACAATCACGGATAATGTATCCCTATTAACCATTTCCTGCTCTAACACTTCAAATCCATTTTTTTCCAACACAAACTGAAGTGTATCAAATGTATAATATACCAAATGATCCCTGATCAGTTCATAATAGCCATTATATTCTAAAATATATTCAAGACTTGGAACCGTAATAAGACCCATTCCATCTTCTTTCAAATTCTCATAAATCCCCTGTAACATTCCATTCGGATCCGGTTGATGTTCCAAGAAATTAAATGATAAAAATACATCAAACGGTCCATTTTCAATTACCGTATTCTTATTTTCAACAAATGCCTCACTAACATTCAAACCACGTTTTCTGGCAATCTCAACCAAATCATGCTTATGTTCCACTCCATATGCATCCACTGGAAATTCTGTCAAAACTGACAAAAATTCTCCCTGTCCACAGCCCACTTCAATAAATTTCTTATTTTCTAAATGATATGATTCTATCAAATGTCTATACTGGCTTTTGCGCAACTCAACCATTGTGGAAGAAAATCCACCTGAACGAATAACATCCCTATAATAATCCACTGGCTTACAATCAAACTGGACTAAACCACAGCCTTTACACTGATATAACTTCAAGCGAATTCCCTTATCCTGCTTTATTTCCTCTTCATTTGGAATATTCTGAGCAGATTCCGGCATATTATTAAAATCTAACAATGGCTCTTTCAATAACTCCGAACCACATACTAAACATTTTTTCATCTTCACACTCTCTTTCTAACAACTTTAGCCAAAACATAAAAATGTTTTGGCTAAAAAAATCTATTCTTCAATTACTGGTATAAACATATTTTTTATGATCTCTTCCCTTGGCAAAAATGGCGCCAGATCTTCCAATGGAGGACTCACAAGTGTTCCATCTTCCAAACGTTTTGTAGCACTCTTCGGTTCAAAATTCTGTTCTGCCGAAACAAATACTTCGCAAAAAACTGTTCCATCTATTTTCAATGCCTGATCTACCATATCCTTCATCTGGGCATTGGAATGAGCTTCCAGATAAGTATATCCAAACGCTTGAGATAATTTGGCGAAATCCGGGAATGACAAATCGCCACTCTCCGGTCCAATACCAATTTTACAATGTTCTTTAAACAAATTATTCTGTGTCTGACGAATAGAATGATACCCCTGATTATTAATGACAAAAATTTTAATTGGAAGTTTATTTGTCAGAACTGTCTGTAACTCCTGCAGATTCATCATAATACTTCCATCGCCTTCTAAGCAGATGGTATCCTTTTTTCCATTTGCAATACATGCTCCAATAGCCGCCGGAAGACCGTATCCCATACTGGCAACAGCACTATTAATCAGGAAACGTGAATCTTTTTGAATTACATAATTATGGCTTCCTACTACACAGGCACTTCCGTTCGACACAACCGTCATATTTCCCTGCGGAAGATTCTGACTTAAATATTTGATAAACGCATACACATTCGCATACTTTCCATCTTCTTCCCAATGTTTCGTCTGTGTAACCGGATAGTTTTTCTTCCACTCCTGACACTTACCGATCCATTCTGTACCAGAAAAAACAGGTACATCCTCATCTACAAGCTGTTCATTCATCTGTACAAAAAAGTCTTTTGCATCTGCGCAAACAGGCAGCTCAACATGTAATGTCGTCTTTTTCAATTCTGCCGGGTCCACATCAACCATAATCACATATGCTTCTCTTGCCCAGGTTTTCCAACTATAACCAACCTGACGAATAGAAAGACGGTTTCCAACTGCCAACACCAGATCCGCATTCTGTACTGCAAAATTACCTGCGCGGTCTCCCATGATACCGCCTCTTCCAACATATAAAGGATTTTCATCCTCAATTGCATCAATAGAATCCCAACAGGTTACAACCGGTACTCCCAGTTTTTCAACTGCTTTTCTAAACGCTCCATATCCTTCTGATAAACGGATTCCATTTCCTGCATACAACACCGGTCTCTTCGCATCTTTGATTTTCCCGATAACTTCTGCTATGACTGACTCTTCCACTGGCGCCGGATTTTCGTTTATAGCCTCTGACGGATCATACCCACGCAGCTCGTCTGTTTCAATATAACATCCCTGGTAATTTACCGGAATATCAATCCAGGAAGGTCCTCTTCTGCCCGTCATCGCAAGATGATACGCCTTTTCTAACGCATATCGGATATCCTTTGGATCTTCAATCATCACAGCATACTTACACATACTAGAAACCGATTTTGTAATATCATATTCCTGATCGCCAACTGCACGCAATGGCAACCCATCTGTATACTGACTCATGTATCTTGCAGTCGTATCATAACGTACCTGACCAGAAATCACCAACATCGGTATGGAATCCAGCCAGCCACCTAAAACACCCGTAATCGCATTCGTTCCACCTGGTCCGGTTGTCACACATAAAGCCGCTATCTTATTATCGACTCTTGCATATGCTTCCGCTGCAATTGCACATGCCTGTTCATGATGATTGTAAGTGCAGTGCAATCCCTCTTTATGCCCTAATGCATCATTCAGGTGCATGGCACCACCACCAACTACCATAAAGCAATCTGTTATTCCGTGACTTACCAAAAAATCTGCCACATAATCCGCCAGTCTCTGTTTCATATCTTTTCTCCTCGTACTTTAACTTATTACTGGTTTACTGCTTCCGTAATTGTTTTTGCCATATAGTCGATCATTTCATCTGTCATGCCCGGATATACACCAACCCAGAAAGTATTATTCATTACACGATCTGTAACACTGAGATCCCCAATCACACGATAACCTTTACCTGACGCACGCATCTGATCGAAGCACGGATGTTTGATCAGATTACCAGCAAATAACATACGTGTCTGAACTCCATGTGCCTCGATATACGGAACCACTTTATTCCGATCCACCCCCTCTTTACAGGTAATTAAAAATCCAAACCAGCTCGGTCTTGCATTATCGCAAGCCTCTGGAAGAATCAGTTTATCCTCACATCCTGCAAGTGCTGCTTTCAGTCGATCAAAATTATGAATTCTCTTCTCGACAAATGTTGGGAATTTTTTAATCTGTGCACAACCAATTGCAGCCTGCATATCAGTTGCTTTCAGATTATACCCAAAATGAGAATATACATATTTATGATCATAGCCTAATGGAAGTTCTCCGTACTGCTTATCAAATCTGTGTCCACATAAATTATCTTTCCCTGACGGACATACACAGTCACGTCCCCAGTCACGGAAAGAACGGATACATTTATTTAATAATGCATTATTAGTATAAACAGCTCCCCCCTCTCCCATTGTCATATGGTGCGGTGGATAAAATGATGATGTTCCAATATCACCAACTGTACCTGTAAATTTCTCTTCTCCATCAATTGTATATTTTGAACCAAGAGCATCACAGTTATCTTCAATCAGCCATAAATTATGTTTATCACAAAACTCTCTCACAGCCTTTAAATCAAATGGATTACCCAATGTATGTGCTGCCATTACAACTTTGGTTTTGTCCGACAATGCTGCCTCTAACTGTGTCACATCCATATTGTACTGTGGAATTGTAATATCAATAAAAACAGGTACTACACCATACTGGATCGCCGGAGTCACTGTTGTCGGAAATCCCGCCGCAACCGTGATCATTTCATCTCCTGGTTTTACCTGACGTTCTCCAAGTAAAGGAGATGTCAATGCCATAAATGCATTTAAATTTGCAGATGATCCTGAATTTACAAGAGAACAATATTTCACTCCAAGATACTTTGCAAATGCTTTTTCAAATTCATCGGTATATCTTCCTGAAGTAAGCCAGAATTCTAACGCCGAATCTACAAGATTACACATCTCTTCATGATCATAAACACGAGATGCATATGTAATACGGTCTCCCGGTTCAAACTCTTTTTTCTTATTGTGAAATGTATCGCAATACTCTGCTACCATATCCAGTATCTCTTTTTTTGCCTGCTCTTCTGTTTTATTTTCAAACATCTTTTTCCATCTCCAATCTATTTATTCCCATGATTTCCAAGGTGCTTTTCCGCTATCCCAAAGTTCATTCAGCTTGTCCATCTCACGCTTGGTATCCATGCACTGCCAATAACCATCAAACATATATGCTTTCAATTCGCCCATTTTTGCTACTGTCTCCAATGGCTCTTTTTCAAATACCGTTGAGTCCCCCTCTATAAAATCAAAAATCTTTGGCTCTAAAACCATATATCCTGCATTAATTCTCGCTCCATCATCCATGCTTTTTTCTCGGAATGAAGTGATTGTCTCATCTCCCGTAATATCCAAAACACCAAATCTTTGTCCCATTGCTGCAGCCGTCAATGTTGCTATTTTACCATGTTTTTCATGAAAAGCTACTAAGTCCTTGATATTGATATCACATACACCATCTCCGTATGTCAGCATAAATGGTTCATTTCCTACATACTTTTGAATTCTCTTTACACGTCCACCGGTCATCGTATTTAATCCTGTATCCACTAATGTTACTTTCCACGGCTCTGCCACATTATTATGTACAGTCATCTTGTTATTATCACTAAAATCGAAAGTCACATCACTGTTATATAAATAATAATCTGCAAACCATTCTTTAATTATATGCTGTTTATATCCACAACATATAATAAAATCATTATATCCATAATATGAATATTCTTTCATAATGTGCCAAAGAATTGGTTTTCCACCAATTTCGAGCATTGGTTTTGGCTTTAAGTAACTTTCCTCACTGATTCGGGTACCGAATCCTCCTGCTAAAATTACGACTTTCATAATTTTCCTCTCTTTTTCCCATGATATTGCCATGAATGTTTATTTTTATCTTTTTCCCAAAAAATATTTAGAATATAT
>ERZ779880.2834-NODE-2834-length-11517-cov-3.272204_pt1 | contig 11517 bp, 9 predicted proteins | sample MGYA00511555_ERZ779880 | MGnify/ENA primary metagenome ERZ779880 (study PRJEB29588, sample SAMEA2145815) | human gut metagenome | biome: human gut; feature: human-associated habitat; material: faeces | place: Denmark | collected 2008/2010 ...
ACCTATTTCAAAAGAAGCGGAAGCTGCTTATACCACAGCTTTAAATTCTTTATTGGGAAAAGATTCCTCTAACAAATATCGATTACATGACACATCCGTTGTTTTCTGGTCTCAGAAACCGACAAAGTTAGAGCAATGTTTCTGTTTCATATTTACATCTCCTCCCAAAGATGATCCGGATAAAAACACGGAAGTTATCAGAGACTTCTTGAAGTCTCCGTTCTCGGGAGTATTGAATGACGAGGACAAAACTCCCTTTTACGTGTTAGGTTTATCTCCTAATGCCGCCCGTATCTCTGTTAGATTCTGGCGACAAGGAACAGTAGGCGAATTTGCCAGTCACATCAGACAACATTTTAAGGACTTGGAAATCATTAAAAGCAAGAATCAAAGAGCCTATTTTTCTTTATTCAACTTACTGACCCAAGTTGCTTCCTTAAATAAAATGGAAAATCTGCCTCCCAGCTTAGCCAGCGATTTAAGTCAAAGCATATGGGATAACCAACCCTATCCGACCACATTGCAGATGCAATGTCTGATACGAATCAAAGCAGACCGGAATATAACGTCGATAAGAGCCGCTATACTCAAAGCCTACTTAAATAGAAAATTCAGAAATCATAATAATCCACCTAAAGAAATTCAAATGGCATTAGATTTAGAAAATAAAAACCAAGCGTACTTATGTGGCCGCTTGTTTGCTATCCTTGAAAAGATCCAGAGTGATGCTATCCCAGGAGCAAATTCTACGATCAAAGAGCGTTACTACGGTGCAGCGTCGACAACCCCGACAACTGTATTCGGCCGCTTGTTGTCTTTATCCAGACATCACCTTGCAAAATTTGATACCGGGAAATCTGTTTATTATGAAAAATTATTGCAAAGTGTTATCACCAACCTGGATAGTAACGGGTTACCTAAGTATTTATCGATGGATGACCAGTCCCGTTTCGCAATCGGTTATTACCATCAAAGAGAAGATTTATATAAAACAACAGACAAAGAAAAAAATTAATAGTATACAAATATGGAAACTGCAATAAAAAATCGTTATGACTTCATTTATTTATTTGATGTACAGGATGGTAATCCGAACGGTGATCCCGATGCCGGAAACTTACCCAGAGTTGATCCGGAAACAGGAGAAGGTCTGGTTTCCGATGTCTGCCTGAAACGTAAAGTCCGGAACTTTGTCCAAATAGTAAAAGATGGAGAAAGACCGTATGATATATTCATTAAAGAGAAAGCGGTATTGAATAATCTGATCACTGAAGCGCATAAACAGGAAGGGGTTAAAGATATAAAAGAGAAGGGAGATAAAACAGAGGCTGCCCGGCAATGGATGTGCAGAAACTTTTATGACATAAGGACATTTGGAGCCGTACTAAGTACTGGTGAAAATGCCGGACAGGTTCGTGGCCCTATCCAATTTACTTTTGCCCGTTCTATCAGTCCTATTGTTACCGCCGAACATAGTATAACCCGTATGGCTGTGGCTACGGAGGATGAGGCTAAAAAACAGAGTGGAGATAACCGCACCATGGGACGTAAATTTACAGTTCCTTACGGACTATATAAAGCTAACGGATTTATTTCCGCTCATTTAGCCGCACAAACCGGATTCAATGAAGAGGATCTGAACTTATTTTGGGATTCATTGAAAAACATGTTCGATCATGACCATTCAGCAGCCAGAGGAATGATGAATGCCCGCAAATTGATCGTATTCAAACACAGTACAGCATTAGGTAATGCTTCAGCTCATTCTTTATTCGGTTTAGTGAAGGTTCAACTTAAGGATGACCAACGCCCACCCCGTTCGTTCGACGATTATATTGTTACCATCGACAAAGATAAACTGCCGGAAGGAGTAGAAGTTTTGGACATGATATGATAGAATACGGAGATGAGGACCTATTGATGCTTTCCGGAATCCAACACATAACTTTCTGTAAACGTCAATGGGCCCTTATACATATCGAACAACAGTGGGCGGAAAACAACCTCACTATTGAAGGAAACTGGATGCATCAAAAAGTCGATGATCCTACCTTGATGAACCGCAATAAAGGCATAGTAACATTAAGATCCGTAACGCTTGTCTCCAGACGGCTGGGACTTTATGGTATCTCTGATGTAGTAGAGATGGTCGCTTCCACCTCCGGACAAAATTCAATAAGACATCCTAAATATCCGGGATTCTGGCAATTAATTCCGGTCGAATACAAACGAGGCAAACCTAAAAAAGATCAGATAGATGAAGTCCAGCTATGCGCACAAGCGATTTGCCTGGAAGAGATGTATAACGTCAGCATAGAAAAAGGCTTTTTGTATTATGGGGAAACTCGCCACCGAGAAGAGGTCCAGTTTACTGAAGAATTACGGAAACTGGTTGAAAATAAATGTGTCCAAATGCACAAGCTATACGAGCAAAAAGTTCTTCCGCCGGCAATATACAAAGCGCATTGCAAGTCATGTTCTTTATGTGACGTATGTATGCCTAAAGTACTGACAAAAACACCGAAAGTGAATACTTACCTGTCCCAGTTATACGATTAAAATATGAGAAAATTATTGAACACATTGTATGTAACTACTCCTGAAGCCTATTTAACTAAAGATGGAGAAAACGTTGTAATTAGGGTTAAGGAAAAAGATATATTCAGAATTCCGGTTTTAAATATAGAAGGTATTGTCACATTCGGATATATAGGTGCTTCTCCGGCATTAATGAAGATGTGTGCTGAAAGAAATGTAGGATTATGTTTTTTAAGTGCTAATGGACAGTTTCAAGGTAGAGTCTCCGGTCCGACAAAAGGAAATGTCCTTTTACGAAGAACACAATACAGGATTGCCGACGATGCAAATAAATCACTGGAAATCAGTCGGCTTTTTATTGCAGGAAAGATAGCAAATTCCCGGACGGTTATCGATCGTTTCAAAAGAGATCACATTTCTTCCGACAAACAGCTATCCTTGTTTTTATCCGTATCTGAAAAGTTAAAGAGATCAAAGAATCAGGCTTTAGTTGCTGAGTCCTCCGATACATTAAGAGGTATAGAGGGAGAAGCCGCTACAACTTATTTCTCTGTATTTAACCAGATGATCATATCGCAATGTGAGGATTTTCCTTTTAACGGGAGGAACAGAAGACCGCCCAAAGACAAAGTAAATGCTCTATTGTCATTCGTTTACACATTGCTGAATCATGAGGTACAGTCTGCATTGGAAACAGTAGGACTTGATCCATACGTAGGCTTTTTACATACCGATCGACCAGGAAGAGCGAGTTTAGCGTTAGATATGATGGAAGAGTTACGAGCCTACCTGGCAGACAGGTTGGTTTTGTCCTTAATTAATCGTAAACAGATATCCGGTAAAGGTTTTGTCGAACACGGAGATAACGGGATTGTAATGGACGAAGATATCAGAAAGGGAGTCTTACTCGCTTGGCAGAAGAGAAAAAAAGAGACAATAATCCACCCCTACTTAAATGAATCCGTACCGATAGGACTGATCCCATATATTCAGGCGATGCTTTTAGCTCGTTTTTTGAGAAACGATTTAGATAATTATCCGGTCTTTTTAATGAAGTAAGTTTATGTATGTTCTAGTTACATATGACGTAGAAACGATGACTTCCGACGGACAGCGCAGGTTACGTCAGGTAGCACGTCAATGCCTGAATTATGGCCAACGCGTCCAAAATTCCGTTTTTGAATGCTCTGTCTCGCCTGCTCAATTTACCGAGTTAAGATTAAAACTATCGGATATCATCGATCATAAAAAAGATAGTATTCGTTTCTATTTCTTGGGAAATAATTATTCTAAAAGAGTTGAATACATAGGTGTCGTCACATCCTATAATGTAGAAGATGAACTTATAATATAACTGTTTGCGAACATTAAGCATTAACAAAAAGCTGGAGTTTTCGCAATCATTGATTATTAGCCTATTAAACACTCCTATTAGTTTTATTTCATCAATAAAAAATCCAAAAAGTTTATTATCGCATAAATGCATTGATAACAGACTGTAAATGTTTGCATTATTTGTAATGCAGTGTCGTACCTTATATAGGTACGTGGATTGAAACCGAGAAAAGGGGTGTCCAATGATATGCCTCATGAGGTGTCGTACCTTATATAGGTACGTGGATTGAAACTTCATGGGACGTTCAACAATCGCAACACATGGCGGTGTCGTACCTTATATAGGTACGTGGATTGAAACGGATATATCGCTTTCAGGATGGCAGAGTGTAACCGTGTGTCGTACCTTATATAGGTACGTGGATTGAAACATTTGAAGGCAGGCTTGTCATATATTACAAAAAACGTGTCGTACCTTATATAGGTACGTGGATTGAAACTATGTATAGGGCAGACACTAGCAATACGGAAATTGCGTCGTACCTTATATAGGTACGTGGATTGAAACTACTAAAGAGATATGCGTTTTGTATAATGGTAAAGTCGTACCTTATATAGGTACGTGGATTGAAACCGGGGGTGATACTGCAAGCCCGCTACAGGAATGGACAGTCGTACCTTATATAGGTACGTGGATTGAAACTATATTAAGGTAATCGGGACATTCGCATTGGGTGTCGTACCTTATATAGGTACGTGGATTGAAACTATACAATATAGAAATTTGGATAAATTAGATATAGTCGTACCTTATATAGGTACGTGGATTGAAACTACGCTGATTGCATCGGTTCTGGAACGCCTATTATGTCGTACCTTATATAGGTACGTGGATTGAAACTAAACGAATCTTTTTTTACATCTGTGGGCTTAAGTCGTACCTTATATAGGTACGTGGATTGAAACTCAAATTAAAGAGATTTTAGAAGGACGGCATAAAGTCGTACCTTATATAGGTACGTGGATTGAAACTTGGCAAAGTATTAATTACCAAGCAGTATTCAAAAGGTCGTACCTTATATAGGTACGTGGATTGAAACCCTGAAAAAGACATGTCTATGGTTAGAACTTTGGGTCGTACCTTATATAGGTACGTGGATTGAAACATAAACGTAATTTTTAAGCTCTCGGATCAAATTGTCGTACCTTATATAGGTACGTGGATTGAAACATATACAAAGCCATATTTTTAAAAATCATATGACGTCGTACCTTATATAGGTACGTGGATTGAAACAACAATAACACAGCCATTGCATTCCTCCGTAATGTCGTACCTTATATAGGTACGTGGATTGAAACATAATTGGTATGCTAGTAGTGGCTTTCGTGGCCGGTCGTACCTTATATAGGTACGTGGATTGAAACATGAATAACGTTGGAATAGAATCAACTCCCGTCAGTCGTACCTTATATAGGTACGTGGATTGAAACCATACTGGCAAGCTGCATTGATAGTGCTGTCAATCGTCGTACCTTATATAGGTACGTGGATTGAAACATAAGTCCGTTATCCGGCAGCTCTAACAAAATAGAGTCGTACCTTATATAGGTACGTGGATTGAAACAGACCAAATCCTTGCTGGTATTAACTCTGTATCTGTCGTACCTTATATAGGTACGTGGATTGAAACTGGAGTAAGGGTATCAATGACTACCTGAACGAGAAGTCGTACCTTATATAGGTACGTGGATTGAAACCTTTGAAGGGTTGGAAGATAGCAGTAAGCCGTCCGTTATACCTTATATAGGTACGTGGATTAAAACGAGTAAAACATACCTGCAGTCGACACAATTTATTAAATTATCAATTTCATTATTTTACCATGCAAGACAGAACTGCTCCACCCTTCTTCTTTACACGCTTTTGCATAATCGTCACGATGTAACTTATTATCTATCAGAAACAATTTCAAAAAATGAGTCCAAGTAAGCTTTTTCGATAAATCAGACACTATTTCAAGTTCTGGAAAATATACGCAGAACAACTCCATTTGAAGCAAGTGTCTAACTTCAAATTCTCTACCATAACGTTCCACTAATTCACGAGAAAGATATTTAAATGTATCTATCCGATGAAGTGTTGTCTCTTTACTGTAAAGATCTTGTTTAATTAGTCTACCGATTTCCCAATACAATATGTTTTTGTCTGCATTCAATCTTCGACTACCTTTCCTCTGTGATTTTTCAATTAAAAAAAGAATATCACGAAGTAAATCTTCCCTTCTTTTCATCTGTTTTGTGATTTTTATGTACAAAAATAAACTTCAGAAATCAAAACTACAACATATTTAACACATATTCTAATATTAACACAAAATACATAAATTAGCTGAACTAGACATATATAAAATATATTAGCTGAAAAATTACATATGATAAAGGGACTGCCTCACATCTGAAGACAGCCCCTTTCAATTGACTTACACTAATAAAATAAATTAGCTGTTTCAACCCACACACCCCGCAAGGTATGACAAAATACATTGTAAAGATAGCAATCCAATCCCATTTACACAATCACCCTACTTTTTATTCTATCAGCAACAGTTCTTCCACCCAAGCCCCATCCAATACCAATCCAGCTTGCAGATCATAGCAATTCGGATCCTCCAAAATGAATACACCTGAATATTCGATGACTTTACCACACCGCACCAGTTCTTCGAAATCCCATTTTCTAATGGATACGCTATATTGCTGTAGCTTACGTAACAACCAAAATTCCGGGCCAATCCGCTTCAATTCCTCCAGTAAGGTTGCACCATCACCATAGCCGACCAAGATGGATACCGAGTCTTTATCGTCTATCAACCGGAACTTCTCTGCAGCAGTTGCAAACATAAAGTGCATTTCTGCAAAACCTTTATATAACAGACCTTTTATATTAGCCTTATCAAAGGTGTTACAATTGCTATAGAATAAGCTGAAATATTGAGCCATACACTCCGGAGAAAACAAGTCGCTCCCATCGGAAACAGACAGTATCTCCCGCAAAGCAGCCGCTCCCTTTCCCATCAAACCACGCAAAAGAGTATTCTCCAAATTAAAGACAAAAACCTGACCTAATTTACCCACATGATTCAATTTGCCTTCCCGGTTACATCTTCCTGCCGCCTGTATGATTGAATCCAGACCGGCAAAAGCACGGTATACTACAGGGAAATCAATATCTACCCCGGCTTCAACCAACTGCGTACTTATCACACGGACTGGTTCATTGTCCTTCAATTTCTGCTTGATCAATTTTATAACTTCCATGATATGCGCGGAGCACATCATACGCGACAAATGTAAAGTCCCTTCAGGCATTCGCCGGTAAAGCTCTCGCGCATCCTTACGGGTATTTACAATACATAGCACACGATCATACCCGGACAACTCGTCGGCAAGTTCATCGAAGTTAGTGGTTGTACCTGGTTCCGGCCAATGCAGCTCCACCCGTTTAAAAGCCTCAAACAAATTATCATGCACAGAAGTAATTTCTGTCACGGGAGTTTTCAGTCCGTCAAAAGCCTCCGGCCCTGTTCCGATCCGACCGGAAAAAACGGGTAATGTGGCCGTAGTAAACAAAATGCTGGCTTTAAAAGAGGCTTGCAAGCTCTGCAAAACATCCAGTATGGGGTGCAAAAACTCAACCGGCAACATCTGCGCCTCATCCAGAATAACAACAGAGTTACAGATATTATGCAATTTCCGGCATCGCGAAGTGCGGCAAGCATACAGCGATTCAAAGAACTGCACATTTGTCGTCACAATGATCGGAGCATCCCAATTTTCCGTTGCCAGCAAAGAAGGGGACCGTTCGTCGTTACTATCCTGTTGCAAATTACTATGATGCTCCACCACATTCTCCGCTCCGAAAATATCCCGGAGCACGGCAGCCGTCTGTACAATAATACTCGTATAAGGGATAACGATGATAATCCGTTTTTTTTTGTAACGAACGGCATGAAGGAGTGCCCAAGCCATCGACGCCAATGTCTTTCCCCCACCTGTCGGAACTGTCAGGCTAAAAAAGCCGGGAAGGCTCTCGGCCATCTTCCGGCAACGGGACAGGATAGCCGCCCGTTTCTCATTGATGAAAGATGCTGGTGCATTTGCCGTAAGCGATTCCATATAGGCATCAAACCGATCCTTCAACGTTTCCATAGAATCATATTGCCCACGCCTGGCTGCTTGTTCCGGATGCATAAACCGCTCCGTATCCAAGTAGTCGGCATCAACCAGGCAAGAGAACAACATGCGAATCCATTGATGTATATCCTTCTCAAAATCATCAATCAAAGGCTGGTCTAACGAAGCAACCACCTCTTGCATCTCTTCCGGTGCATCTTTCAGCATCTCCTGGTAGCAATCTGTTTTAGACAGACGTCTATTCAAATTGGCCTCCCCGGAAGAAGTCCAGTCCAGCAACCCCGAATGATGTCCGGCTATACAATAAGCCAATGGAGGATAATAACCCGGCAATTTTTCTCTCGCCAGAATCGCTCCAGCCGAGGAATGGTCGGGTTTATCCACTACTTTCTGTTCCACTGCCATGCCGGATGCGTTACGGATATAAGGTTGAAAACTATTCTTTGTATATTTCCCCATATCATGCCACCAGCCATTCTGCTTTCCCCAAGCCGCCGCCCCGAAAACAGATGCAAACGATTCGCTTAATGTGGCCGTACCGACTGAATGTTCCTTCACCGTCTGTATCCGGAAAGCATCCTCTTCTACTCTGACATGCGCTATAAAATCTTGTTCTTTCATCATTTCATATAATAATTTTCCGCTATCCATTCGCCATTTGCAATAGCGACCTATAAGTAACTATATAATAACCCATTACTTCATTGCAAACTCTTTTTCATTTGCAATAACATTTGTTATTCACCCTACATTATCCCACCTTCACCACCGAATAACAAGTTCCTTTCATCGTGCGGCGTGAAGGGATCTTATTCTTCTGGAGCAGGCGGCCGAAATAAGTCAGCCGTTTATTGCCCAATTTAATGCCACTTTCACTTTGCAGATACTGGAGAATTTCAATGGCGGATAATTCCAGACTCTCCTCTCCCGGCCGGGCGGCACGAAAGTACTGAAGAAACAACTGTTCTTCGACAGGCAGTTGCTGGAATACTTCATTGTTACGAGTTGTCGAGAACTCCTCTTCGGAAGTAAACCAATAACGTTCGCCATTCTTTAAAGCAGCCACTGCCTGGGCATACAACTGTTCATAGTTTATCGACGTTGAATTATCTATCGTACCGGATATCTCGATACAGATAAAACGCCGGCTTCCGGTCGGATCGGTCAACAGATCGTAATTGTTGCAGGTCGCGATAAAAGAGGCATACCGGTGCAATGCCTGAATACTTCGCTTATAAGGCTGGCGGGCGTTGACAACCGGCTTTTGCAGGACATTCTTTAAAAAGCTCTGGTAAGCGGAACTGACCGAATCGAATTCATCGATATTGATCAAGGCAAAACGAGTCAGCATCAGTTCGGCATCCCGTTTGTTACTGAAATCAATGCTATCCGTATAATACATACGAAGCGAAGGCGGCAACAAATTCCGACACCAGGTGGACTTGCCACATCCCTGCGGGCCGACCAGCAAAGGCAACGAACTGTTTGCATGCAAATGCTCGCGCCTGTACCAGTGGGCGGTCATACTCAGGAACCAGATATAAAACAGATTGCGCCACTGGGCATTAGCGGTCGGCAGTGTGTCGGCCAGTGCACGTATATGATCCTTACCGTCCCACTCCGGCAAATATTCCAGATAATCTTCCAACGGATAAAAGACCGGAACCCTGTCGGAATAGACATACCGCTTCACATCGCGATCCCAAAGAGCCAGTCCTTCGGCCTGCGCATTCAGACCGATGCTATTTAGAACCGTTTCGGTAACCGGGGCAAAATGAATATAGTACGAACCTCTTGCCCGGAACTCCACTTCGCCTGCCAGCATATTCCGCCGGAACTCATACCGCCGTTTCATAAACTCGTCCGTCTTTATCGAAAGCAGTTGCTCGGCAGGCATCACCGGCTTCTTCCCGAAACACTTCGACAGTTGGTACACCATGTGAATCGTCTCCCGGATCTCCTCTTCAAACAGTTCGAGATTTCGGCTAATCTTTGTCCAGCGAACCACATCCTCTTCCGGAATACCGGAGCGAAAACAATTTTCAGCCAACCTTGTCAGGAAAGGCCTGACCTCTTTTCCTTCATCCAAACCACCCGTCTTTTCGAGGGCGTCCAACATACAGGCATTATAAAAACGGGAAACGATACGACTGCGGTCATATCCGGGCATCATGCGCAAAAGCGGATCTTCCTCTTTGGCCACCACCTCCCGATAGGTCGGTTCGGCAGGCATCTGCATCGGTTGCTCCTGAATCAACGGTGTGGCCGACGGATTATAATATAAACCAGGATCAAAAGAATGGCGGCATCCTCTTTCCAACGATGCCTCCTCCCCCATCTCTATATGGCGTTGCAGATGAGCCTGATAAAAGGCCACTGCACGCCTATAGGCCACCGCATGAAACAACTCGGCCAACTCCCTCTTTTCCGGAAGGGAACCGTCGGGCAACACAAAAGGAACCAGTATTTTCACGCTCTTCCCGCTCGAACCGACAAAGGCTGCCATTGTCTGCGGGGCTAAGGAAGCGAGTCGCTTCACTGCCACGGCCTCTTCCCTATCCGCCAGATTGCCGACATCCATCAGCACCAGCCCGTTATACGCCTGATACTCTATCCTGCTTTCTTTTTTCCTGAACCGGGCGGCAAAAAGCAAAACAGGAATATCCGTCGCATGAATGTTCCGATCGCCAGGCATTGAAGAGGATAATATCCCCCGATGTTCATTCACCACCCTGGCTTGTTCTCCGGATCTTATCGCAGTCATCACATCGGACAACTCTATATTTTTCAAAGACTTACCATTACTCTTCACTTGTGTTATTTTCATATCCGGACTCATTTGTGCAACTTTTGTTTTATGACTAATGACAAACTCCATTGCAAACTCAAAAAGATATTTGCAATGGAATAACAAACTATTATACAAATTATTACCTGGTAAGATTGCAAATGGCAAATACTTCCCGTAAACTTTATGTATAAAACCTATTTCATCCTCGTAAACTCAATACTTCTCAGCCTCTCCTTCAGTTTCGGGCTGGGTTTGAAGCCAATTCCTTTCAGCTTAATAGACTCGGCACGGATTTTCAACGGATCTTCCACTTCACGGTTGGGTCAGGCGGTTACGGAAAATGTTCCCAAACCATCGATCGTCACGGTATTGCCGCCTTCCAGAGCTTCCGCAATCAGAATAGTCAGATTTTCCACAAGTCCTTTCACTTCGCCGTAGGAAAATGTACTGGATCCGGCTATTTGCTCGGCTAAAGCATCCAAATTCACATTGTCATGGCTTACCGTCGTTACCGAATACCTTACCGTCTTATTATCAGTAATGTTGTCATTGATTTTTGTCAGCTTGTATCTTACCGCCATACTATTATTTTTCTATTAGATTTAACATTAACACGATTTATCTCAAAGGTTACCATCCTCTATCTTATTAGTAAC
>ERZ779880.2835-NODE-2835-length-11517-cov-3.262258_pt1 | contig 11517 bp, 10 predicted proteins | sample MGYA00511555_ERZ779880 | MGnify/ENA primary metagenome ERZ779880 (study PRJEB29588, sample SAMEA2145815) | human gut metagenome | biome: human gut; feature: human-associated habitat; material: faeces | place: Denmark | collected 2008/2010 ...
TATGGAAAATGGGAGAAATATGAATGTGGACTATAAGAGTAGAATGCAAATTGTAACAAAATGTAACAATTTGGAATGAGTGAAAAAGCCATCTTATCAGTGGAAGATACTGGAAATACGTGTAAATTCCATTCGTATTCTGTTGTAGAACTATTGACAAGATGAATTTAGGTTGTTATAATGACAACTGTTATGTAATAAATTTGTAATAATTATTACATGAATAAGTGCTTGAAGAAACTTAGAATAGATTACAAAGGATTGTTTACAGTTTGGAGGCTTTTATGATTAAGACACATTGGGTCAAGACAGCCGCGGTTTGTGGAACGGCACTGACACTTGCATTAGCGGCAGGTTCAGTAAGAGTAGATACGAATGCTGCAACCATGTGTAAAGAGACAGAGATGGCAGGACTTTCTCTTTCTTTGGACAAGCATTATGCAGACGTTTATAATGAAGAGGAACAGGAAGAAAATATTGATGCAACTGAGGCGCCGGCAGCGACTGCGTCACCTGCAGTAACACAGGCAGCTGTGACACCTGCAGCGACAACAGCACCAGCACCAACGGCAACGCCGGTACCGACACCACATGTTACAAAGCAGTTTGTCGATACAGCGATCTCCATTGCAGATGATTATGTGAATGTTCGTAAGAAACCGAATACAGATTCCAAGATCCTTGGAAAGCTGTATGAAGGATGCGCAGCAAAGGTCCTGTCTAATAAGAATGGCTGGGCTAAGATTGAGTCCGGTAAGGTGACAGGTTACATTAAGAGTGAATATTTGGCAACAGGTATTAAAGCACAGAAGCTTGCTGCTAAGTATGGTAAATATTATGCGAAGGTAAAACCGGGAACCGTTACATTAAATGTTCGTACGAAGCCAAATACTTCTTCTACGATCATGACACAGATCCCGGAAGATGAAAATTATGAAGTTGTCAAGATCGGTAAGGATTGGGTTAAGATCTCTATCGATGGTGAGGATGGTTTCGTAGCGAGAGAGTTTGTTTGTCTTCATGCGAACTTCAAGAAAGCAGTATCCATTGCAGAAGAGAAGGCTGAGGCAAGAAGAAAAGCAAGAGCAGAGAAGGCAGAGCAGGAGCGTTTGGCAGCATTGGCAGCAGAGCGTGCGCGTCAGCAGTCTGCAAGCAGTTCTTCCAGTTCATCTTCAAGCTCTTCCGGCAGCTCATCTTCTAGCAATAGAAGCAGTTCATCTAGCAGAAAGAGCAGCAGTTCTGTAACAAGAAGAAGTTCTTCCAGCAGAAAGAGCAGTTCATCTAGCAGAAAGAGCAGCTCCTCCAGCAAGAAGAGCAGTTCATCTAAGAGATATAGTTCATATACAGGAAGCGGCAACGGTTCAGAGGTTGCAAGCTATGCACAGAACTTTGTTGGTAACCCATATGTATATGGTGGATCCAGTTTGACTAGAGGAACCGATTGTTCCGGATTTACAATGAGTGTTTATGCACAGTTTGGATATAGTCTTCCACATAGTGCAGCAGCACAGTCAGGATGTGGTTCTAAGGTAAGCCTGTCAAACGTACAGCCGGGAGATTTGATCTTCTATCGTAACGGTAGTCGTATCGGTCATGTGGCAATGTATATCGGTGGTGGACGTGTAGTACACGCCAGCAACCCAAGTGATGGTATTAAGATTTCCAATATGTACTACAGAAAGCCTTGCGGCGCTCGTAGAATTATTGGTTGATCATTAGGTATAATGACGTTGAAGAAGAGGAGTACGTTTTCGGAGTTCACAGAGAGAATGGTTCATTGGCTGAAAGACCATTTGAATAGAACGAAAGCAGAAGGTAGCTTCGGAGTCATGTCTCTGAACAGATAGTAAGAGACATCGGTTCATCTCGTTATCGATGCAAGAGGTAATGTGATTTTTACATTGCGATCAAAGGTGGTACCGCGTATAATCGCCCTTTGCACTATGTGCAGAGGGCGTTTTTTACTTTATAGGAAACCTCTCGTTTCCTATAAAGCAATAAACGCTCCGCGAGGATGCAAGTGTTGTATGTTAAGAGAAAGGAAAAAGATTATGGCAAAAGAGTTGGAAAAAAATTACAATCCTGCGGATATTGAGCAGAGAACGTATGACAAGTGGATTGCAAAGAAGTATTTTCATGCGGAGGTAGATCGTGACAAGAAACCATTCACGATCGTTATGCCACCTCCAAATATCACAGGACAGCTTCATATGGGACATGCCCTGGATAATACACTGCAGGATATTTTGATCCGTTTCAAGAGAATGCAGGGATATGAGGCTCTTTGGGTACCGGGTACCGATCATGCTTCGATTGCTACAGAGGCAAAAGTTGTAGAAAAGCTGCGTGCCGAGGGAATCAGCAAAGAAGATATTGGAAGAGAAAAGTTTCTGGAGCATGTTTGGGACTGGAAGAAGCAGTACGGTGGCCGCATTGTAGAACAGCTCAAGAAGATCGGCTCTTCCTGTGATTGGGATAGAGAACGCTTTACGATGGATGAGGGATGCTCTAAGGCAGTAAAAGAAGTGTTTGTAAAGTTATATAACAAAGACTTGATCTACCGTGGAGAGCGTATCATAAACTGGTGTCCAAAATGTCTGACTTCTATTTCTGATGCAGAGGTTGAGTATGAGGATCAGGCAGGTCATTTTTGGCATTTGCGTTATAAGACAACGGACGGAACCGGTTATATTGACTTGGCGACAACGCGTCCGGAGACATTACTTGGTGATACGGCAGTAGCAGTTAATCCAAATGATGATCGTTACAAAGATATGGTGGGTAAGACTTTGGATCTTCCAATTGTACATCGTCAGATCCCAATTATCGCAGATGATTATGTTGATATGGAATTTGGTACAGGTGTTGTAAAGATCACACCGGCACATGACCCGAACGACTTTGAGGTAGGACTTCGTCATAATCTGGAAGTGATCAATGTACTGACAGATGATGCCAAGATTGTAGAAGATTATCCGAAATATGCAGGCATGGACCGCTATGAGGCAAGAAAAGCGATCGTTGCTGACTTGGAGGCAGAAGGTGCTCTTCTGAAAGTAGAAGACCATGAGCACAATGTAGGTACCTGCTATCGTTGTCATACAACTGTAGAACCACGAGTATCAAAGCAGTGGTTTGTTGCTATGAAAGACCTGGCAAAACCGGCGATCGATGCAGTGAAGAATGGAGATACAAAGTTTGTACCAACACATTTTGAAAAGACTTATTTTCATTGGTTAGAGAATATTCGTGACTGGTGTATTTCACGTCAGCTTTGGTGGGGACATCAGATTCCGGCATTTTACTGCGATGATTGTGGCGAAATGGTTGTTACGAAAGAAGATACCTGTAACTGTCCAAAATGCGGCAAGCCAATGAGACAGGATCCGGACACGCTGGATACTTGGTTCTCCTCCGCACTGTGGCCTTTCAGTACACTGGGATGGCCGGATAACACCGAGGAAATGGATTACTTCTACCCAACAAGCACTCTGGTAACCGGTTATGATATCATTCCATTTTGGGTTATGCGTATGATGTTCTCCGGTTTGGAGCATACCGGAAAGGTGCCGTTTGATACAGTATTGATCCACGGACTGGTAAGAGACAGTCAGGGCCGTAAGATGAGTAAATCTCTTGGCAATGGTATTGATCCTTTGGAGGTCATTGATAAGTATGGTGCAGATGCGCTTCGTTTTACTTTGGTAACCAACAATGCACCGGGTAATGATATGCGTTTCTACTGGGAGCGTGTAGAGGCAAGCCGTAACTTTGCCAATAAAGTATGGAATGCTTCTCGTTTCATCATGATGCACTTAGGCGATAATGTGATCACAGAGCCGGCAAAAGAGGATCTGGAAGTGATCGACCGTTGGATCTTGTCTGCAGCAAATCATGTGGCAGCAGATGTCACAGAGAACATGGAGAAATATGAGTTAGGTGTGGCAGTACAGAAGATTTATGACTTTGTATGGACAGAGTTCTGTGACTGGTACATCGAGCTTGTTAAGCCAAGATTATTTGCTAAGGATGAAAATCCTGCTTCTGCAAATGCAGCTTTCTGGACATTAAAGACAGTATTGATCCAGTCCTTGAAACTGCTGCACCCATATATGCCGTTTATCACAGAGGAGATCTTCTGTACATTGCAGTCAGAGGAAGAATCCATCATGATCTCCAACTGGCCGGTTTACCGCAAGGAGTGGGAAGATGAGCAGTCTGAAGCAAAGGCGGAACTCATGAAAAATCTGATCCGTGGTATCCGAAATATCCGCACGGAAATGAATGTAGCACCTTCCCGTAAGGCAGTTGTATATCTCGTAGCAGATGACGAGACGACAGGAGCAGCTTTGGAAGAGCTGATCCCGGCATATCAGCATATGATCTCTGCATCAGAGGTTCATGTACAGGCAGACAAGACTGGTATTGAGGATAATGCAGTATCTGTTGTGATCGATAAGGCAACTGCGTATATGCCTCTTGCTGATCTGGTTGACTTTGCCAAGGAAAAAGAGCGCCTTACCAAAGAAAAGAAGAAGTTGGAGGGCGAGTTGAAGCGTGTCAATGGAATGCTTGGAAATGAGAAATTTATGAGCAAGGCACCGGAGGCAAAGGTTGCGGAAGAACGCGCAAAACTTGAAAAATACACAGCTATGATGGCGAAAGTGGAAGAGGAATTAAAAGCCTTAGAAAAGTAAGAGAAAATTCATCGTTCCCTTTCTTGTAATATAAGAATCCTTATGCTAAAATCAAAAGAGGAGGCAGTATACACATAAGTGCGTACTGCGTCCTCTTTACAAAATGATAAAATGCTTATATAGCAGCCTGTAACACGACAGGTCGTAGTAGAGTAAGGCATATCTTGTAGGGGGAAGGGGGCGTTTGACTGTGACAGATTTTCAGGCAGAGAACAATCAGGAATCAATTCAGATCATGGTTGCAGAGGATCAGCTTTCCGCGAGTGTGTGGATTCAACAAGGCGAGAGTCACTACACGGCAGCATTGTTGAAAAATCGGCTCAGTGAGGCAGGCGTCACCAGTGGACTGCAGGAGGAGACAATTCAGCAGCTGGCAAACGGATTGCTGTATGATCAATGGGTTGTTGTTGCGAAGGGAACGCCTTGCGTGAATGGAGAAGATGGCTGGTATGAGTATGCCTTTCATCGGGAAACGGATCACAAACCCAAAATATTGGAAGACGGTTCGGTGGATTACAGCCAGTATGGCAATATCCCTTCCGTAGAAGAAGGAGATGTGATTGCCATTTATCATCCGGCGACGGAGGCGAAGGATGGTATGGATGTACATGGTAATATTCTGGTCGCCCGCAAGGGAAAGAATCTTGCCAGATTATTCGGAAAAGGTTTTGCGTGTGCTGAAGATGGATGTACCTATATCGCTAATCGCAGCGGTAAGATTGTGGAGGCCATGGATAAGATCTTTATCGATCAGGAGTTTGTGGTCGAGGGTGATCTAACCAATTCCACAGGCAGTATTTGTTTCCGAGGAGATATTCGCATCCGTGGAAATGTAGGATCCGGAGTATCGGTCGTTTCGGAGAAAGGATCCATCTTGGTTGATGGATTTGTGGAAGGAGCAGATCTGCAGGCAAACCGTGATATTACCTTGAAGAATGGTATGCAGGGGAATGGAAAGGGATTTATCCGGGCAAAAGGAAATGTCAACGCGAAGTTTTTTGAGCAGTGTACGATCTGTGCGGACGGATGTGTCAATGCGAATGCGATCATGAACTGTCAGATCGAGGCAGGAGAAGATGTGGTCGTGTCCGGTAGATTTGGCAGCATCATAGGTGGTCATATCAGCGCCCAAAGGCAGATCAAGGCAACCAATATCGGAAATGTAGCTGAAGTGGAAAATCAGGTTGAAGCAGGTGTTGCGGAAAATCTTGTGACGAAGATGAATCTGCTGACGGAGTCCAAGAAAAAAGCATTGGATGAATGGGAGCGGATCGCGCAGGGGATTGAACGCATAGATACTCTGATGGAGCAGACGAAAAATGCTGCTTTGATGGAGAAGAAGCGTGTCTTAATGCGTGGTAAAATAGAAAAAGATACACAAATTAGTGAACTAGAGAAAAAGATACAGGCGACTGTCCTGGCAATGGAAAAGGCAAATGTGGCGAAGGTGACAGTTGACCGTTATGTGCATCCGGGAACCTGCATTTCCGTCAATGGAATGAAAACACAGGTACAAGAGCTGGAGCAGCATGTAGAATATGCCCGCAGAGGCAATGGGATCATCGTATATCATATCGATGAAGCATAGCGGGGCGTCAATGCCGGGATGACGAAAGAATTAAGAAAACATCGTAAGACATAGGCATGAGAGCAGTTTTCATGCGATGTCGAAGTTTGCGTAGAAATAGCATTGCAGTAGAGCAGGAGGTAGAGTATGATTGATTTTGAGGCAGAATTAGCAAAGTTTCAGCCGAGTCTCGATGTGGAGCAGGCAGAAGATGCAATTTATGGAAATAATACAACGGATGTTACGGATTTGCTGCAGACGATCCTAAAAGGTAAGATGGAAGGTAACAAAGCTCCGGAGGAGTGGGTGGAAGAACGATGAATTGTCCAAGATGTAATGTGGCGGTAGCCTTTACGAAAAATCGATGTGATAATTGCGGACAGGAGCTTCGAAGTTATCGCAAAACCGTAAGCCTGTCTAACAGTTTTTATAATTTGGCATTAAGCCAGGCGAAAGTTCGGGACTTATCCGGTGCGATCGTTTCCTTGAAACAGAGTCTTCAGTTCAATAAATTAAATACCAGTGCTAGAAATCTGCTGGGTTTGATCTACTATGAGGAAGGCGAGATCGTAGCTGCGCTGAGTGAATGGGTTCTTAGCAAACATTATCAGGACAAAGATAATGATGCGGAAGAGTACATTCGTGAAGTTCAGTCTAATCCGAACAAGTTGGATACGTACAATCAGACGATTAAGAAGTACAACACAGCATTGCAGGCGGCAAAGCATGGGGATGACGATATGGCGATCATCCAGCTCAAAAAGGTTGTCAATCTCAACCCGAATTTTATACGTGCAAGCCAGCTTTTGGCATTGCTTTATATGAAGACCGAGCGTCGGGATAACCGTGCGAGAGCGTATCGTTTGATGCGTGCTGCACATAAGATTGATGTGACGAATACGACAACAATCCGCTATCTGAAAGAACTCTCAGATATGAAGAATAAGTCTTCGGATCCTGTAGTGAAAGCGGTAGAAAAAGAACAGGAAAATGCGAAGAAAGCTTCAAAACTGCCAAGTGTGGAGATGGATGCGTACAAGACGATCACACCATACAAAGAAGAGCGGCCATCCGTTATGCCATTTGTTAATATTATCATTGGTGTGATCATCGGTCTGGCTGTGATGTATTTTTTGGTGATCCCGCATATGCGTGCCACGCTGGCGAGCAATGCAAACAAAAACTTCAAGCAGTACAGTGAAAATCAGGCGGCAAGTGACAGCGATCTGTCCACACTAAAAGATCAAAACAAGTCTTTAAAGTCTCAGGTTGAGGAACTGCAGAACAAGATCAAGGATCTTCAGGGCGGGGATCCTACACAGGTGTCTGGTGTTCAGGAAGTGTATGATGCGTTAATTGGCGCATACGATGACTATCAGAAAAACAAAAAGGCTGATGCTGCGGATAAATTGGTGAAGATCAATGCAGACAGACTGACTTCGGACATTGCAAAATCTTGCTATGATAAGATCAAAAAGGCAACCTATGCGACTGCGACAAAGAAGTATTTTGAAGAGGGACGTGATGCCTATAATGGCACCGGTTCGTATTCGAAGAGAGATTATGACAAGTCCATTAAGTTGTTAGAGAAGTCATTATCTTTTGACGAAAATAACGCAGATGCCATTTATTTCTTGGGCCGCTGTTATCAGCAGAAATCAGATGTCGAGAAGGCAAAGAGTTATTACAACAAGATTGTAGATAACTATCCGGATTCCAAGCGTGTCAGCGAAGCGAAGAGACGTTTGCGGGAACTTGGCGAATAAATTACCAACTGGATAAAATGATAGGTTTCCCTGTCAGAGTATACGAAGGAAAGAATACTCTGGCAGGGATTTTTTCCTTTATAGGAAACTTGTCGTTTCCTATAAAGAAAAAAACGCTCCGCGAGGATGCGATCACCGCACAGAGGAAGATTGCATACGCAACCTAGCGGTGACGCGCAAAGTGGGCAAGCCCACTTTGTTCCGTTTAAAAATAAGGGAAGGAAGGCGATTAATAATGGAACAAGTACATTATGAGCTGCAAGGACAAAGTTTGATCGTATATGTTACCAAGGAATTAGATCATCATGCGGTGATCGATCTGCGGGCGACCTCGGACAAGCTGATCCAGGCAGGAAATGTGAAACATATTATTTTTGATTTTTCAGATGTTGATTTTATGGATAGCTCAGGGATTGGATTGATCATGGGAAGGCATAAAAAGGTTATGTTTCTGGGAGGTAAGACAGCTGTGACAGGTGTTGGTAAGAATATTGACCGGATATTTCGAATGTCCGGTTTGTATCAGATCGTAGAGAAGTATGTCACACCGCAGGAGGCGGTGGAAAATCTGTGAGAGGGCAAAAGTTGTTACGTAGCAGGAACGGAAGCGTCAGACAGGAGGATTAATTATAGTAAGGTGAATGAAAAAGAGAGGTAACAAATTGACAGGGGTAGTCAGTAATTAGAAGGTATAGAGTGCAGGACAGGAGGAAGATAAGGCATGAAACGGGAAATGACATTAACAATCGATAGCGATTCGGCAAATGAAGCATTTGCGCGGACAGTAGTGGCAGCGTATGTGACGAGGCTGGATCCAACGTTAGAAGAACTGGCGGATATTAAAACAGCAGTATCGGAGGCGGTAACCAACAGCATTATTCATGGTTATGGTGGAAGAGAGGGAGAGATTACGATCGTCTGCAGGATCTGCGGCAAACAGATAGAAGTTACTGTGCGCGATGAAGGCATTGGTATCGAAGATATTCCAAAGGCGATGGAACCTTTGTATACGACGAAACCGGAATGGGAACGGTCCGGAATGGGCTTTGCTTTTATGGAAGCATTCATGGATGAGCTGCAAGTGATCTCAAAATTGGGGGAGGGGACAACCATTATTATGAGCAAAGAAATTGGAAAGGCGCAGGCAGAGGAATGAATCGCAATATGGACACGTTAGAACTGCTGAAAAAGGCACGTAGTGGAGATCGTGTTGCGAGGAACCAATTAGTAGAACAAAATGTCGGTCTGGTTTGGAATATTGTGAAAAGATTTCATGGCAGAGGATATGAAGCGGATGATATTTTTCAGATCGGCTGCATTGGACTGATCAAAGCAATTGATCACTTTGATCTTAGTTATGATGTGAAATTTTCAACGTACGCAGTGCCAATGATCACCGGGCAGATCAAGCGTTTTTTGCGGGATGATGGCATGATCAAAGTAAGCCGCACTCTTAAGGAAAATGGCTGGAAGATCCATCAGGCAGGAGAACGGCTGCATCATGAGTTAGGACGTAGTGCAACGGTAGATGAGATCGCTGCGGCAACAGAACTTGAGCGTGAAGAAATCGTTATGGCATTGGAAGCCAATCGCGAAGTTGGAACGATAGATCGGATGCTTTATCAGGAAAGTGGCAAAGAAATGCAGTTGATCGATCAGGTCGTACAGATGCCCGGAAATCGTATTGGCAGTCTCGTGAGTGGGCAGGATATGACAGGAGTTCTTAATGACAGCGAGAAAGAACGAGTGCTTGATCATATGTTAGTAAAACAGTTATTAGAAAGCTTGGAAGAGCGGGAACGCCGATTGATCGAATATCGCTATTTTGATGATATGACGCAAAGTCAGGTTGCAGAAAAGCTACACATTAGTCAGGTACAGGTAAGCCGCTTAGAGAAAAAAATATTATTAAAACTGCGTGGAGAATCCGGACTTGCATAAAGCAAAGACATATCGGTGTTGTTTTGCAAACACGTGCATAAAACGTGAGGAAGCGGGCAAGATAATAGTATTACAACGCACACTTTGCACATTTAAGCTCACTGCATGACTGCATAATATTATTATCAGTGTAAGATGTTTCATGGGCTCAAACTTCGCACATTTGAAACTGCCGGCGGGTCACATATTGCTTATTATATCAAGGGATACTAAGTATTTTACAGCCGCAACATAGCGATTTCTGCCGGCAGAGAACTGTAGTAATCCTGTGGATAATGAAATGTTTGGAAAGTGTGCAGAAATGAGGTTGATTTGAAAGATAATACGATTTATATGAAATTAGATCAGAGTGTGCAGGTTGTGAACAAAAAGGTAACGATCGGTGATATTGCACAGATTCAATGCAGTGATTATGCAGTGACCAAGCATATCAATAAGATCGTAGCATTGCAGGTAAAAGGCGACAAAAACCAAAAGAAAGTCATTTCGTCACTTAAGCTGATCGAACTGATCCGCAGGGAAATTCGAGAAGCACAAATTGTTCCGGTAGGTGAGACGGATGTTGTGGTTGAGTATCATATTCCCAAACAGGAAAATAAAGCGTTGGAATATTTAAAGTTGTTGGTGTTGACATGCATTGTCTTTTTTGGATCGGCCTTTACGATCATGACATTTGATACGGATGTCAGTGTTGGAGATCTGTTTGATCAGATCTATCTGCTGGTCATGGGACATGAAAAAAAGGGGACATCTGCGTTAGAGCTGTTTTATAGTATTGGAATTCCGCTTGGAATCTTAGGATTTTATAATCATTTTAGCGCTTCAAAAGTGAAAGAGGATCCGACGCCAATTCATATTGAAATGCGCAATTATGAAGAGGAGATGAATAAGGCGATCGTTGCGGATGCTTCACGGGAAGGAAGTGAGATCCGGTGACGATAGTATTAGCATTTATTGGACTGGCAGCAGGATTAGCTGTCGCCAGTGGAGTCTTTGCGCTGATCACCATTCTGGGAGTAATACCACGGATGACAGACCGCTTTGGGTTAGCCTCACGGACATATCCGATGGAAACGGTGATCATGCTTGGCGGGACAGCAGGAAATCTGTTGTTAATATATGAGCCGCATATTCCGTTTGGCGTTGTATTTTTGGCGGTCATAGGATTATTTTCCGGGGTATATATCGGCTGCTTGTCCATGGCATTGGCAGAGGTGCTAAAGGTTATTCCGATACTATGTACCCGTACGAAATTGCAGCATGGCATTGCCATCATCATTACCGCAATGGCGATAGGCAAATGCTTAGGAACACTATACCAAATGTGTTTATAAAGGGCATTCGCAAAATGTTATATACTAAAACTTCCCATACCTCAAATCCTCCACAACCACATATTGCTTATTATGTTGGTAACTATATAACATTTTGCAGCCGCCAAAAAGCGATTTCTGCCATAAGAGAACTATAGTAATTGCCTTGCCGCATTTCGTTTTTACAGTGATTTCTAAATTTTGTTGTCTCTGATGGATGATTTACATGCCCT
>ERZ779880.2846-NODE-2846-length-11467-cov-3.454697_pt1 | contig 11467 bp, 10 predicted proteins | sample MGYA00511555_ERZ779880 | MGnify/ENA primary metagenome ERZ779880 (study PRJEB29588, sample SAMEA2145815) | human gut metagenome | biome: human gut; feature: human-associated habitat; material: faeces | place: Denmark | collected 2008/2010 ...
CGCACGTACGGATCTGTGAGGGGCTAAGATTGAGAGGTCTTAGTCTACTCGACTGCCAACTTTTCCTTTGAGAGAGGAGAAATCCTTTTCTCAAAGGGCTTTTTTGATTTTTCGAATATTCGTAAACTACAAGACAAAGCTAAAACTTCATATACTCTAAGCACAAGGAGACCCCGGTTTGACTATGAATAACAGTTTGGCAGAAGTACATCCGGAGCTTGTTTCGGAGTGGTCGGAGGAGAATTTACCGCTTACACCTGATGATATTACCTTTGAAAGAGGGCTTTTCCCATAAATGTGCATGGCTCGTAGCGTTCACACAATCTTCATAAAAGAATTAGCACTCGCCTATTGACAGTGCTAACAACTAGTGTTATAGTATCAATAGAACATGAAAAGAGCATGTTTATAAAGTAGTTTCATTGTATATGGGATATCATTGTTACAGATGAGCAGCTTTGAAGCGCTGCATGGAGGATACCATGAGTAGGAGGTGGGCTTATGAATATCAATAAATTTACACAGAAATCAATGGAAGCAGTACAGAACTGCGAGAAGATTGCCAGTGATTACGGCAATCAGGAAATAGAACAGGAGCATCTCCTGTATAGTCTTTTAACCCTTGATGACAGTCTGATCGCCAAGATGATCGAAAAAATGGAAATTGATCCGCAGACCTTTTTGAACCGGGTGGAGGAGCTGATTGAGAAGCGTCCGAAGGTACAGGGCGGTCAGCCTTATGTTGGACAGTATCTGAATAAGGTACTGATTTCCGCAGAGGATGAGATGAAGGTGTTTGGTGATGAATATGTTTCGGTAGAGCATTTATTCCTTGCCATGATCAAGCATCCAAGCTCCACGATTAAGAATCTGTTCAAGGAGTTTGGAATCACCAGAGAGACCTTTTTACAGGCATTATCTACTGTGCGTGGCAATCAGCGGGTAACCTCCGATAATCCGGAAGCAACCTATGACACCCTGGAGAAGTACGGTCAGGATCTTGTGGAGAAAGCAAGAGAACAGAAGCTTGATCCGGTTATCGGACGTGATGAGGAGATCCGGAATGTGGTTCGTATCCTTTCCCGTAAGACAAAGAATAATCCGGTTCTGATTGGCGAACCGGGTGTTGGTAAGACTGCGGTTGTGGAAGGACTTGCACAGCGGATTGTAAATGGTGATGTTCCGGAAGGATTGAAGAATAAGAAGATTTTTGCGCTGGATATGGGTGCCCTGGTCGCAGGTGCGAAGTATCGTGGTGAATTTGAAGAGCGTCTGAAAGCTGTGCTTGAGGATGTGAAGAACAGTGATGGTGAGATCATCCTGTTTATTGATGAGCTGCATACGATTGTCGGTGCAGGCAAGACAGACGGAGCCCTTGATGCCGGTAATATGCTCAAGCCGATGCTGGCCCGTGGTGAGCTTCATTGTATCGGTGCGACCACACTGGATGAATACCGTCAGTATATTGAAAAGGATGCGGCCTTGGAACGTCGTTTCCAGCCGGTTATGGTAGAAGAACCTACCGTAGAAGATACGATTTCCATTCTTCGTGGTCTGAAGGATCGTTACGAAGTATACCATGGAGTTAAGATCATGGATAATGCACTGGTCAGTGCTGCCGTTCTTTCGAATCGTTATATTTCGGATCGTTTCCTTCCGGATAAAGCGATTGACCTGGTGGATGAGGCCTGTGCACTGATTAAGACAGAGCTGGATTCCATGCCGACGGAACTGGATGAGCTTCGTCGTAAGGTTTTACAGATGGAAATAGAAGAAACTGCTTTGAAAAAGGAAGATGACCGGTTGAGTCAGGAACGTCTGGAAACTTTGCAGAAGGAGCTTGCAGAGCTTCGTGAGGAATACTCCAACCGCATGGCACAGTGGGAGAATGAAAAAGCTTCCATTGAGAAGCTGCACAAGATCCGTGAGGAAATTGATAATGTGAACAATCAGATTGAGATTGCACAGCGTGAAGGAGACTATGAGAAGCTTTCGGAATTAAGCTACAGTACGCTTCCTTCCTTGAAAAAGCAGCTGGAAACAGAAGAGGAGCAGGTGAAGAATAAGGATCTTTCGCTGGTTCACGAGAGTGTATCCGAGGAAGAAATCGCCAGAATCATTTCCCGTTGGACGGGTATTCCGGTAGCGAAGCTTACTGAGAGTGAACGGAATAAGACCCTGCATCTGGATGAAGAGTTACACAAACGTGTTGTCGGACAGGACGAAGGTGTTACGAAGGTAACCGAGGCCATCATCCGTTCGAAGGCAGGAATTAAGGATCCCCGTAAGCCGATCGGTTCCTTCCTGTTCTTGGGACCTACCGGTGTTGGTAAGACAGAGCTTGCCAAAGCTCTTGCAGCTGCATTGTTTGATGATGAGAACAATATGGTCCGGATTGATATGAGTGAGTATATGGAGAAATACTCCGTGTCCAGACTGATCGGAGCGCCTCCGGGATATGTCGGATATGAGGAAGGTGGACAGTTGACTGAAGCAGTCAGAAGAAAACCTTACTCCGTTGTCTTATTTGATGAGATCGAAAAAGCGCATCCAGATGTATTTAATGTTCTTCTTCAGGTGTTGGATGACGGACGTGTTACCGACTCGCAGGGTCGTACAGTGGACTTTAAAAACACGATTTTGATTATGACCTCCAACATTGGAGCAACATACCTGTTAGACGGTATTGATCAGGACGGTAACATTAAACCGGAAGCGGAAGAGATGGTTATGAATGATCTTCGTGCCCATTTCCGTCCGGAGTTCTTAAACCGTCTGGATGAAACGATCCTGTTCAAGCCTTTGACGAAGGATAACATCGGTGGTATTATCAAACTGATCATTGCCGATCTGAATAAGCGTCTGGCAGACCGGGAGCTCACCGTAGAGCTTTCCGATGCAGCAGAGCACTTTATTATTGAAGAGGCTTATGATCCGGTTTATGGTGCAAGACCTTTGAAGCGTTATATCCAGAAATATGTAGAAACCCTTTCTGCAAAGCTGATTCTGGAGGATAAGGTCGATCAGGGAGATATCATTTACATTGATGTGGATGGTGATCATCTGACTGCAGGTGTGAGGAAACCGTGAGCAGATTAAGGACAGAGATGGCATTACTTTTTAGCATGTTGTAATAGAAAATGAGATCATACCTGCAGGGTAACAGGACAAGTACAGAAGGGAGAAAAGAACCATGGAATTACCACAGGATGCGAATATCCTTTTAAGCTATGTGAATCTGAAGCTGCGTGACTTTTATTCAAGTCTGGATGCCATGTGTGAGGATTTGGACGAAAGCAGGGCGCAGATTGAAGAAAAGTTATCCGGAATCGGGTATGGGTATGATCCGGAGAAAAACCAGTTCGTGTCATGCATGTCATAACGCATACGTGCATAGGATAGAGTGAGATTATGGAAAGGTCTCACTCTATTTTTATGGAAAAAAGTTTCAATGTCTGGTTATGGATGGCAGGAGCATTCGCTGCCTTGTGTCTTATTGGAAGTGCGGTCAGAGCAGAGAGCCTCGGAACAGTGCAGGTGATTGGAAGTGCGGAAGCGGAAAATGTAAAGAAAATTGCCCTCACGTTTGATGATGGACCGCATCCTGTCTATACACCGGTTCTGCTGGACGGACTTGCGAAACGGAAGGTAAAAGCAACCTTTTTTATTACCGGAGAAAATGCGGAAGCCTGTCCGGAGCTTATAAAACGGATGCAGGAGGAGGGGCATCTGATTGGCAACCATACTTACAGCCATATCCAGCTTACGCAGGATAACAGAGAGCAGTTTAAGGCAGAGCTTATGAAGACAAACACCATCATTGAGGAGATTACCGGACAGGGAGTGACCTATGTACGCCCGCCATACGGAAGCTGGGATAAAAGCTTTGAAAAGGAGCTGAATATGATACCGGTGCTGTGGAGCATTGATCCGCTGGACTGGTGTTGTGATGATGCAGCCTGTGTGGTGCGTAAGGTAGAGAGTGCAGCAGAGGAGAATGCTATCATTCTGCTTCATGATTCGTATCCGTCGACTGTGACAGCAGCATTACAGATTGTGGATGATCTGCAAAAGCAGGGGTATGTGTTTGTTACGGTGGAAGAAATCTTGTTTGATTAGCAGTTGAAAGTCATACAAAATCTGTTGTATAATAAAAAAGTATGGGTCTGAATATCAGAGCATACCTCAGAATAAAAGACAGATGGAGAATTCTATATGCATTCACCGTTAGAAATAGCGAAGAATTTTGTTGAAATCGGAATCCATAAGGTAAGGATGTCTGCATTGAAAATGCTGGCACTCGGTATCTTTGCAGGAATTTATATTGCGTTTGCAGGAATTGCTTCAACGACATCCTCTGCAACGATCCAGAACGCATCGGTAGCACGGCTTGTAAGCGCGTGTGTGTTCCCGGCTGGAATGGCGATGGTGCTGATTGCCGGAAGTGAGCTTTTTACCGGAAATAATCTGATTGTGATTTCTGTTCTTCAAAAGAAGGTTACCTGGCTTCAGATGCTGAAGAACTGGGGTATGGTTTTTATGGGGAACTTCATTGGAGCCTTTTTTGTGGCTTTCATGGTGGTTTATGCCGGAATCCCTGAACTGTATGGCGGTGTGCTGGGAGAAAAGATGGTTGCTGTTGCACTTTTCCGTGTAAATCAGTCCTTTGGAGAGGCCTTTGCACGAGGAGTGCTTTGTAATATTTTAGTATGTATTGCCGTATGGGCGGCATTTGCAGCAAAGAAGGTATCCGGGAAGCTCCTGATGAGCTTCTGGCCGGTTATGCTTTTCGTACTGTGCGGCTTTGAACACAGCATTGCGGATATTTATTTTGGAGTATCCGGACTTTTGACAATGGACAAATACGGAATCTCCGCACCGGAGCTTACAACAGCTGCCTTTTTACTTAAGAATTTACTTCCTGTTACCCTTGGTAACATCGTTGGTGGAGCGGGAATTGTAGGCTGTGGCTACTGGGCAGTCTACCTGCGTCATACCCCGGGCTTTGCAGAACCAATTGAGGCAGAGCAGGAAGAAATCGATGGTGCCGAGGAGTATTAAGCCATGGATTTGTTTGAATATATGAGGAATACCAATAAAGAAAAAGAATCCCCGTTAGCGGCGAGACTGCGGCCGTCCACACTGGATGAGGTGGTAGGGCAGCAGCATATCATCGGGAAGGACAAGCTTTTGTACCGGGCAATTAAGGCAGATAAGCTGAGTTCCCTCATTTTTTACGGACCGCCCGGAACCGGGAAAACCACCCTTGCGAAGGTCATTGCGAATACCACGCAGGCGGAATTTACCCAGATCAATGCAACCATAGCCGGGAAGAAGGATATGGAGGAGGTTGTCGGGAAGGCCAAAGAGCTGCAGGGGATGTATGGAAAGCGGACCATTCTGTTTATCGATGAAATCCATCGTTTCAATAAAGGACAGCAGGACTATCTGCTTCCCTTTGTAGAGGATGGAACAATTATTCTGATTGGCGCAACCACAGAGAATCCTTATTTTGAAGTCAATGGAGCGTTGTTATCACGTTCTGTCATTTTTGAATTAAAACCCCTGGATCAGGAAGATATCAGGAAGCTGATTTTGCGTGCTGTGCAGGATGAGCAAAAGGGAATGGGGGCATACAATGCCGTGATTGAGGAGGATGCCCTTTCATTTCTTGCACAGCTTTCCGGGGGCGATGCAAGGCATGCCTTAAATGCGGTAGAGCTTGGGATTATGACGACGGAGCGTTCGGCAGATGGGAAGATTCATCTGACCCTGCAGGTTGCACAGGAATGTATCCAGCGCCGTGTGCTGCGCTATGATAAAACCGGGGACAATCACTATGATACGATTTCTGCTTTTATCAAAAGTATGAGGGGGTCGGATCCGGATGCAGCCGTGTATTATCTGGCAAGAATGCTGTATGCCGGAGAAAGCGTCACCTTTATCGCAAGAAGAATGATGATTCACGCAGCAGAGGATGTCGGACTTGCGGATCCGCAGGCTTTGCAGGTCGCAACGAATGCAGCTCTTGCAGTAGAACGTGTAGGAATGCCGGAGGCGCAGATTATTTTGTCAGAGGCAGCCATGTATATCGCATGTGCGCCGAAGAGTGATGCGTGTGTTAAGGCAATAGGAGAAGCCATGAGCGAAGTGGAACGATCCGGGGATCTCCCGATCCCTCCCCATCTGCAGGATGCCCATTATAAGGGCGCAGCAAAGCTGGGACATGGAACAGGATATCTGTATCCACATGAGTATAAAAATAATTATGTGAAGCAGCAGTATCTGCCTTATGAGTTAAACGGAAAGGAATTTTATCACCCATCAGGAAACGGCTATGAGGTAAAGATTAGAGAGCACATGAAGAAGATTAGGAACTCTTCCATATAGGTCGAAGCACTTGCTGCTGAGACCGTAAGATGATGATTTGGAATGGATTTTGCATCGTAACTGTGAGGGTACTGAACCAGTTACAAAGATTAAAAACAAGAAGGAACACAGTTTGATGAGTGATAAGCAGAAGAAAGCAGTTAAGAAGAAAGCGATGGAAGGAAGAGAAGCAGAACCGAAAGCTGCGGGTAAGAAACCGGTGAAAAAAAAACCGGTCAAAAAGAAAAAAGAAAAAAAGAGTGGAAAAGGCCTTGTTGTTTTATTTATTGTGATCGTGGTGCTTCTGATTGGTGCAGGATCGGCTTTTGTGCTTCTGAACCAAAATAAGGAAATCCCAATTCTGGATACCGTGGAAACCATGGTGCAGCCAACAGCCACTCCGGCACCTGTGGCAACGAAGCTTGGTGATGGCGTACTGGCAAGTCTGGTACAGGGTGGAATGTCCGTGGAAGAAGCTTATCATAAGCGGCCGGAGGAAAAGGTACTGACCGATGGAAATAAGAGTGACTTTGCCAATATTGTAAGCTGCAGGATTGACACAGAAGCCGGAAAGATTAAGGTGGTTGCGGAAAGTAACGGAATTCCGGAGAGTGATGACAAATATTATTACCTCTTTGCGATGAATACCTATGACAATGGTTTAGGTGAAGGGGCAGAATATCTTGACCGGATTTATAAGAATGATACCGTGGAGCTTACAACCTCGCTGAATTATAATACGGCTGCAAGTAAGCTTTATAAGAAATTCATAGTTGCAGTGAAAAAGGATGACGAATATGTTACTCTCAACACGCCACAGTACATTACGAATCCGGAAGCAATTGCGAAGTACACCGGTGTATACCAGACACCGGCATCCAAGAAGGGGCTGCTCGTGGATCCGAATAAGTTAAGAGGAAACGAACTGGATGATCTTGGCGTGAAGCAGGCGGCCTATAACATTCCGGTAGCCCGGATTCTGGGACCGAGTACGAACAGCGCTTATCCGACCATTCACTATAATTATAATGGCAAAACCTACACCTTTAACGGACAGGTCATTGCAGAATATGATCTGGTATTCAGTACACTGACCTCTAAAGGAATCTGTACGACAGCGATTATTCTGAACAATTATTCTTCTGCATATTCCCAGCTGATTCACCCCAAAGCACGGGGAGGCGGGTCAGCACCGTATTATATGTTTAACGGTGCAGAAGAGGGTGGCGTGGAATACATGGCAGCCATCGGCTCCTTCCTTGCAGAACGTTATTCGGGAAGCAAGCACGGAAGAATTTCCAACTGGGTCATTGCCAACGAAATCAATGCCCGTAAGGAATGGAACTATATGGAATATACCGATGTGGCAACCTACGTCGAGGAATATGCCAAGGCTTTCCGTGTTTTCTATAACGCGATTAAGAGTGTAAGCAGTTCCGCACGTGTCTATATGCCGATTGACCAGCAATGGGATCGGAACATTAAGAACAACACGAACTACGATGGACGGGATATTTTAGATGAGTTCAATAAGAACATTACGGCCGGGGGAAACCTTGACTGGGGACTTGCCCAGCATCCGTATAACGTGCCCCTGACAGAAACCTGTCCATGGAAGAGCTCCAAGTACATTGAACACAATGCCGGCACCTCCATGATGTCTATGGGAAATATTGAAGTACTTGTAAATTACATGAATCAGGATACCTTCCTGAATCCGGATGGTGAGGTCCGCAGCATCCTTCTTTCCGAACAGGGCTACACCTCTCAGGGCGGAGAGGCCAACCAGGCAGCAGCCTTTGCCTATGCGTACTATAAAGTGGAAGCTTATGGCGATATTGACGGCTTCCTGTTAAACCGCCAGACGGATGCCCCCGAAGAGGTTGCCCAGGGACTTGCTTTCGGCTTAAACCACGTCGGTGGTGGCACCAGGAAGCAGATTTACAATGTCTTCAAGTACATTGATACACCCGAACATGCCGCCTACACAGACTTCGCCAAGTCGATCATAGGAATTTCCAGTTGGAGTGAAATCATTCGATAAATTTTTATAAGAGAGATTTGTATGATTTGAATTAAGATGATATCACAGCGTAGAAAGGGCGCAATGTTTTTTGATTTTGTGATTTTGCGGAGGGGTTAGCCCCGTAGGAATGAACAAAATCAAAAACCGTTGCGCCCGATTCAATAACCTATATATAACCAATATCCAATTACTTACACTTTTAAAACAGTTCCGTAATCAGATACTGATAAATCTCCTGATTCTTTTTCTGCCAGTTATCGCAGATCGAAGCTGCAGTTTCCTCCACCGGTACCGAAATAATAATATCCAGCAGCGTAACCTCCTTATCCTTCGCTGTCAGATGCGCCTCGAATTCCCCCGAGGTTGACTTATAATAATCCGCGAGAATCGATACCTCATTGCGGAGCGTCATTTCATTTTCTTTGAGATACGTGTTAATCTCTTCCTTAATCGTATCGCTGATTTCATTACTGAAGAAATCCAAGGTCTGGCGTCCTTCCTTCGTGATGCTTAAATGCGTCCGGTTCCGGATCGAATGTGCGGTTATCATGTCCGCATCAATCAGCTCGCTGATCACCTGCTGGAGCGTCAGAAAGCTTGTATACTGCTTTTCTAAAATAAAGTCGCTGATCTGCGCCTTCGTCAGTGGAAAATCCACCCGTTGCAGCATATAAAGAATAATTAATTTATAAAGTGTCAATGGATCCTGCATATAGCCTCCCCTGATATGTTTCGTGAATTTTCATCTCGTGATGAAGTGTGTTTAATACCTTCCGTTTATCAAGACTCCACATTGGTGAAAGTAAAAGCTCCTTCGGTGCATCTCCCGTAAGCCGGTGTACAACGATATCCGGACGAAGATGCTCTAAGCAAAGAATCACCATGGAAACATAATCTTCCAGCGTTTCGTAGGAGTGATAACGGTAAGGTTCATTTTCATATAAAAGCCCAAGATCAGTGTCTTTTAAAATATGAAGTAACTGTAATTTAATACCCCATATGGGCTGCGTATCCAGATAGGAAATCGTCTGCAGCTGCATACTTGCGGTTTCACCGGGCAATCCTAAGATTACATGGGTAATGACCGGAATCTGTAACCTGTGCAGTGCCGTAACCGCATCTTCAAAGCAGGAAAGCAGATAGCCTCTGCGGATAAAAGAGGCTGTCTTTTCGTGAATGGTCTGCAGTCCCAGCTCTACCCAGATGAATTTATCCGGATAGCGCTGTTTTAAATCCTGAAAAAGCTGTAAAACCTCCGGTGGAAGACAGTCCGGTCTTGTAGCAATTGAAATGCCTGCAATCTTCGGAAAGTCAAGCACCGCCGTATATTTTTGCATAAGCTCGTCAACAGAAGCATACGTGTTTGTGTATGCCTGGAAATATCCAATATAACGATTGCCGGGATGCTGACAGGTCATCTGCTCCAGATAGGAATGGATGATGTGAGCCATGCTCTGATTCGAAGTAAGAGACATGGAAAAATCCCCACTTCCTGCACCGCTGCAAAAGATACAACCCCGCCGGTCTAATGTTCCATCACGGTTCGGACAGGTAAAACCGGCGTTTAAGGCAATCTTTGAAAGCTTCTCGCCGTAGGTGTTTTTGCAGTAGGCGTTCAGGGAATAGTAGGGCTTTCCATGCCAGAAAGTCTGGTTGTTCATTATTTTACAATATGTTCCTTTACTGCGGCTGCAACGACTTCGGCAACCTTCGGATTAAATGCTTCAGGCATAATGTTGTCATCGCTTAATTCGTCATCCGGAACGAGAGAAGCAATGGCATTGGCAGCAGCCAACTTCATTTCTTCAGTGATCTTTGTAGCACGTCCTTCCAGAGCACCCTTAAAGATACCTGGGAAGGCAACGACATTGTTGACCTGATTCGGGAAGTCACTGCGTCCCGTACCAACTACGCGGGCACCGGCAGCCTTTGCAACATCCGGCATAATTTCCGGAACCGGATTTGCCATGGCAAACAGAATGGCATCCTTATTCATGGAAGCGACCATTTCTGCAGAAACAATACCGGGAGCGGATACACCAACGAAGATGTCAGCATCCTTCATGGCATCTGCAAGCGTACCGGTCTGCTGCTCAAGGTTGGTAACCTCGGTCATTTTCTGCTGCATCCAGTTTAAACCTTCGGTCTTCTTGGAAACGATACCGACCTTGTCACACATGGTAATATGCGGAAAACCATAGGTTAAAAGGAGTCTTGTGATAGCAACACCGGCACTTCCCGCACCGTTTACAACGACACGGCAGTCCCCTTTTTTCTTGCCGACAACCTTTAAGGCATTGATGATTCCGGCGAGAACGACGATGGCTGTACCGTGCTGGTCATCATGAAATACCGGGATATCGAGAATTTCTTTTAAACGTTCTTCAATTTCAAAGCATCTGGGAGCACTGATATCTTCCAGATTGATACCGCCATAAGCAGGTGCAAGGTAGGTCACAGCCTTGATAATTTCTTCGGTGTCCTGGGTATCCAAACAGATCGGAACAGCGTTTACTCCACCGAATTCCTTGAACAGTACGACCTTTCCCTCCATAACGGGCATGGCGGCGTAAGGACCGATATTGCCAAGACCAAGGACTGCGCTTCCATCGGATACGACAGCGACAGTGTTGGCCTTCATGGTATATTTGTAAGCAGCTTCCTTATCCTGTGCAATCACCTTACAGGGCTCGGCAACGCCGGGCGTGTATGCAATTGAGAGATCTTCTCTTGATTTAACAGGGACTTTGGATACGACTTCAAGCTTGCCGTTCCACTGTTCATGAAGCATGAGTGCTTTTTCTGAAATATTCATAGTAGCTTCCTTCCTTTGCTTATGTAATATATGTTTTTATTGTAGTATAAAATAAGAAAGTTTTCCAGTATTACTTTACAAGTATAGAGTATAATGTTAATATAAGTAGTAATGAAAACTACATAAAATAGTGATTTAGAACAGGAGAACTGAAATGTCATATAAAATTATTGCAGACAGTTGTTGTGAATTTCCCGAAGAATATAAGGAAGATCCACGTTTTGTAAATATACCGTTAGGACTTGATGTGGCAGGGG
>ERZ779880.2849-NODE-2849-length-11451-cov-4.858986_pt1 | contig 11451 bp, 7 predicted proteins | sample MGYA00511555_ERZ779880 | MGnify/ENA primary metagenome ERZ779880 (study PRJEB29588, sample SAMEA2145815) | human gut metagenome | biome: human gut; feature: human-associated habitat; material: faeces | place: Denmark | collected 2008/2010 ...
AGGTTTTTTTGAGATTTTCTATCGCATTTTTTCATCTGATTTTTTCGACGAAAAAAATTGTTGAAAAAATCATTGATTTTTGAGAACTTTTCCTATAATATTTTATCTTGTTTAAAGGGGGTCCAATAAAATGGAAAAAACTAGTCCGCTTATTGAACTGCGCGGTGTTTCGAAAAGTTTCGACACCACCCAAGTTTTACACAACGTTGATCTGACTATCAACAGAAACGAATTCGTGTGTCTCTTGGGACCTTCGGGTTGCGGTAAAACCACAACTTTACGTATCATCGGGGGCTTTGAAAGTCCATCGGAAGGTAAAGTTCTATTCGATGGAGTCGACGTAACGTCACTTCCACCACACAAAAGAGAGACAAATACTGTCTTTCAAAATTATGCTTTATTTCCTCACCTTGATGTTTACGATAACATCGCATTTGGTCTTCGGATCAAAAAAGTAAGTTGGGTGAAAAAATCAACTTTGCAAAAAGCTGATGATTCTTCTGACTTATCCCAAAATGGTAGCGGTAATTCTACCAAGTCAAATTTCTTCAGAAGATATTTAGATAAAGTCTTCCCTTATAAAAGAGTTGTCACCAAAGTCAGCAAAGAAGAAATTGATCATCGAGTTAAAGAAGTTATTAAACTCGTTAATCTCGAAGGTTATGAATACCGCAATGTCGAACACCTTTCCGGTGGTCAAAGACAAAGAGTAGCTATTGCCAGAGCTATCATCAATAGACCTAAAGTCTTACTTCTCGATGAGTCTTTATCCGCTTTGGATTTAAAGCTCCGCAAAGATATGCAATATGAATTAAAAGAACTTCAAAGAAATACTGGTATCACTTTTATCTTTGTCACTCATGACCAAGAAGAAGCTTTGACAATGGCTGATAAAATTGTCGTTATGAAAAATGGTGAAATCGAACAAATCGGTACCGCCGATGAAATATATAATGATCCTATCGATAGATATGTTGCCAATTTTATCGGAGATAGTAATTTGTTCTCCGGTGTTGTTGTCGATAGAAATCATGTCTTGCTCGATGGGAAAGAATTTTCATGCGATGAGACACTTATTGAACCTAATACTCAAGTTGACCTTCTCTTGCGTCCAGAAGATTTAGATATCGTCGAACCAGAAAAAGGCAAACTTACTGGTGTCGTCAATGAAATATTCTTCAAGGGTGTTTTCTATGAAGTTGATGTCATCCAAGATGAAACTGGTCGTTTGATTACAATTCATACAACCGATTATATTCCGCCGCAAAAACATGTAGGTATCTCTTTTGAAAACGAAGATATCCATGTCATGGAGATTATGTAAAAATGGCCTTCCGCAATTCGAATATCCGACGCGATAAGGTTCAATTCAAAGTTAAATTTTCCTTTTTCTCTTCTCTTTCTTTTCCGTTCTTGCTCATCTTGTTCTTCTTGGTTGTCCTTCCTTTCTTTTTTATCGCTTTCTATTCTTTTGTCAATGTTAGAAACGATAACATCTATTTAACAATCGATAACTTTGCTAGGTTTTTATCTACACCTGGCTTTTATAAGGTTCTTGGACGCAGCTTATGGTATGCAGTTATCTGTACAGTTATCTGCATAATCCTCGCCTATCCTTTTGCTTATTTTATGTCAAAATGCGGTGATAGAATGCGCAATGTTATGAATATGCTCATCACCTTACCTATGTGGACCAACTTGCTTTTAAGAGTTGTCGCTTGGAAACAAATCCTTGATGAAGGTGGATTATTTTCAACAATTTTAAATTTGCTAGGCTTTGGAGAACATACACTTCTCGGTACAGACTTTGCAGTAATTCTTGTCATGGTCTATGTTTATTTGCCTTTCATGATCTTGCCTATCTATAATCAACTTTTAAAAATTCATAAAAACTTAAAAGAAGCCAGTATGGACTTAGGCGCCAGTTCTTTTAAAACTTTTTTTAAAATCATATTTCCGCTTTCCATGCCTGGTGTAATCTCCGGTTTCACCATGGTTTTCTTACCAGCCGCCACTTCATTAATCGTGCCTCGATATATGTCAAATGGTGATCCTTCTTTCACTTTCATCGGTCCGATGATTGAAAGTTTCTTCATCAATGCCAATAATCGCTATGCAGGAAGTGCCATCGCTGTTATTTTAGCCATCGTCATCGTCGTCTCCACATATATCATCAATAAAGCTGATAGAACAGTTGTTAAAGATCGTTTGCCTAAACCAGCAAAAACTGTCAATCCTATCGCTACCGATGAAGAAAGGGCCGCTTATGAAAAGAAGAACTAAAAAACGTTTCCCTTTATTCTATTATTTCTACATTCCTCTAATTCTTTTATTCTTTTATGCTCCAATTATTATTATCATCATATTTTCTTTCAATGAAGAAACAAGTTTAACACGTTGGACTAATTTTTCCTTAGTATGGTATAAAGAACTTTTCCAAAACAGAATGATTATGGATGCCGTTCAAACCACACTTACCGTCGCAATATTAGCCACTGTCATCTCGACAATTATCGGTACTCTTGGCGCAATTGGTATTGCAAATTTTAAAAAGAAAAGAACAATAAACACAATACTAAGCATCAATAATCTTCCTCTTGTTACCCCAGATATTGTCACTGCCATCTCCCTCTCAGTTTTATTCTCCGGTATTCAATTACCATTAGGATATGGAACAATGCTTCTTGCCCATATAGCTTTCTGTACTCCTTATGTCATCATTTCTGTTTATCCCCGCTTTATTCATATGGATAAAAATACAATTGAGGCAGCAATGGACTTAGGAGCAACTCATTGGACGGCACTTACAAAAGTCATCATCCCTGAGTTATTACCATCTATTTTAAGTGGTGCCATTATGGCTTTCACCATGAGTTTCGATGATTTCATCATCTCTTACTTTGTCGGGGGAAACACATTAAATATTTCTACATATATTTATGCTGCTTTCCGCAAACCAAATCCAATGGTAAATGCTTTGATGACAATTATCTTCTTAGTACTAGCGGTTCTTGTCTTCATCTCTGTCACTTTACGTTTTAGAAGCGAAAAGCACAACGACAAAAAAATTACAAAGAAGGCAACAATATGAAAAAAAGAAATTTATTGTTTTTAGCTCTACCTATTTTGAGCTTACTTCCAACAACAAGTTGTGCTACATATAGCCTTGTTGTCTTCAACTGGGGGGAATATATCGACATGGATAGAGTTCGTCAATTTGAAGATGAACACAATTGCCGTATCAATTATATAACCGCTGATTCCAATGAAAATCTATTATCCAAATTAGATACAACATATTTTGATATTTGCTTTCCTTCTGAATATGCAATTGAAGAATTAGCAAAAAAAGATATGATTCGTCCTATCGATTATTCTCGTATTCCAAATCTCAACATCGAAGAAGATTTAGTTCCTTCTTTAAAAAGTGCTCTTGATAATTTAAAACAGGACACCTTAGGAAAAGAAGGATTCGATCTATTAAAATACGCAATTCCTTATACATGGGGATTAATCGGGTTATTATACGATACTACAAAAATTTCTCCTGAAGAAATTGAAGCTGATGGTTGGGAAGCTCTTAGAAAAACAAAAAATGCCGATGGAACCGACCGTAAAGTTGTCATGTACGACACAGCAAGAGATGTTTTATCTGTTGCTCTTGTTGCCCAAGGAAAAGATTTTGTTGAAGTATCTGATGAAGATCTAGAACTTGGTGTTAACTGGTTAAAAGGACAAACTAAAACAATCAATACACTAGCATATAAGACAGAAGAAATCCTCGATGATATGCCAAATAAAAAATATGATATTTGCTTTACATATATCGGTGATGCTATCTATTCTATGACAAGTGTTTTAGATGATGAAGGCGAAAATGATTATGAGCATTATGCTTTCTATATTCCAGAATCAATCGGTCCAACAAGAAGCGATATCTATGTCGATGCTATGTGCATGGCAAAGAATAGTAAGAACGAAGAATTAGCCTATGAATTTTTAAACTTCATGAACGAACATGATGTCTTATATGATAATTCCATCTATACAGGTTATACATCTCCTATTCAAACTATCTATGATGAAATAACTTCAGAATATAGTGAATACGAAGAAGGACCGGGTTCTTTCTATGATGTAGCTGATACATATCGTATCGTCGCTACCGATAAAGATAGATTCTATCGCTACGATACAGAATTAAAAACCAAGCTTGAAGAAGCTTGGATCGATGTCAAATTTGATCTTTAATTTCTCTGCTATGCCTTATGGTATAGCAGATTTTTGTTTATAATGAAAAAAATATGAATATCAATATATTACGCTGTAAATGCATATTTTGTATACATATATATTGAATAAAAACTACTTAGATAATAATTCAATGAATTAACTAATCTTTAATGATTATTTTTTCATGACTATCCAGGCACATAAAAACTCCTAATATTCTTTAGAAAAATTAGGAGTAAAATTTAAACCAATATTATTTTATTTTATTAATTTATTTTTCTCAAAAAAAGAAGCTAAGAGAACTTAGCTTCTAAGCATTAAAATGAATTGTTAAAAATTTCCAATAGTTGTTGTACCAACATCAGTAACAACGAAATGAATCTTTTGATCTTCACGAAGATTCAAAGTGAAATTATATTCATCTCCTTCTTTATAAAACTCAATATTTAAGAGCATAAATCTCAACATTGTTTCATTGAGCATATTGAAAACAGTATACATAAACTCTGTATCATCGATGATATATTTATCACCATCTTTGCGAACTTCGAATGTATATGGATCCCAAGAAGTATCGCTAAATGAAGAAACTATTTCATAAATATCTTTATAAGTTTCTGATTGATAAGTATATTTATCGCCAACAAGATATTCTTCACGCAGTTCATCATAAGCTAAAGTGTGAACACCATCGCTTTGATTGACAAAGCCTAGATCTGATTCATCTCTACTTGAAGTGCTGTAGAAAGCATTATTTGTAAAATATGAATCAGTTGTATAATTGCTCCAACTATCCTTGGTGTATTCGCTTTTTACATGAAGTGTATAGTTTTTAGCTCTTTTTATTTCTCCAAGATAATCGTAAAAAACATCATTAGCATCAATTCTATGTTTGCCGTATAATGTTCCATCATCCAATGCCTGTTGAATCTCTAAAGCTAATTTTGTTGTTCCAACATCAAATAATTCAGCAATAGTTGTGCCTCGTCCACTTGTTTTTTCATTGAAGACAATATGTATTTCTGGTCTTCCATTTTCATTAACTTGAAGATTGATTTCATCAACATCGGTCAAATTCATTCCCGAATAAGTACTATCTGGATCATATCCAATAACTTCAAAAATCTTTCTAGCCTCATAGCCAACTAGATCTTTAAGAATATAAATACCATTATTTTCAGTATATAAATCTTCATCAAAAGAGACACTTGCTAAACTGGTTAAAGATGGATAGATATCTTGTAATGGTTCGTCTGTTTCATCATCGATATAATAATATCCACCACTGACATTACCAGTAGAAGATACTGTCACTGTATAAACACCATAATCATCTTTAATAAATCCATTAATTTTTAAATCACCGATAAATTGATAATAGAAAGCATCTTCCAAAAAGAATTGTTGGCTATTACCACCGTAATCAACAACATTGAATGTATAATTTTTTACTTCGGCAGCGGTTTTAAATAAATCAAGAGCTGATTCCGTAACTGGAATTAGTGTTGTGGAAGATGAAGAAGAACTACTGCTAGAACCAGAAGTAGTTGAACTTGAACTAGTTGAGCTAGCAGTAGAAACAGGAGTCGAACTAGCAGAAGAACTACTGCTAGTAAGATTTGAATTACATGCCGTAAGAACTAAGGCAAAAGCAAGAATTGGTAAAATACTTTTTTTCATCTTATAAAACCTCTTTAGTCAAACGGTAAGTGACTGTATATTCACCATCATCATCTGTTAGATCATTAAATGATGAATATAAAGTTAAACAATCAGGTGTATATATTTCAATAACTAATTTATTGACGTAACTTGTACTTGGTTCAGTGCTGACAATGGTGAGTTTACCATTAGCTATTGTATAATAGAAATCAAATTTAGAGAAAACACGGCTATTTGGTTTATAAATTGTATAAACACCAGCATAACCTTTTCCTTCAACATAATCAGAAGTAAATTGACATCTGACAGTATAGTTATAATAATCTTCATTTATAGCACCAACATAATCGCCATCAATAAGTATTTGTTGAATTTCTTTAGCGGATAATGCCTTCATTATCTTGATAGTTATCTCTTTTCGAAGTTCAGGATTAGATCTTGATTGAATGATGATTGTGACATCTTTTTCTTTGACATCCATATCTTCCATTCCATAAAGAACATAATAGGAAGAAGTTCTTTGAACAAGACGAGCATATTTTTCATCGCCTTCTTTTAAAGTGACATCGAAATCTTCAAGAGCACCATAAGGATCTGCAGAAATAAAGATAGATTGTGAATCAGTATTCTTCATTGAAGATGGTAATGTGCTGACAACAATATCATTTGCAGCAGGAATATTAACTTTTAAAGTAACTTTAAGTTCAGCGAAAATACTGCGGAAATAAATTTCTGCTTCACCTTCATCAACAGCATTTAAAGCAAAATGGTTTTCAGAAACAGAAAGTACTTCTTCATTTGAAGAGGTCATCGCGTAGATTGGATCAATAAATAAATTAGCTTGACTTGGATTAGAAGATTCAACAACATAAACTATTGTATCGCCTCTATCAAATGTTGTAAGAGGATTTTTTCTTTCAGTATCTGTGGATTTATAGAAAGATAAAGTGAAATCCTTGAAATAGAATTTAGCTGGATCAACTTTATCTTCTCTAGTATCTTCAAGTCTAGCAGCATTATTGACATTAGCTTCAAATCTATTAAAGGAAACAGCCTGAACTTGATCATTTACCGGTTGATAATTTTCATCAAGATCATCATAGTTATAAGTTGAATTATCATAAATTACACTCTTATAATTATCGCCATCAAAATTGATAGTTAAACGATAATAAGTTTTTGTCGTATAATTGCTTGTAGTATAGTTGAAATAAACATAATCGTCACCAACTTCAACATCAACTTTATAATTAGCATAGATAGTATCAAAGAAGACAGAATCCAAATATTCAGTTATTCCATAAGTATATTTTGAAGAATAAGTATGAGCGTAAAATGCAGGAAGAGTTGATTGATATAAAGCATCAGAATATACAATATCGGAAGTAAAAGTCGTGCCGCCTTCTTCAACTAAATTGTTATAAGAGCTATTTGTTACCTTGCCCTCTTTATCGTATTTAACTTCATAATAACGGCTGGAATCCATTCCATGATATTCTTTATAAGTTTCACCAGTAAATGTAGTTATTTCATTATAAATATGGTCATCATAGACATCATAATCATTGCGGAATGTGACAGGTTCAGTTGTAGTGTACTTAGTACTAACTTTTATTGAGCCACTTTTTACTGCATATTGTTCATTTTTTCTAGCAGAATTTAAACTGGCGGTCGCTTTATCATTTTTTACTTCATTTTCATCGCTGGTAACTTTCAATGATAAACGAATTGGATTGACCAAAGTATTATCCGTAGAAGAAATAGTAATAGTAATGCTTTTATAGGTAGCAGCAACACCAGTAATGGTTTGATTTGCGCTATCTACTTTAATACAGGATGGATCAGAGCTTCTAAATTTCAAATTCTTTAAAGTTGTTTCAGCAGGATAGAAAGTAACATCAACTTTCAATGTTTCGTTTTCACCGATGACAGTTCTAGCAAAATCGGTAGAAATAGCAGTTGGTGCAACTTCGGTTGTCGCTTCTTTAACTTCAACAGCGATAGAAGCGCTTTTGCCATTAGTCGAAGTAATAACAATTGTTGTTTTTCCTTCTTTTAAACCGACAACATTAAGAGTTTGTTCATCCAAAGAAATAATCTTATCATCATAGGAAAAACTTACACTTTTATCTGTGGCATTATTTGGCAAAACTTCATAGCCAAAACTGACACTTTCACCAACTTCAAGACTCAATGTATCAGTTGTAACAGTGATATTCTCAACTTCCACAACCGGAGTTGTAGAAGAGCTAGAAGAAGATGAAGGACTTGTATTTGAAGAAGAACTGGATGAGGTACTAGAAATTACTAAATTGGAAGAAGATGAAGGACTTGAAGAACTTGTATTTGAATTCTCTTTATTACACGAAGTAAGCCCTAGTATTGAAACTAGGGCTAAAAGAGAAACTAAACTTTTTTTATTCATTATTTTAGCCTCACTTTATTTTGTATTTTTATAAAACTGTAACTGTAATTGTAACGGCTTGAGCTGGCATAGAGAACGACCAGTAGTCACCTTTATAACTAAATGCATCTTCTTTTAAAACTGTACCATCAGCAGCAACAGCTTTAAATGTATAAGTTTTAGAGCCATCGACATCATCTGTTTTCTTTAAGTATGCAGTGATCTTGACACCTTCAGCAAATGATTTATCTTCTTTAAATATTGAAGTATCTGTATCGCTTGGATAGCCCCAACCACTATAGTTACCTACAAGAACAACATATTCACAACCTTCACCTAAATGTACTCCAAATAATGGAATAGGTGTAGGTGTAACAGTAACTGTAACTTTGCTATCGACCATTGTGAATTGTAATAATCCACTAGCTGTTACTGTGAAGGCGACATCTTCCCCATCCGCATTGGTAACTTTAAAGCTATTTGAATCAAGCTTATAAGTACTCTTAGCATCGGCAGTTAATGTTAAATCAACAGTAATATTATGACCGACATAGCACTTTGTTAAATCGGTAATTTTATCGCCGGAATCTTTATCTTTAATTACCATATCGCTAGTAAATAAAGAAGATTCAGAAAGTTTTACTTCAACTTCATTATGGGCTTGTTCAACTAAAGTAAGTTTTAATGTACTATCTGCACTTCCAACAACAAATGTTGTCTTATATTCTCTCCAATAAGATGAAGTAAGTTCAAATTCAAGATCAGCACCGGCTAAAGTTCCTTTATCGATTGCATGACCATTAGGAAGTCTAACTATAAGAGTATATTCTCCACCTTCATTTAAATTGGAAAAATCTGTAACTTCAGTACCATATTTATCAGTGACAGATTTATAAGTAATCTTTTCATCAAGATCCAATGTTAAAGCATGAGTTGGAACAGTAGTAGTTTCAACTGTGATGACAACATCAGCATTTGGCATTGTGAATGAATAGGAAGAAGCTCCACTTACAACTAAAGCTTCATCGGAAGAAGAAATTTTAACAGCAGTAACTTTATATCCAGCATTTTCTTTGACATCAAAGGAAATCAATGTACCTTCAAGAGCACTTGTTGTATAAAGTTTAGAAAGGACAAAGCCTTCACCTTCGGTATAGGTTACAGAATGATATTGTTGAATTTCAAATGTTACTTTAAATGATGTAGCATCGGTATCTTCAGGTACGGCAAATTCAAATTTTCCACTGCTACCTTTTGTTGCTGCAACACCATTGACTAATACTGACTTAATAGCATAACCGGTTATAGCAACTGGTGTAACAACTAATGTTCTGCCAGGAAGAACAGATTCAGTAGGTGTATCACTTCCCCAATATGAAGTAGATTTTAAAGCTAATGAACAAGATTCAACAAATTCATTTTCTTCAACTTCAACTGGAATAGCCTTGTAGAGGTTCAATGTGACGATAATGTTTTCTTTTGGCATCTTCTTCAAAGTTAAAACACCACTTGAATAAGTATAACCATCATCACTCCATGTATCCAAAGTCTTTCCACTTTCAGTTTCAACACTTTTAACACCATCGAAGACATAACCTTCAGCACCTTTAATAGTAAATGTTGCCTTATCTCCTGGGGTGACTTCAGTATTGCCGGTAATAACAGCATTTTCACCATTGACAAAAGTGACATTCTTTACGCCGACTTCTTCAGCTTCAACTTTAAGTTCAACAACGACTTTACCCTTATCAGAGAACATATAGCAAGAAACATTATAAATATCTTCGTAACTATAGGATGAATAAATTGACATTGCGCTGCTGCTACCCTGTTCATTTATACTGATTTTATTTACTAAAACACCTTTTTTCTTAATAAGGGCAAAACCAGCTTGAGAATAGTTCTGTGGATCGTAATAACCACCATTTTCAATACCATAAATAGTATATAAATCGGATTGTTCAAATAATATTTGTACTGAATTTTCAGCATCAACACCAACTTGTTTCATAAGGTGTGTTGCGACAATTTCAGCATCTTCATCAGGCATGACGAAACTGCCTTTATATAAATTAGCTGTATTTTCATCAGCAGTTAATTTAATCAATTCTCCATTGACATAAATAGCACCATCAATCTTATAGCTGCTTTGGCTCTTGAACTTAAGTTCAACATTGACTGTTTCACCAGCAAGAACTTCAGCACCTTCAGCAACACCCGTAAAGGATTCAATTAAAGACGATGATAAAGTGACCTTATTTACTCTATGAGTTTCAACAACTTTTTCACTTTTAACATTTAAGCTAACAACACCTTCTGGCATCACGAATGAATAGGATAAGCCTTCAGTGATTGGAGTTAAGCTTAAAGCACCATCATTAGCTACTATATCTAATAATATATATTTTTCTTCGAAGCTTAATTCAACGACAACAGTTTGACCAGCAACAGCTTCTGTTACTTCGTTTCCTTCAACTTTCAATGAAACAGCTGATACATGATCATCTTTAGCTACGTTAATAGCATATGGAACTATCTTATCAGCAAGAACAGTTTGAATACTGACTTCACCATCAGGCATAACAAATGTATATGTTCCTTCGTTTTCGCCAACTTCGACGGAAGTTTCTCCAGCTAAAACTGTTACAGAAACTAATTCTTTCTTTTCATTTGTAACTTCAATAGTAAATGTGACAACTTCACCTTCAACTGCACTAACTTTATCAGCATGGATAACTGATCCAGCTTCAGCTGCGAAATTTACAGCATGAGGTTGTTTAACAATAATTGAAGTAGAAGAACTTGAAGATGGAGTAGAAGGTGTAGAAGAAGAGGATGAACTAGAGCTTGATGAAGAACTAGAACTCGAAGATGAGGAAGAAGTAGTACTTGAAGAACTACTACTGCTAGAAGAGTTAGTAGAATTAGTACTAGAACTTGAAGAAGTAGATGAACTTGAAGAAGTAGATGGTGTTAAAGAAGAAGATGGAGTAGAAGATGATGTAGGGTTTGTTTGACAACTAACTAATCCTATAAGCAAAAGAGTAGAAAGTAACAAACAACGTTTACTTTGTTTTTTCATTTTAATGTTTCTCCTGTTTTTTGTTTGTATTATAGTGATGTAGTTTTTTCTTGTCAACAATTTTTTTCTT
>ERZ779880.2856-NODE-2856-length-11423-cov-3.373944_pt1 | contig 11423 bp, 7 predicted proteins | sample MGYA00511555_ERZ779880 | MGnify/ENA primary metagenome ERZ779880 (study PRJEB29588, sample SAMEA2145815) | human gut metagenome | biome: human gut; feature: human-associated habitat; material: faeces | place: Denmark | collected 2008/2010 ...
ATTAGCCGATGGTTTCGCGCTCATAAGCGTTCGGGCTTCGTTTGCCTTCTTGATAATAGCGAACACCGGTCCAAAATTCAATTGGATGATATTTCGACCAGTCATGGCAGATTCCCTGCCAGTAAATGCCGGCGCGAAAGCAATTGCGGCGCACCAGTCGTTTGTGGCGTAGAATTGTTCGCAAATGCCCCCAAAAATTGTGCCATAATCGCATGATGACATCTCCATTTCTCATAGTGTAGTTGTGCGGCTGCGGTTGTAAGCCGGAGTTGCACTTTGGTAACTTTCTCAAGAGTTCTTTGCTGTCTGTGCGGCAAAGTTATTGCTGTAATTCGGAATTGTATTCGCGCATCCACTGTCTCGGTGTACATCCTTTCCATTTGCGGAATGTACGGATCAGATGGCTGCAATCCGAAAAACCGGTCTCCTGACTGATATAGGTCAGATCCAGTTTCGTGAATAAAAGCAGATCCGTCACCCTGTTAATACGCACAAATTCAATATATTCCTTGCAGGATTGATGATAATTTCTGCGGAATAATTTAGCAAAGTAAGAATAACTCATTCCGCACCGTTCTGCAAGGTCATGAATCCGTAAAGGTTCATTATAATGCGATTTGATATATTCTGCAATATGTTCAAACTCATGATTGTCACTTTGCCGGGACAATAAAATTTCTTCCATATTAAGTCCGCGCATCAGCCAAACGCGCGTCATCGCTGTGATTAAGATCGCAAGTTTGGAGCAGGCAATCGTGTCGTAGCCAAAATGGCGTAGCCGCATTTCCTCGATACAGTCGACAAAAAGCTGCTTGAGTGGAATACCTGTCATGTCGCCGTCGGCAAAGAAAATATTGGAAGGATCTTCCTCATAAGCAAGAGAGATGATCCGGCTGAATTGATTTTTCATGTTATCCGTTGCCTGCAAAAAGCCAAGGTCAAACTTCAAAACATGATAGCGAATGTTTGGCGGGGAAGCCGCTTTGCAGTCAGATGCCGCCACAGTCGTTATAGAGGGAGATTTCTCCGATACATCTGCAGCTGAATGTGGTATTGACACCGGATGAATGCTGTCGTGTTCCTGATCCGGTAAAGGTTCCTGCGGAGATGCCAGAAGAGGGCAGGCAGACAGCGGACAGTTAGGCAGATAACCATGCAACGACGGATCCATAAAGAAATCTTGCGATTTCAGCGTAAAAGCAGGATCTTGCGATGGTTTCTCAGCCCGGCTTTGCTCAAAATCCGTCGGAAAGACATCGATAGTATGTAAAGTCTTTGGCGGAAAAAAAATAAAATCTCCCGGTTGCAGGGAGTATACATTCTCATCACAGGTGACAAGCAGATTGCCGGCTGTAAGATATATACATTCTATAAAATAATGCCAGTGTGGCAAAATAGGAAAGTTGTGATCGTTCGTAATATGTGTAAAAGCTTCGATTGGTGCATTTAAGCGGTCTGTATATTCGTAATAGCGATCCATAAGTATTAGTCAGCCTTTCTGTAAATTCTTTAAAATTTGCACAAAAAAAGTTGCAAAAAGATAGATTTGTACAATTTTTGTGCAGATTTATTATAGCATAGCACCTACTGCTATGCTATACTTTCGTAGCAGATTTACAGAAAGGAGAAAAAAACTATGACTCCAATGAAATGGTTTTATTCATTTTTGAAGAAATATTGGCTGCGCATGGTGTCGGGTCTGATACTTGTAACGATACTTGCTGCGACAGCTTTGGCATCGCCATACATCTCCAAATTGATCGTGGATGATGTCATTAAAAAGCAAAATACCGGGTTATTACCGAAGCTGATCATTCTGCTTCTTGCGATGGTTGTGATCAAGGGTGTATGCCGATTTTTTTCGCAAGTATTGTTTGAAACAAGTTCGCAGGGTGTGTTGTATACCATGCGCGACAAAGTATACCGCAAACTATTGTTAGAAGATTTTGCGTTTTATAATAAAAATAGAACGGGAGATCTGATGGGACGTCAGACCGGAGATATGGATGCGATCCGTCATTTCGTGGCGTATGTGATCTATACGGTATACGAAAATATTTTGTATTTTGTGTTATCCATTGTTTTGATCTTTATGGTCAATGTAAAGCTTGCTGTATGCATGATGCTTGTGCTCCCACTGACGGCAGCTACTACCTATATGCAGGCTAAAAAAGTCAAACCTGCTTTCAAAAACTGTCGAGATGCTTTTTCAAGTCTGAATACATATGTGCAGGAGAACATTAGTGGAAACCGCATGGTAAAGGCGTTTGCGAAAGAAGACTTCGAAATGGAGAAGTTTGGCGTGGAGAATGACCGTTACCGCGATGCAGAGCTTGGTGCAGCCGCTATTTGGAAAAAATATGTGCCGATCTTTGAGTTGTTGTCCAATCTGTTGACATTGGTACTTATGCTTGTTGGCGGTGTTATGGTGGTGCGCGGAGAGATGACATTAGGTGATCTTGTTGCAGTAAACGGATATTTATGGATGCTCACAACACCGCTTCGCATGGCGGGATGGTGGATCAATGATATTCAAAGATTTACTACATCAGTAGAAAAGATTTATGGGACTTATACTGCGGAACCGGATGTGAAACATCCCGGCCATCCGGTACAGCATCAAAAGTATGAGGGGAATATCTCGTTCCGCAATGTGTCGTATCGGGCAGATGATGAGGACATCATTCGTGATGTATCTTTCGAGGTAAAGAAAGGTGAGACGGTCGGCATTTTGGGAACGACCGGAGCCGGAAAGTCAACGATCATTAATCTGCTTTGCCGTTTCTTTGATGTGACAGACGGTGAAGTGCTGGTAGATGGCATTAATGTGAAGGATCTGGATCTGTATGAACTGCGTGAGAACATTGGTATCGCCATGCAGGATGTGTTCCTTTTTTCGGATACGATCGAAGGAAATATTGCATATGGCCGTCCAGATTGTTCGTTTGAACGAGTAAAAGAAGTGGCCAAAATGGCAGACGCCAATTTGTTTATTAAAAATCTTCCGGATGGATACGATACGATCGTAGGTGAGCGCGGAGTCGGATTGTCGGGCGGACAAAAGCAGCGAATTTCTTTGGCGCGTGCCTTACTTAAAGATCCGGCGATCTTAGTGCTTGATGATACGACATCGGCGGTAGATATGGAAACAGAGAGTTACATTCAGCGCCAGTTGGAAAATATTGGACACAGTTGTACGACATTTATCATTGCATATCGAATCTCTTCTTTGCGTGATGCCGACAAGATCTTGGTTATGGATCAGGGCCGCATTATTGAGCAGGGAACCCATGAGGAATTGATTGCAAAAGGTGGATATTATGCAACCGTTTATCATCACCAGTATCCTATGGCTGTACCGAAAAACGGACAGGAGGTGAATCACATTGGCTAGAAATACTTATGAAAATGATGAGATATTAGAAGATAAGTTTGACGCCAAGCAGTTAAAACGACTGGGTGGTTATATACGTCCTTATACCGGCAAGATGCTGCTCGTGTTGTTTTTGATGTTGTCATCTTCCGGACTTACCATGTTTATTCCAAAGTTTTTGCAGATAGAGATGGATACGTATATCCCGAATGGCGATATACACGGTATTGTGATCTTGACGTTGATCGCAGCAGTGATCGTAGTGTATGCAGTAGTCAGTCTGCGTATAAAGGTAACACTTACGACGCAGGTTGGACAGGATATCATTCATCAGATACGAGAGGATCTCTTTGCTCATTTGCAGGAACTGCCCTTTAGTTATTATGATGACCGTCCACATGGAAAGATTCAGGTACGTGTGGTTAATTATGTCAACAATCTGAGTGACCTATTGTCAAATGGTATTTTGAATACGATCACAGATTTGTGCAACCTGATCTTTATTTTGATCTTTATGCTTTCTATGAGCGTAAAGTTGACACTGGTATGTATGTGTGGCTTGCCGGTGCTGATCCTGTATATTGTCTTTCTCAAAAAGAAGCAGCGTTATGCTTGGCAGGTACAAAGCAATAAGCAGTCTAACTTGAATGCCTATATTTCCGAAAGCATTAACGGCATACGTGTGACGCAGGCGTTTGTGCGGGAGGAAGAAAACACCAATATATTTAACCGTTTGAGTATGAGTTATCGCAAGGCGTGGATGCGTGCCGTGATCTATAACTTTGCAATGGGACCGATGGTCGATCTGATCTCCACGATCACAACGGCATTTATATATGTGATCGGTATTAACTGCATTATAAATGGAGGATTGGATGGCGTGACAACCGGTAAGTTGATCGCGTTTACAGCATATATCAGCCGCTTCTGGCAGCCGATCAATACGATCGCAAACTTTTATAATAGTGTGCTCACGGCAGTTTCTTATTTGGAACGTATCTTTGAGACGATTGACGAACCGGTGGCAGTAAAAGATGCACCGGATGCCGTTCAAATGCCGCAGATCAAAGGAGATGTTGCGTTTGACCATGTCACCTTCAGCTATGAAGACGGTATTCCGATCTTGCATGATGTGAGTTTTAAGGTACAGCAGGGTGAAACAATAGCCATTGTAGGTCCGACCGGAGCCGGCAAGACAACGATTGTAAATTTATTGAGCCGTTTTTATAATGTAGACCGTGGAACGGTCAAAATAGATGGGATTGATATTTCCAAAGTAACGCTTCGTTCCTTGCGTGAACAGATGGGCGTTATGATGCAGGACAGCTTTATCTTTTCCGGAACGATCATGGATAATATTCGTTATGGCAACAAGAAGGCTTCGGATGAAGATGTGATCCGTGCCGCAAAGACGGTGTGTGCGCATGACTTTATCGTACAGATGGAAGATGGCTATAACACACAGGTTAATGAGCGAGGAAGCCGCTTGTCTGTTGGACAGAGACAGTTGATCTCGTTTGCCAGAGCGTTGTTGGCAGATCCGGCGATCCTGATCTTAGATGAGGCAACGTCAAGTATTGATACGGAGACGGAAATTGTGCTGCAGGAGGGCTTGAGCCACTTGTTAGAGGGACGTACCTCGTTTATTATTGCACATCGTTTGTCGACAATTAAAAATGCGAACCGCATTATGTATGTTGCAGATGGTAAGATTTTGGAAAGTGGTTCTCATGAAGAACTGCTTCAGATGCACGGTAAATATTATGAATTGTTTATGTCGCAGTATAAGGCATAATAAGAGTAAAAAAGCAAAGCCAGCGCTCAATGTCATTAAGTCACTGCCAGTTTCTTTGGGTATAGGCAAATAGACAATGTATTTGTAATAGAGCAACGTTTGCAAATGGTAATCAAGGAACTCCTCATATCCCAAGAATATGTAGAATTCCCTGTTGGTCGTGACGGAGAGTTCGATCAGCTTGTCGCTTCAACTGTCCGCAGATGTAAGCGAACTGTTCGTGATGACAACAGTGCACTTGTTCTTGTTTTGCCCTAAGGAAAGCCACATCAAACGGCAAGAAATGTGGTTTGATGTGGCTTCCTCATTGCTTAATTGATGAAGTGAGTTGTTTTGAAAACTATAGAGAGGAGTGAAGTTTTGGAAAATAGATTAGAAATAAGTACTATTCCGTATGGGCAATGTATGAGCGATACGGACTTTGATCTTGATAGAATTATTTATGATTTGGATGGCCAGATAGATTTGTTATCCGGTCAGGCTGACACACTCGATTACTTAATTTCTGTTGCAAGCGGTATTCTTTGCGGAATGCTTGATATCCTCTGGGTTGGAGAATTTAGCCTTGAACATGGCAGAGCAATCGCAAGTGATAAAATCGAAGACTTTGTAAAGAAAGCCGCCAAGCTAACCGGCTGTGAGAGCGATGATCTGGGCTCAGCTGTAAAGCATTTGGAAAAGCTGTTCCCCATACCAAGTGACGGAAATACTCCTGATTTTGGTGGAGGGCTTCAGCACCACCTGAGAGATTTTGCTCATCATCCAACGATTGTCGGTCTAATTTTTTCTTTGCTCACGCAGTTTACATATAAGTCGTATGGAACTGATACAGCAGGGATGTTTCTTGTTGTCGATGTCCCTGAAAAAAGCAGACCATTTATTGGCGATGATACTCCTACTAAGATACTCTACGGTACGCTGACATGGTTCTTCCATTTGGTAAGTGACATGGCTGGTTCAAGCAGCACCGCAGGTAAAACAGGCGGTACAGGAATCCCTGGCCCCATTCTTTCTCTCGCAAAGGAACTTTCCGTGCTGCCTTTCTTCAGAGATATGGAGGTCGGTGAACATGGTTTATCTGTGTTCCTCTCCAAACTCTTTAATGGAACTCTTTGGGCTCAGCACGATAAAAATGGAAAAATTATTAAAGATACTGTTTTGAAGTTTGATCTTCGTGGTGAGATGGGTGTGGTAGCTGAACTCGGCGGACAAGCCTTACCAGTTATTGCAAACGAATGTATTGTTCGTAGCTTCTTCTTTATCCGAAGATTTGCATTGGAACTCAAGAACTGCCATGTTTGCAATCTGTCAGATCTTTGTCATATTGACTGGAGTAGTGTTAAACCCGCCGGTAATCCTATGATTGCAAGGATGCTGACTGTGGCAACCGGAGTGTTTACGATGGTTGATGTTGGAGATGCCCTTGTTAGTCAGAAATATTGGGTTTCCATCAACTATGTAGGAATCGGACGGTTTGCTGTCGCTATTGGTGAAGATGTCAGCTGGGGATTAAAAGCCCGAAAAGTAAAAGATATTAAGGCAATGTACGAAAACATCCGCAAAAATACTTTTAGACAAGAGGATCAGCGGATTTATGAAAGGATTGGAAGCGGAATGCGTTCTGAAAAGTTGGGTTTAACTCTTGAGCAAACAGAGATACTGTATAATCTCGAATACCATGTTACTTTGAATGATATTCAAACAACTAAGATTCCAATCTGTGGGGAAAGTGTTCGTGGGCTGAAACTCCAATGGTTAGATGAGTGGCAACAAAGTATGACAAATGGTTTTGCGAGCTTTGTTCAGATTCCTGATGCAACATTACATTGGTATTCAGAACAGGAACTTCTTGCGAAAATAGACGCAAATTCTCCTACTGATACTTGGTTCCGTTTGACTTTGCTCGAAGCAATGCTCTTTGAACCGTATTATCCGTTGACGATTGAAACAGACAAAAAAGGCAATGCAACGCCGAGCAAGAAGTATTCTTCACTCCATAATCCTATCTGCGGATTTGACAAAGGAAACGCAGATCATTATCTTGATGAGATATTCCCTGAAACATATTATGCCAAGGGGTACATTAAGCGCCTGAGAAAATGTCACGGCAAAGTTATCCGTGAGCTGAATGAAGTTTTGAAAACAGCACTGACTTCTCTGGCGATCACGGCAGCGGTTACTATTGCGGCGATTGCTACAGCAGGTGCATTTGCTCCTTCGATTGCAGTTGCTTTGGTAGGCTCTAATTTTGCAGGACTTAGTGGTGCTGCCTTAACAAGCGCTTGCCTTGCATATCTTGGCGGTGGTGCTATTGCAGTTGGTGGTATGGGTATGGCAGGAGGAACGATTGCTATTGTCGGTGGTGGTGCTATTCTCGGCCTTGGTGTAGGTGCCGGTGTTGGCGGAGCAGTAGGAGCCGCAGGTGTTTTTGGCAAAAAGAATACCATCCTGCAATCTGCAAAACTGATGGTTTCTGTTAGAGAAATTTTTCTCAATGATGAGCATGATTTGGCATACTCCAATACAGTCTATGAACAGTATGTTCAGAACATCATGGAAATTGAAAAAGGGTTAGTGGAACTTCGTCTTCAGTATGATATTGCTAATGGAAAGGACAAGAAACTTCTGAAAGTTAAAATTAAGGAAGCAGAAGATTCTGTCGAAGCAATGAAGATAGCCAGAAAGAGTATGCTGAAATTCCAGAGTTCCTTTGAAACAGGATTAGAACCGAGTCACAAATAAATAACATCACAGAACGGAACTTCGTCTCAATTTGGGACGAAGTTCTTTTTCTGAAACGATTAAAAAATGGTGTAGCCAATATCACAGATATTGTTCGAAGGACCATAGGGAAGTTTACCCTGGCAAGTAGTTTTACGTAGATTGTTCCAGAGGGGAATCTGTAAAATTAGCAAAGTGGTATCACGTTGCCCTGCTTGCCAAGTTGTATTTCTTTGTATCACTTCGGACCAAGTTGGTCCGAGGTCGGAACCACAGACAGAAACGGAGGAAACTATTTGATCGCAGTAATTCACAGAGGACAAAAATTCAAAGAAACTTTGGAAGCCTTTCAGCAAAAACGAGCGGAATTTATCGCACAGGAAATCAGAAATTTCGATGCAGAAACCTAGTATGTGTTTCTGGAATGGATTCGTGGCAACGGCCACAAACTTGATAGAATAACCGGGATGGCAGTATGATGTGAGCGGAGGTGACTATCCATGAAGAAACAGAGAAAAGTTGAAAAAGATAACCGTGGCGTTGCGATATACGCCCGTAAATCTCGAATCACCAACAAGGGTGACAGCATCGGTGTTCGGTTCAAACAATGTGTGGATTACGCCAAAAAGGAATTGGGATTGGATGAGGAGTACGAATTCTTACAATACGAGGACAAAGGACTCAGCGGATACTTTTCAGACAGACCGGATTTTCAGAGAATGCTGCATGATGTGCAGGACGGAAAATCAAAGTAATCGTATGTTACAAGCTGGATCGTGTCGGCAGAAAAACAGCAGACCTAATCCGCCTGATGGATTTCTTGGAAATGTACCGTGTTAATCTCTTGATTTGCTCCAATGGTATCAATACTGCCAGCGGACTATATAAAATCTTTATTCAGATATTCGCTGTCATTGCGGAATTTGAAAGAGATACTCTGACAGAAAGAATTGTAGACAATATGATGGAACTTGCAAAGGACGGTCGATGGCTCGGCGGCAATACACCGATGGGATTTACTGTCCGCCGTGTAACAACCGGAAGTGGTAAGGGAAAATCAGCATACAGCTACTTAGAAAGTCTGCCGGAAGAAAAACGCATGGTTCAGCGTTTGTATGAAATTTTTCGAACCACTCGCAGTATCCAGACCACTGCAAAACAGATGAATGAGGAAGGATTCCACACTCCTTCCGGTGCTGCATTTAACGCATCCACCACAAGACTGGTTTTGAGAAATCCCATTTATTGCACTGCTGATAAACGCAGCTATAATTATTTCATCGAACACGACGGCAATGTGTTTGGAGATATGACAGAGTTTGACGGAACTCACGGATTGTCGGCTTACAATAAAACCGACCAAGAAAAGTACGAGGGCAGCGACAGCACATTCATCTCTCCAAAATATGTTCAGACCATTGAAAGCAAGCCTGTTAGTGAGTGGATTATTGCGGTCGGAAGGCATGAAGGCTTTATTTCAAGTGAACAATGGATTGAAGTGCAGGAACTTCTGGATGCTATTGCAGAGAAATACAATCGCCCTCACAGAAAGACCAACGCATTGTTGGCAGGACTGGTGCATTGTCCTCACTGCGGCAGGCGATTGAGTGTGATTTCCGAGTCCGACCGTTGGACGAACGGAAAACCTCGATTCAAATATGTTTGTCCCGGCTATCGCAAAAAGGAATGTAATTTCAAAGCGGTAGACGGCGTTCTTCTGGATGAATTTGTGGTACAGCAGTTATCCGACCTGTCAGATGAAAACAGTGAGCGGTTCAAAGATATTCTCGAAATTAAAATCGAGGAGGTTCTTGAAAAATCACAGACAGTACAGGAGCACACCTTCATTAAAAAGAAACGTGACAAGCTGAAAGCGGATATTTATGATACTGCCGTGGTGCTTCCGCAGACATTGAAGATGGAAGAAGAGCTTGGAATCGTCACCCGCGCCGCCCGGGAAATGTACGAACTGCATTTTCCAGGAGAGGGAAGCCTGGGAGCAGACAGATAACATGCCAGGCAAAAAAAGCCTGACATGTATAAAAGATATAAAATTATAAAGTTCTTAGTACCGCAGCAATCTCCGAATCTGGAGCTGGCTGCGGTATTTATTATGCAGCTCCAGTTCCAGCGCCTTCTCACATGCATCCAGAATCATATCATAATAGGTAAACTGATAAATATTTCCTGCAATCTGCACACAATTATACCGCTGCAAAGAAGTCCCAATCTGTTCCATGGAAAACTGGAAATCAAGCTTCGCCTGCAGCATACGCATTAAGGTAAAGGACACAAACCCAATCACAAAATGGGCATTGATCTTATCCGGTGTCCAGATGAAGGTAGCAGAGGAGTCATACTGGCTTTTGGAATCAAGGAAAATTTTCTCCATATGGCGAAGTCCGCTGAAAAGACGATAAGGGGCAAGGTTATCTACCTCCAGATTATCAGTAGCAATGGCAGTATATCCGTCCAGCTTCAGTCCGGTACGCCTTCCGGAAGACTCCCTGGCAAGGCGCTGCTGTCTGGCCTGAAGCTCATGGTAGTATACAAATTGTTTTTCCCTATCCTCAAAAATCCGCTCTTTATAAAGAAGAGGGATAGTCTGATGCTTTTCATTCAGAATTTTCATTTCCTGATAACCATCCTTCAGAACCCAATCCTTAAATTCTGCATTCGCAGTATGTACAGGCAGACCATAAATATATCCGTCTGCTGGAACTCCATTGCAAATAAAAGGCTCCTCCTCCGGACGTGCAGGTGCAGTATTATAAAAACGGGTTCTGGGATTTTCTCTCTTTAATTGCTTTACGGCATTAAAAACAGACTGGTTCAACACAGTACCACTGGTAGACAGGTCATATGCAATGGGAATTCCATTTCTGTCCGTGAGAAGATCCAGGTGAAGGGTGGAATCTGTACGTCTGGCATTGGGCTGCGTGTCAGAGGGCATGCTTCCCGGAATGGAAAAATTATAGCTGGTGTGATCCAAAAAAGCAGAAGTGGTATCTCTGGAAAGGATGCTGCCAGAATGCTCATAAATCCACTTCTGCAGATCTTTTTGCAGTTTCACAATAACATGAAAGGCAGAATCCAGGTCTTCGTCTGAGATGCTTCCGGATTCTTCGAAGTAGATTCCTTTTTCAATAGCTTCATTCCAGGTGCAATTTGGGTAAAGCGCACGGGAAATGACCATATATCGGAAAAGTTCTTCTATATTATAGGAGAGAGATAGATTCCAGGTCCTGGTACGCCAGAAAATGTCCAGCTGAAGCTCCTTATAAAGGTATTTCAGAATGCCGTAGCCTACATTTTTCAGAGAGTGCTCTCCCGGTGAGAGAGCAGTAGTAAGGTCAACATATACCACAGAGTTCTTTTTGGCTTCTCGTTCCTGGTTCATATCAGCGACAACCTTCTCGAAATGGCTGATGGGATCCGGGTAATCCTTCTTTAAATCTTCCAGATATCCCAACCCCATAATGGTCTTCTGACGAGTGGCTTTCTTCTCTTTATCATAGTAGGATTCGGTAATGG
>ERZ779880.2865-NODE-2865-length-11377-cov-13.477389_pt1 | contig 11377 bp, 10 predicted proteins | sample MGYA00511555_ERZ779880 | MGnify/ENA primary metagenome ERZ779880 (study PRJEB29588, sample SAMEA2145815) | human gut metagenome | biome: human gut; feature: human-associated habitat; material: faeces | place: Denmark | collected 2008/2010 ...
TGCCTCGCAAGAGGTGAAACTCCCTTCGGAGGATGCACTTAAAAGAACTGGGAATACAGACAAGTATGTTGGTCAACCATTTTGGCTGGATGCTCGTCATGCGCTACACCCGTAGTGTATGATGGGAAACCACATAACTCGCTGTTTCAGACACGGTTTGGCGATGAACCTTGCCGCGCCGCCCAGGAATCCCACGATTTCAATCGTGGGAGGTGTCAATGCCGTTTGAATTTTGTTGGTATACAGCTTTTCTTTGCTTGTAGGCCATTCAGATGCAGCAGAAGCCGCAGCTTTCTGCTTTTTGAGAAAATTGCGATATGCAATGTAGGCGCAGAGCAGCAGGAACAGGACTGGCGTGCCATATTTCGCAAGGAGGATAAGGAACAGCGATGTTCCGTGCATGTATTCGATAGTGTAACAGGTGCTGATATAGGTTTCGACCATGTAGACTATAGCCGCTGCTATGATAATCAAACTCACGCCGAGCATTAACTTCACCTCTTCGGTTTTACTCTATTTGCTATCAAGAGGGCTTGATACGAAGTATCTCTTGCTTCTAATTATCTTCGATTCGCACGATTCAGCAACAAAGCCTTAACATGCAAAAAGACAGTCACCCTAATTGGATGGCTACCATGAACTTTTCGTTTGCGTCACAACAAAAAAAGGATGGCTCTTTCGAGTCACCCTCTTTTCATTCATTGTCTTTAATCTTTGGCCTTTTTGTCTTTCATGATAGCCTTCTCTTCTTCGGTCACATCCGGTCGAAAATGAGTGACTTCCTCACCGTTGAGATTCTTCTCATGAATCAGATAGCCGCCTTCTACGCGTTCCATAGCATTGACACCTCCTTTCTTTTCACTATTCACAGGCTGTTCGCCTTGATTCATGATGTTGATGTTGCGGTCTGTCTTTGCCTGGATGCTGTTGGCACGGACAATTTCGCCCATGTCAATGCCGGTCGCTTCTTTCACCGTCTGCATGGTTTGAGCCATCAGGATAGGAACGTTCCCGGAAACGCCGGATACGCCGGAGGCATCACCGCCAATGATAGAAACCTTATCAATGCTGGACAAAGGCTGAGCCACGCTCTTGGCAATGTCAGGAAGAACCTTGATGAGCATTTCAGCCACAGCCGCATCGTTATACTGCTTATATGCCTCTGCTTTCTGTTTCATGGCTTCCGCTTCAGCCAAGCCTTTCTGACGAATCGCTTCAGCTTCTGCCTTACCGACAAGCTCAATGCCTTCTGCTTCCTGCTGCTTGGAGAACTTCTGTGCCTCAGCTGCACGTTCCGCCTCATATTTCTTGGCTTCTGCCTCTTTCTGGCGGCGGTACAGGTCAGCATCTGCCTGTTTGCGGACTTCCGCATCCAGTTTGCGTTGCTGGACCTCGGCTTCCTGTGCGGCAAGGTCTACCATTTTCTTCTGCTTGGCGATTTCAGCATCCGCTTCCGCTTCTTTGATTTCTTTGGCGCGGAGATTCATCTGAATCTGACCGGCAGCATCTGCGTCAGCCGCAGCTTTATCAGCTTCAGCTTTCAGCTTTGCCTTGGCGAGCTGCAATTCATTGTTGCGTTTTGCAATCGCAGTCTGCGCTTCAACTTCCTTGGCATTTGCAGCCATCTCAGCATCGGCCTTCGCGCAGGCTACATCACGGGCAGCCTGAGCACGGGCAATTTCAGCCTGTTTTTTCACAAGCTCTTCCTGTTCGATGCCGATAGCTTCGATAACGCCGTGATTGTGGCCTTGAACATCCACTGCATCCCTGATGTCCTGGACATTAAAAGTCACAACCTCAAGTCCCATCTTAGCAAGGTCGGGGCGAGCATTCTCGATAACGCTCACAGCCATCTGCTTGCGGTTCGTCAGAATTTGGTCAACGGTCATATCGGAGACAATCTCTCGCAAATTGCCCTGCAGAACGTCATTGACTTTGTCATTGATGCCCTGCTCGTTCATGCCCAGAAAGTTCGAGATGGCTGCCTGTTGTCGGGACATGATGTACGCCTTGGCGTCTTTCAGACCGGATGCCTTCACTTCTTCATCCAGAACGGTAGAGTTTTCGCTGTAGACTTGAATCGTGACAACAGAGTCAATCCAGAGACTTACGCCGTTCTTCGTCTTAACACCTGTTTCAGGAGTCTTGACATCGATTTTCAAAAGGCGCATATTCAGTCGGTCAGCCCGTTGGAGAACGGGCAGAACAAATGTACCCTTTCCGCAAACCACTTTAGGCTTAGACAGGCCAAAGCCAGTTACAACGATAGCCTCCGTGGGCGGAGCTTTCTTGTAGCAGAGAAATCCAAAGAGAATAATCAGGGCTGCTACAATTCCAATCACGTATACCATAATTTTTATTTCTCCACATTCAGTTTTTTAGCTGCTAAGATTCTCATTCCTACTGCATCGGTATCGCCCCATCTCGCAATCGCTCTGTCTTTAATTGTCCGCAATTCGCACGATTCCGCAATAAACAAAACCCACAGGTGAGAGAATGACCTGTGGGCTTCGAAAAGAGGTAATTATGCGCAAGCAGACACGGCATCGATTCGTGGCGACCAACTACAATCACTACAAATGTCTCTTGCCGTTTCTCTTGTACAATTCTTATTGTACGAAGTTCGCACAGCAGCGCAAGGGTAAACTTGCCAAGACTAAGATATTTTTGAGTTTGACTTCTGGTGTTTGTTTTTTTGCACTCATTTTCGAAAACTACCATACAATACCCCTGGCACAAAATGAGATACACCTCCAGCTACAACTCAAGAGCCCCATCCAAGATGACGGGGCTCTAGTTTTATACATTAAGGCAACAATAAATCTCGTGCATAAAGGTTAAGTATTCATGAACAAAGTTGCGATTTTGGCCCGTCCATCTGTAAAATATGATATAATTATGTTAGAAAGAATTGTGGGAGGAGAAAAACAATGACGGTCGGGGATATTCTTGTAAGCATCAACCAAGCAAGTCTCGAGACGATGTTACCCCTCACTGCAGTGCAGACAAGTGCTGACATTGAACGGTACTACAAAGAAGGCTACAGTGTCGGCTTAACGGCCAACGAATTTGCTAAGAAGTATCCGAGGCTTCCTGTCGACAGAATCTATGCTGCGCACAATATGTTTGCTCCTCTCTATTATTGCGAGCTTGATAGCACGACCGTTCCCATTGTTCTCTCTCTGAACATTTACGGGGACAAGCGTCTGGCTGTGAACAGCGAATCGGACGAAAAGTTTCAGCAGAGAATTCTGGATATGGCCGAGAAAATCTCATCGGGGAACGCCCCCTTCATTCGCAGCTACCTCTTTTCCCTGGGAGACAGCCTGCGTGTATCGGTTCTTTCTAAATACATTGAGTTGTCCAGTCCGGGTGAGAATCTATACGCACTTTTTTTGGACTTCTATCGTACCAGTGATTTTGGGTTCTCGGCTCTCAAAGAGGAAAACCTTCAGAAAGTCTTTTCTGGAAAGTCTCAGAAACAAAAGCAGAACACTGAAAAGAAGCTATCCAGCCTGCCGGATATTGTGACCATCTATCGTGGGGAAGGAAGCAAATCAACTCCATACGAGAAATCTTTCTCCTGGACCACAAACTACAAGGCAGCCTGTTTCTTTGCCTGCCGCATCCCGAGTCTCGAGAACAGCAGAATCATCACTGCCCATATCAACAAAAGTGATATTATCGAGTATTTTCCGGACGATGAGGAAAAAGAGGTCCTTGTCCCACCGGCTGCCGTAAAAGATAGAAAGGTCGATACACTATACGGCATTAACGCTCTGATAGACGAAATCCAGGCGCTCTACCCTCTCTACCAGCGCTACCGGAGCCGCATTTCCACTCTGTATGATGCTTATGGCCGGGCTAATGATGAGGAGCACGACGCCGAGCATACGCTGCGAGTTCTCTTTGATGCGCTGCTTTTGGTTCAGGTTCAGGGCATTGCCTTAACAAAAAAAGAATCCCACCAGCTATGTGATGCGATTCTTTATCATGATATTGGGCGGACAAACGATGATGTCGATGACAGTCACGGAGCAAAGTCTAGGGACATTTATTATGACACAGCCTCCGACTGCAATTCGGCAACTGCTTTCCTCATCGAGTACCATTGCTTGGATGACCGCAAGGCTCTTGCAGACCTCAAAGTATCCAATATTCGAAACAAGGAACGGGTGTGGCTGCTATATACGATTCTCAAGGATGCAGATGCTTTAGACCGTGTGCGGTTCGGGATGCGGGCCGTGGACCCTAAGTATTTCCGCAACGAGATAACCTACAAACTACTGCCCACTGCGCAGAGCTGTGTAGGGCAGCTGAAACTATGAGGAGGATACTGTGCAGAACGAAAATGGTGTTTTGGCAGTGCAGGAAGATTTCGGTAATGCCTTAGTCGATAAATACGCACCGGTATGGGATAAGAAGTATCGGAGCAAAGGCGAGTCTATCTGGGTATTTCAGAGAAGAACCCTGTCCAGCGCTTGCCAGGTTGCGACGACATTGCATGACATGGATTTTGGGAAAGCATCTACTTTCCTCTTTCACCTGGTCCGTGAAGCTGAGGAGTGCAAACCCATCATTGAGGCCGTCAGCTCTCAGGTAGAGCTTGCCATGGCGAACCCCGACAAGTTCATTAAAGGCTATCATCAGTTTTTGCAGGGGCTCACAAAGCCCATCAAGAAGAACAAGGACTATGCTCTGTATTTCAAGGCTATTGCTTATGCGCAGGAATGTGTTCATTTAGGCTTGACCATTGACGGAAATGTGGAACGTAATGATTCTGTCCTGTACGCGGTAATCGATATGCTGATGCAGGGGAGCGAATACCTCAAGCCTCAGGAATTCGATATTGTGAACAACATTGTCGGTATCTCAACTGAGAACGAGCCAATCATTATTCGGGACCCCTATCCCCTCGCCGATGTTCCTGTCTATTATAGTGAGGCTCTTTTCAACAATCGGCCATACGACAAATGCGATTCTCAGATTTCTGAAGACAGACGCTTGGATATGGTCTTTTCGTACTATAAGCGTTATGGTTATGAGGACGTTGCCGACTTCGACAGCATCAACAACCTCGCTTTGCTCTCGCATTTGTATACAAACACGGTTCTTTCGATGGCTACCTATGTGAACGAGTATACCGTGGACATGCTGCCGGACAAGCCGCTGATTGAGAATACTCCGAACATGTGGTCCTGGTGGCCAAAGCCCATCTCACCCAAATATACGACAGAGTTTCTGAAAGATACGCTGCACCATCGCCGCAGAACTCTTCCCGCCAACGGTGCATTGTTTCAGTTTGATGCCTGCCAGCTGATACAGGAAATTAAGCTGAAAGAGACTTGCCGCGACAACGAGATTGTGTGTCTGTATAAAATCGTAACCAAGTTCGGTGACCTGGCCGGATACTATAACACAAGCACCGAGTGGTTTTATATTTTGACTGACCGAGCTCAATTTCCAGAGCTGGTTGACAGCGTCACGAATCTGATTCTCTGGCTGTACACTTCTCTCGCCTGTGATTTGCCGGATGTCCTGCCCACTGATGCGTCGTTCCGGTCTTCGTTTGTGACACACGCGGATGCTCCATTCGGGATTCGTTGTCTGATGATTGGCGGAAAGCCCCGCGATTATCGCAAGAAAGGCAATGATGACGACGAGCCGCTGCGAGTGTTCGACAAGTCCAAGTATGATGCTTCGTCCAAGAACATCAATGGTTTTATTCGTCGCCTGCCTGCCGGGCAGAAAGCGAGTGAACGTGCTACCATGATAGCTGAAAGCTATGGTTATGAGCTGAAGAGTGATGAAACCTATGTAACACCGTTCGTTAGAAGGCAGTGGCTGAAAAAGAAAACTGAAGAATAAACACGAAAGTGCCCACCGAAGATGGTGAGCGCTTTAATTTTTTCCGTTCCAGAAAACTTTTTCCAAAAATGCCAAAAGTTTTCTGAACTCAGAAAAGTTTTGCTGCTATTCCAGAAGTTTTTTGGTTTCGGAAAATCATGCGACTATCATTGGGGGTTCACTATCGGCGTTGCAGTTCTTGCCTGCGGGTCAATAGAATAAGTGGCATCAATGTATACCGTATTGTTCCCTGTGTCTTTTCTCACAAAAACTGGCATTACAATTTCTGTGATGGATGTTGGGTCGTTGCCATTCTCTGCATAAGTTTCAGCATATTCTTGCCAACGAATGTCAACATAGGCGTTGGAATGTGGTTCCAGTAGTGCCGCTCCTTCCGGGGTACATTCAAAGCCGTTGATAGAGCCTTTGTCCAAAATGATATCGATACGGTCATCCGTCTTGTTCTGATAGTAGGCTTTCGCCGTATAGCCCATGAAGCTGTCGGAATAGAATCCGCAAATGACCATGCTGCAGGCATTATTGTCGAACAGCACAATATCCGTGGGCTGAATCTCGTGTTTTGGTTCTGTCGCGTTCTCTTCACCTTTCGGATAAATCACAAAGTCATCATCGACAGGGTCATCACGATTCGACACATCCCATTCTGCTTCATCATAGACATCGATATGAAGTTTGACGGTATCGATGTCTTGCGGTTTCACTCCATAGATTTCCAGTCCTGCTTTATCCCACGAAACGACCTCGGTGGTTTTCACTCCTGGTCCAATTTCCGGGAACCAACTGGTATCTGCCGGGATTCCATTCAAGGACGAGCTGCTTGTGATAGCGCAAAGAGTTTTGTCATCCGTTTTATTTTGGAAATCAACGGTCCAGTAGTAGCCATAGCTGTCATCATAACCCACGTTCTGCAAGATGATGGTACAGGTATCGTTGTCGGCAATCGTCTGTGGCTGGAAGCTCTCATCGAACTGGATGTCGGGTTCAGCCGTTGCATTATCGGCAGCACCACTTGCAGTACTCGTTGAAGAGTCGCTGGTGCTTTCCTCGGAGGATGCAGCATCAGATGTAGCTGCACTGCTGGCAGCAGTACTGGTAGTGTTAGAGCTGCTACAGGTGGCCAGGGAAAGGGCAAGCAAAGCCGAAAGTGCTAATGATACAACCTTTTTCATGATTTTCTCCTTTTTTCTTTGTATAAGGCTATTATACATCAAAAGCGCTTCGGCATTTTACTTTTCCACCGTGTTTTCCAGAATGAAACTTTATTTGCAAAATTGCAAATGAAGTCTGGGAAAGTCAACAATTTTAATCGCAGGAGGGCGTCAAATTATTCCGATGTTGTCACGGAATTTGTCTGAGGGTTGATAGTGAAAGTCTCATCTACATAGATGTCCCGAGTATTGAAATTGTTTATAACGATTGGCATCACCATTTCGGTGATAGAGGTGGGGTCTTTACCGTTGGCCTCATAAGTATCCAAATAATCGCGATAGTAGATGTCCATATAGACATTAGTATGTGCATCGATTCCCATTGTATCTGTTTCAGGGAAGCACTCAAAACCGTTTATGGAACCTCCACTTCTAAAGGCAAACATGATTTCTTTATCTGTTTTGTTTTCGATGTAAGCTTTAGCCGTGTAACCGTCCAGGCCATCGGGGTCAAATCCACAAATCATCAGAGTGCAAGCGTCATTGTCGGCCAGTACGAGGTCTGTGGGTTGGGTTTCATGCTTTGGCTCGGTTGCGTTTTCTTCCCCTTTTGGATAAACCACGAAATCGTCATCAACAAAGTCATGCCGTGGGATAACATCATAATCTAATTCGTTATAGACATCGAGATAAAAACTTACCGTATTGATATCCTGCGGATTGATGTTATAAATTTTAAGCCCGGAACTTTCCCAATGATGAATCTCCGTTTCCTCTTGACCAGGTTCAACACTCGTAAGCCAAAGGCTCGCACCCACGCCATTCAATGTGCAGTCGCCAAACGAGTAACCGAGTTTTTTATCTGATGTCTTATTCTTGAAGTAAAGCTTCCAATAATAGCCGTAATCATCATCGTAGCCTACGCTCTGCAAGATAATGGTGCATTCTTCATTATCAACAAGTGTTTGTGCCTGGAAATCATTATCGTATGTAATTTTGGGTTCGGGGGACGGCGTAGGTAAATCGCTGCCTGTGCCGTTCCACACCCTTTCATATGTTTTGCCGTCTTCTGTAGTATATGTCTCTCCTACTTTAATCCCGTCAGGGCTGTAATCTTGCGTGCTATTGGAAGTGCTATTTGACGAAGCACTTGACGACGAAGCACTTGACTTGGATTCACTTGAGGCTGCAGCAGAACTGTCTGCCTTGCCACAGGCAGCCAAAGACAGCATGAGTGCAGCGGATACTGCAATCGAAACGAGTTTTCTCATTGTTTTATCTCTCCTAACAACAGGTGCTGTTTTTTAAGGCAACACTATTCTGGATTAGTCGCTGCTCGCATCCTCTTCCGTCACGCTATCCCCCAGTAAGTCCTGATAATCGTCTGGATAGGTAGAAGTGCTGATGGTTTCTCCGGTATCGGCATCGATATAGTTGACCACAACACGCGGGTCCGACATACCGCTGTAATACTGATATGCTGCGCCGCAAAAAGCGTATGTGAGGGCAGATAAGCCGTCCCAGCTTCCCTCAAACGCCTCGCGGTCAACCTTTACTGTGAATTCGGTGGCATCGTCATTATATGGCAGCCTTTCTCTTTAAGCTGCATTTCTGTTATTTGATATTTGCTTTTTATTGCTGTGCAGCTTCCAGCAAGAATCTGGCCTTTTCCTGAACTGCATGTTCCAGCATCTTGAGCCGCTCATCACCGAGATTATACCGACTATGCTTTTTGAACTTGAAAGTCAGCAAATGCCGCAGCTCCTGTTTCTGTTTTGGTCCCATAACATGACAAGCGACTTCATCGAAGTTCGCATACAGAGCTGGAGCCAATGTCTTTTCCTGCTCGGAGAGATTACTTAAATCACCATCCATAACGTAGCAGTACAAAGACAACCCGTTGTCAAAGATTGGTGCGGGCTTCAACAGCTGATTTGTATGGTTATCGACCCGGAATCCGAAGTTCCCAAGATGTCGGTCCGTGTTTCGAATCACAGCATCCAGAACCAGCATATCTGCCAAGTCATCCTTCCAGCCATGAGCATCATACCAGGCAACAATTTGGGAAATCTTGGAGGTTTCAATAAGCGTGGATGCCGGAACGAAGGAAATATCTTTGCTCGTGAACAGCTCACAGGTGGAGCAAAGCATTCCTTTCCACTTGGAAAGTCCATAAGAGATATGGTCAATTCCCATTGCCTCAGCTACCTGTGCGGCATAGAACTCAGAGTAGGGTTCTTTGCCAGTATTGGCAAAACCGCTTGTCCCGCCCTTGTAAAGCAGAACTTTACCGTCTTTTCTACGCCATGCTTTTGGTAGCATACCATTCGTTGTGAATTCAGGAGAGGACCGGAATTTCGATGCAGGAGAACTGCCATAACCTGTAAAAGCAATTTGCGATAGCACTTGACTGAATCGATTGTCGAAAAGGTTTACCTGCGCGAAAGTCTTTGGGTCATCCGGATAAGTGACCCAATAGCAATCGGTTAGGGAGAGTCCTTTGCAGATTTGTAGGATACCGATGAAATCATTCTCGCTCAAGCCATTTTTTGATAGGAAATTCTGAGCATAAGCTCTGTTTGCAGGAATCGTCCGGTGCCGCAGCCAACGGGTCAATGATTCGTTGGTGGGCTTCATACCAAGGGGGAGGTACGTCGCTTTATCTTTGTTTGTTGAGGTAATGGCAACGTCAATACCGTCAATGGTTCGTTCGGCTGTAAAATGGAGCAGGATATCATCGAATTGTTTCAGCACCAAATCCATAAAGCACCCTCCTTTCACAAATAATTTATAGGAATATTATAGCATATAGCGCTGTTCCTCTCAATGTTTGTTTTAGCAGCACTTATGCAACTTTGACCGTCTCAAATTCCCAGGCAACGGTATCCACAATACAGAAAGACTGCGACCCGTACGGAGTCCCGTCACGATAGGTCGAGAAAGTATCACAGGAGAGCACTCCACCTTCCAGATACACTTCTTTGACTGGTGTATGCCCTACCACTTGCAGATATTTCCTGCCGCGATACAAACGTTTTGTATTCTGGTTTGGAGACAGCTGCGGACGATACCAGATAGGAGAATCTGTTGCCCACATTGTCTCACAGCCCATCTGGTTGATAGCTTTGATAACCGCGAGAACATTTTTTCGGTTCTGTGGTGCTACCCGGAGCTGAACAAAGAGATTTGCAAGGCCGCCGTGCATGAAAAGTGTTTTGTCAATTTTGTGGATATATGCAAGCTGACTTTTCTTTGGCAAGGTATTTGTCAACTTTTTAATTTCTTGACACACCAGCCCTCTTTTTTCCGGATGGTATCCGGTTTCCGGTTTCCCCAGATGTAGCTCAGGTCATGGTTTCCGTAGCACCAGAGAGTTTCGGGATATTCCCTGGCAAACGTGATTGCGGCTTCATAGGTCTCCAGATACTGCGCATCATCATGTACCCCGAAATCATCTGCCAGGTCCATGAGACAGACAGCCTTTTCAGCAATGCCTTTCTTCATAATGGCATCTGCCTGCGCAAACATCCAGGGCTTCAAGTGGCAGTCTGGAATGACTAAGACCTTCATGGCTTTTCTCTCCCCTCTTTTTGGTGTTCACTATTTAGATTATATGCGATTCGCACTGGATGTCGAGAATCACGTTCTGGAGAACCACTGTGCGGCCGCCATGGCATTGTGCTGCCGGGCCAAGCTGAGCTACGCCAAATAATGTTGAATCGGAATTCAGTGAAATTGAATTCAACGTTTTTGAGAATATAAGAAGAGCCCCCGCCAAAGAGCGGAGGCTTGCTTTTTTGTGCGGCAGGAGCCAAAGTCATAGGGTGCTTTTTCCAAATGTTCGAAAATCTCACTCATGTTTTGTGCGAGAGCGCTTCTATCCGTTCTTTCCAAGTGGTCGGGCCTGAAGCAGGGCGCTCACATCGAAACTGGAAGCGTTATACACCGTTACGCCATGTTCCAGAGCGTATTTTACCGTATACGCTGTGCCTCCGGTGGTTCTTGTGCAATAGGAGATGCAATAAGTCGAGCAATCGACTAAATGTCGGTCTCTTTGGAGGTATACTCCCCTGCCTGGTTCTTTTGCAGCATATACTATTTTATCCACCTGCTTGTCTATTTTCTCGGCATGTCGCTGCTGTTCTAAGTTCCACTTAGCGCGATATCCCTCAAAAGGCAAAACCTCAATGATACGAATACGGGGATGTGCTGCTTTCAGGGAAACCAGCATATCCGCCATGAGAGTATCGAAGCCTAAGGAACCGCCGATGCCAAAATAGGTGACCCCCTGCTGAATGAGTGGAACGAGCCGATGCTCTACCCTGGCTAATATTTTGAGCTGTTCTCCCGGTGGGATATCC
>ERZ779880.2867-NODE-2867-length-11364-cov-4.778318_pt1 | contig 11364 bp, 9 predicted proteins | sample MGYA00511555_ERZ779880 | MGnify/ENA primary metagenome ERZ779880 (study PRJEB29588, sample SAMEA2145815) | human gut metagenome | biome: human gut; feature: human-associated habitat; material: faeces | place: Denmark | collected 2008/2010 ...
TTACACCGAATTTAAACTTATGAGGAAGCTCTCTGGCGAAATATCTCTCATCCAGTTTTTTTGCAATATCATATGTGTCAATGTTGCCGCTTGGACAAATCTGATTTCCCTGACAGGAAGTAATCGTACGAACACGTGGTCCGCACACACCCGGCTTACAGCCGCCTTTTGCCAAATCTTCTTTTACGGCATCAATATCATCTAATTTGATAAATGGAATTTCCACGCTCTGACGGGAGGTCAAGTGAACATGTCCATCTCCATATTTGTCTGCTACTTCCGCAATTGTCTTCAAATTCTCTGCGGTTAAGTTTCCTCCTACGACTGCCAATCGAAGAGAAAAACAATTTTTTTGTTTCTGGCGCATAAATCCGCCCTTTTTCAGTGTACTGTAGTCTACTGCCATTTTCTTATCCTCCTGCTCTTTCTACTTGAGTGCGTGCTTAAAATCTTCGATTAAATCTTCCACATCTTCAATTCCAACACTAATGCGAATCAAATCATCAAAAACGCCCGCTTCTTCTTTTTCTTTTTGTGTACTGTGTGCATTCAGCGTCGATTCCGGATGAATGATTAAAGTTTTTGTATCGCCAATATTCGACACAATTTTCGGTATTGTCAATGTGTTAATCAAATCAAACGCACGCTCTTTGGAGCCAACTCGAATTGTAAGAATTGCTCCATATCCATTTTGCAGAACTTTCTCTGCCTGTGCATGCCATAAACTGTCACTAAGTCCCGGATAATTTACTGTTACGTCCGGATACGTGTTTAAAAATTCAGCCAGTTTTTTCGCATTATCGCAGGCCCGCTCCATGCGCAGACCCAGAGTTTCCATACCTAAGAGATTATAAAACGCTGTCTGTGGAGACAAACAGGCTCCCGTATTACGGAACAGACCGTTTCGCAGTTTTGCCGTAAAAGCAAATTTGCCAAACTTCGCATACTCTGCCATGCCCGGATATTTCTCCTTGTCCCAGCGAAAAGCACCGCTGTCGGTAATCACACCACTGATGGCGTCACTGTTGGCATTGATGTATTTCGAGGTCGAATTGACTACAATGTCCGCTCCTTTTTCAATCGGGCGTACTAAATATGCCGTTGCTACCGTGTTATCCATCACAAGTGGCAGATTATGTTTGTGTGCTGTCTCTGCTAACTTCTCAATATCCACAACGTCAAGTTTTGGATTACCAATCGTTTCTGCGAAAATCACGCGGGTCTTTTCATTGATGGCGGCTTCCACCGCCTGCTCATCGTGAATATCCACAAATACTGTCTTAATGCCAAATGCCTCAAAATCATGAAACACATCGATGGAACCGCCGTACAAACTTGTACTCGCTAAAATTTCCTCGCCCGCACGGACAACATTTAACAGCGCATTCGTAATCGCTGCCATACCGGATGCACAGGCAACCGATGCAATTCCACCTTCCAATGCCGTCATTTCATTTTCAAAAGCTAAAATCGTCGGATTATTGATTCTCGTATAAGAAAATCCGTTTGCTTTATTATGAAACAACTTTTCATGCTGTTCTGCCGAAGACTGGTAAAAAGCACTGGAATGATAAATCGGAGTCAGTGTAGCACCGGTCTCCTTATCCCCTTTTTCTACCTGATGCAGTAGTGCTGTATTAAATCTCATGGCGTCCTCCTCTAAATGTAATCACCGCGTTTTGCTTCATTACCCAAAAAGACGGACTGCTCACGGATATAATCCGCTACCCACTTCGCATCTGCGCCCTCGTCAAGCCAGTTACTTAAGTACGATTCACTCTTATTCTGAATGGTATCTGCCTGCTTTTTATCAACTAACAATAATACAACAATACCGGCACGATGTAAATGTTTAATCACACAGTCAATATCATCATTTTTTCCAGGGGCATACAAATATGTATGTCTGCCATCCAGATTCAGAATTTTCTCGACGTCTTCCACAAACGCACGGTTTATCTTCTTGTCATCTTTTACAAACTCAACCGTAATTGCCTTCTGTCCATTGGTTGCTGCACGAACAGTTCGGTCCACACGACCTTCGTAGACACTGTGCTCTTTCTCATGCACTTCTTCCACGACACCGCAGGCAGAAGTCATATTTGTCACACGGTCAATCAAAATGAATTCACCCATCGTTTTATGATTCTTAAATTCATCGATGACAATGCGGTCTGCCAGTGAAATTTTGCAGCTTGCAATCTCATTTTTGGCAAGATTTTTTACATCCTTTTTCTCACCGGTATTAACATCTACCGCATAAGAAATTTCTGTCACGGAGCAAGGAATTGTTTTCGTTCCGAGTTTAAAGAAGAAGTTTTTGCCACGGAACAATTCGTCATCGTCCATCCACAAAATCGTAGCAGTCAGAGTCGATGCCGTTTTCACACCGGAATCTACCGTAAGTACACAGCCGCGGGAAACATCCACTTCCCTGTCTAACTGAATGGTAACCGGCTGGCCTTTTTTTGCCTCTTTACTATCCTTGTCACCAACATAAATACTTTTTACTTTTGCCTTTTCATTGCTTGGCAGCGTTGTCAGCTCGTCTCCCACATGAATACTTCCATTTTCTACCTGTCCCTGGAAACCACGGAAGGTATGGTCCGGACGGCACACACGCTGTACCGGCATATAAAATCCTTTTTCATGAGAATCCTCTGCCACATCCACATCTTCCAGATAAGAAAGAAGAGTCGGTCCTTCATACCAGCCAATCGCATCGGATTTCTTTGTTACATTATCCCCTTCCGTTGCGGAAACCGGAATAATCTGAATTGTCTTAAGATTCAACTCACCGGCAAGTTCTTGAATCTGTTTTTCAATTTCATCAAAACGCTCTTTGCTGTAATCAACCAAATCCATTTTATTAACAGCAAATACAAACGAATTGATTCCCATCAACGCACAAATTCTCGCATGACGTCTTGTCTGAATCAAAACACCCTGTGTGGCATCAATCAAAATAACTGCCAAATCCGCAAAGGAAGCACCTACTGCCATGTTTCTTGTATACTCTTCATGCCCCGGCGTATCTGCCACAATAAAGCTTCTTTTATCTGTCGTAAAATAGCGGTATGCCACATCAATTGTAATTCCCTGCTCTCTCTCTGCCATCAACCCGTCAAGCAAAAGCGAATAATCAATCGCACCGCCGCGGCTTCCGACTTTACTGTCAAGTTCCAGTGCTTTTTCCTGATCGGCATAAAGAAGTTTTGAATCATACAGGATATGACCGATCAAGGTTGATTTTCCGTCGTCCACGCTTCCGCATGTAATAAATTTTAATAATCCGCTCATCTTAGAAATACCCCTCTCTCTTTCTTCTTTCCATACTTCCTGCTGCCTCATTATCAATTACTCGTGTCGTTCTCTCTGACGATACGGCACTAAGTGTCTCATCAATAATTTCATCCAAAGTAGTCGCTGTCGACTCGCATCCTCCGGTCAGAGGATAGCATCCCAATGTACGGAAACGTACACTCTTATGCTCAATTTTTTCACCCGGACGTAATTTCATGCGGTCATCATCCACCATAATAATGTTGCCATCGCGGTAAACAACCGGGCGGACTTTTGCAAAATACAAAGAAGGAATCTCAATTTTTTCCCGTCTTATGTACTGCCAGATATCCGTCTCTGTCCAGTTAGAAAGTGGGAACACTCTCACTTCCTGATGTTTCTGAATCTGTGAATTATATAATTTCCACATCTCCGGACGCTGGTTTTTCGGATCCCAGGCATGATGCTCATTTCTAAAAGAAAAGATTCTCTCTTTCGCACGGGACTTTTCTTCATCTCTTCGTCCGCCGCCAAATGCTGCGGTAAAACCATATTTATCAAGCGCCTGTTTCAATGCCTGTGTCTTCATGATATCGGTGTAAGCAGAACCATGATCAAATGGATTAATGCCCTGCTTTACTCCTTCCTCATTGATATATTCAATCATTTCGATGCCAAGTTCTTTCGCTCTTCTGTCACGGAACTCAATCATCTCTTTAAATTTCCATGTCGTGTTTACATGCAAAAATGGAAATGGCGGTTTCTCCGGATAAAAAGCTTTCATTGCCAGATGTAACATAACCGAACTGTCTTTTCCAATCGAATACAGCATAACCGGTTTTTCACATTCCGCCGCAACTTCGCGAATGATATAAATTGCCTCTGCCTCCAGTTCATCCAGATGTGATAATTCACTCATATCGTTTTCCTTCCTTTCTTTTCTCCTCGTTAATATTTGTTGGACTCTTTCGTATTTAGAACAATCTGCTCGGTTTCGCCATCCTGTCTGTGTATCTGCCAGTACAGCCTGTCTCCTTTTTTGTCGACTGTCATTTTGCTTCCCATACCACCGATATCGGCTCCTAAGTAGAGGGAAATCGCACCGAAGTGACATTCTTTCACACAAGAGGAACATCCCCAGCAGTCCTTCGGGTACTTGATATAGGCTTTCCCTGCCTCATTCATTTTAATAAGGCTTCCCGGACATACCTGCTCGCAGGCTTTACAGCCTTTACAGAGCGCCTGATTCATCGTGATGCTCATAATGCTCCTCCCTTCCAACTAATTTACGGGTAAATACGGTGATTTTGCCATCTTCCATTTTGGAATTAACATACTTTAACCAGTCACCGCTCTTTTTAGGATAATCTAAATTTTCATCAAAACTGTGCCATCTTGTCTCTTTTCTTGCAAAAAGATGAGCAATTACCGATTTGCACACGGTAAGACGTTCTTTCAATTCATACACAAACATCAACTCATGCATATCACCGGCGTTTACATTTTCGGCAAGTTTTTCTATCTTTTCAATCTTTTCTTTCGCAAGCGCAAGCTGTTTTTCATTGAATTGATAATGCGTGGAAATACCTCCGGCATACTCATCCATTACCTTCTGCATTGCCTCTTCCAGCGCTTCCGTCTCATACATACCGCCTTCATTTGATAAATAGCGGTTGTACTCCGTAATCTTTGCATCGAGAGCTTTTTTCTCTGCACTCTCATCAGATGCCTTCTCTTTATCTCTTTCCTCATTCAATTGAGAAACTATTTTCTTGGCTGCGATTTCACCTTCAACCATCGCACCGGTCACATATTTCTGCGGACATCCGCCTGCCACATCTCCTGCGGCAAACAAACCATGAATCGTAGTCTCTCTGTCGGTATCAACCCAGTAGCCGCTCGCTGTATGGCCACCGACGATATAAGGCTCAGTGCCCTCGATTTCGACATTCTGCTCACTCGGATTTTTACCCGATTCAAGCCATTTGAGTGTCTGGCTTGGTGCCATGTTTAAGTACGCTTTTTTCAGCGACTCATCCTGCTCTTGGGTAATGCCCTCTGTTCTCAGATAACACGGTCCGCGCCCCTCTAAATTTTCCATCACCGTGCCGTAGACACGCTCCGATGTTGTCAAACCGTATTTATCTTCGTATACTTCTCCTTTGGCATTCACCTGCTTCGCACCAACGCCCTGAGCAATCGTTCCGGTCGGTGCAATTGTATCTTTACAGCGAAGTGCGATAAAACGCATTTCAAATGTTGTCATTTCTGCTCCGGCACGAATCCCCATCGCATAACCGGCTCCGGTATTAAACGGCGGATACCACATTTTGTGGCGGGAAAATCCCGGATTATTCGGCCGGTACAATCCTGCCGCACCGCCGGTCGCACAGAGCACTTTCTTTGCCCGTATTTCATAGGCAGTGCCTTCTTCAATCGAAAAGCCAAAAGCTCCTTTGATTTCATTCTCCTCCACAATATAATCGGTAATGTTAATCCGGTTTAAAATTGTGACATCCTCTAACTTTTCTACCGCCTTTGCCAAAAGCGGCTTCATATTTTCTCCATTTATTTTTATGTTGCGGTTTCCTCTGGCAACATAGTTCCCATTTTCATCTTTTAAAATAACAAGTCCTAAGTTTTCCATTTTATGTGTCACACGGTTTAATCCTTCGGACATCGTCATCAGCAAATCTTCTCTTACAATGCCGTCCGCATCTTTTTTCGCATACTCCACATAATCTTCCGGTTTTCTTCCATCCACAATGTAAGCATTAATGGCATTAACGCCGGCCGCTAAACAGCCGCTTCGTTTGATATTTGCTTTTTCCGCAATGACAATCGAATAATCGGACTGTTCACGAATCGTAAGTGCCGCATAGCACCCTGCCGTTCCGCCGCCAATGATAAGAATGTCCGTATGCAATATCTTTTTGTTCTCAATCTGCATGGTGTATCCTCCCCGTTAAATGTAAAATACATCTTCTCTTTCCTGCATCTCTTTATTTTCCATCAAATAAGTCTGCTTCGAATCAAAGATATATAATCGGTAAATCAATACATGAACCGTCTCGCCAACCAAAACAAAATCTTTTTCCAAAGAACGTTCTCCAACAACCAAAATACCATTGATGTCCACGGTAACATCCATTCGGTTTCCTCGGAACACGACATCCGTTACCACACCGGTTTCAGCGGCACTGATATATTGGTCCAGTTTTCCACTCTTTGAGATTTTCACAAATTCCGGACGAATGACCGCCTGATTGGCATGTTCAATCCGCTCGAAACCTTTTAATTTATCGTAATCCTCAACAACCGAAGACCTGCCGATAAATCTTGCCACAAACGGAGTTGCCGGACTTTTATAAATTTCAACCGGCGTTCCCATCTGCTCAATCGTTCCGTGATTGGTAATAATGATTTCGTCTGCAACCTCGACCGCTTCCTCCTGGTCATGGGTGACAAAAATACTTGTAATACCAAGTTTTACGACCATCTCTTTCAACCACGAGCGAAGTTCGGTACGCACTTTCGCATCAATCGCAGCAAACGGCTCATCGAGTAAGAGAACTCTTGGATTTGGTGCTAACGCTCTGGCAAAAGCAACTCTTTGTCTCTGTCCGCCGGACAACTGATTCGGATACCGTTTTTCCATCCCTGACAAACCGGTCATCGCCAACAATTCCGTAACCCGTTCTTTAATCTGCTTTTTCGGCATCTTCTGAAGCACCAGTCCAAATGCCACATTATCGTATACCGTCATATAACGGAACAGCGCATAATTCTGAAAGACAAAACCAATCCCACGCTTGGCAGCCGGTACATCATTCACCCGCTTGCCATCAATGTAAATATCTCCTTCATTCGGATTCTCAAGTCCTGCAATCATCCGCAGTAAAGTTGTCTTTCCGCTGCCGGACGGTCCTAACAGGGCAACTAACTTTCCTTTTTCCACACCAAGACTTACATGGTCAGAAGCAAGAAAATCACCATATTTTTTTACAATGTTTTTCATTTCTACATACATACTTTTTTATCCTTACCATCTCGGTGTTCTAATACATTTCTCACAAACAATATGACGATTGCAATAATCACTAGCAGTGACGATACCGCAAACGATGCTGTTACGGATGTGTCGGTTCCCGACATATATAACGCATCGATTTCAAGCGGAAGGGTAAAGGTTTCGCCCCTCGTTTTCGACAAAGCGTTTACCGCGCCAAACTCACCAAGTGCTCTCGCCGCACATAAAATAATACCATAAATCAGTCCCCATTTCATCTGTGGAAGTGTAATTTTACGAAAAATCGTAAAACCTTTGGCGCCCATCAGAGCCGCCGCTTCTTCCTCATCTTTGCCCTGTGCATTCAGCACCGGAAGAATCTCTCTTGATACAAACGGGAAGGTAACAAAAATGGTTGCGAGCACAACACCCGGTATTGCAAATGTAATTCGGATATTCGTACCAAAGAACTGGTTAAACGCCCGAATCGCCGGATAAAACCATCCCAGTCTTCCAAATGTCATCAGATAGGAAAGTCCTACAATAACCGGAGAAATGGAAAATGGTATATCAATCAGCGTCGCTAAAATCTGTTTGCCCCGGAACGAAAACTTCGTCAAGAGCCATGCCGCACAAATTCCAAAAAAGGTATTTACGACAACCGCAATCACCGTCGCTAACAAAGTAACAAGCAAAGCACTTACCACATACGGTGTTGAAATTGCCTGCACATAAAATCCGATTCCTTCTTTCAGCGAATTGACAAGAACCGAAAGAAGCGGTGCCGCAAGCATGAGCAGAAGAAATAAAAGGGTAATCGTGATTAAAATAATTTTTGTTATTTTCTTTCGTCGTTCCATCCTTTTTTCCTCCTATAACAGATTTGTTCTTGCCGCCTGCCGTGCCTGTACGATATTGACAAACAATAATAACACGAATGACAGCACTAACATCACAAGGGCAATTGCCGTCGCACTCTCATAATCAATGTAACTTAATTTCTGCATAATTACATAGGAAACAACCTGTGTCTTTTCTTTTGCACTGTTGCCCGATATGTAAATGACACTGCCGTATTCACCAATTCCTCTGGCAAGTGCCAGACCAAATCCGGTTAAAATCGCAGGTCTTAATTCCGGTAAAATCACACGTCTGAATGTTTTCGATGGGCTTGCACCTAACATATAAGCCGCTTCTTCATACTGTCCATCCAGTTTTTCAAGGACCGGCTGAACCGCCCGGATTACAAAAGGAAGTCCGACAAACACAAGTGCGATAACCAATCCGGTTTTCGTATAAGTCACCTTAATTCCAATACCCGCTAACATTTTTCCAAAAAATCCGGTTTCCGAATATAATTTGGAAAGTGTAATTCCGGCTACGGCTGTCGGCAGTGCAAAGGGAAGTTCAATCAGCCCGTCCACAATCCGCTTGCCCGGAAAATCATATTTTACTAAAGTCCATGCCACGATAATGCCGAACACCGTATTGATTCCTGCCGCCACAAGCGAACAGCCAATACTTGTCAAAAAAGCATTTCTTACATTTGATTTCCAAAGAAGAGAGAAAAATTCTCCCGGTGAAATTTTCAAGGAATACACAAGCACCGAAGCTAGCGGAATCAGCACAATCAGGGAAAGCATTAACACAACAATTCCAAATGTGCAGCGAAATCCGGGAATCACCCTTGCTTTTTTCACTCTCTTTTGTCTGACCGTATTCCTCATCCGAAAAACTCCTCTTCTAATAGTTATAAATCTCATCAAACATGGCATCATCATCAAAACATTTCTGATATGCTTTCTCCCAGCCGCCAAAATCGTTAATCGTCCATAATTTTATAGACAAATCAAACTCATTTCCAAATTCCTGCAAAATTTCCTTGTCGGTTGGGCGGTAACCGCTTTTTCCAATTAACCGCTGTGCCTGTTTCGTATAAAGAAAATCCAAATACCGTTTGCTCACTTCTTCTGAGCCATTTGCTTTTGCATTATCATCCACAATTGCAACACTTGGCTGTGCCAAAATACTGACAGACGGATTTACAATTTCATACTTGCCGCCGTAGGATTTCATGGTTGCAATCGCTTCATTTTCCCATGCAATCAGCACATCGCCTTTACCATTTTCCACAAACGTTGTTGTCGCACCCCTGGCACCGGAGTCCATAACCGATACATTGTGATACAACCGCCTCATAAATTCTTTCTGCTTGTTCTCATCGCTCCATTTAGTCTTTGCGTAACCAAGAGCTGCTAAGAAGTTCCAGCAGGCACCTCCGCTGCTTTTCGGATCCGGTGTAATGACATCCACACCTTTTCGCGTTAAGTCATCCCAGTCGTGAATCTGCTTTGGATTTCCTTTTCGCACTAACAGCACAATGGTCGATGTATAAGGGGCAGAGGATTTTGGAAATTCTTTAATCCATCCGGCATCAACAAGCCCCGTCTTCTCAATCAGAGAAATGTCATGCTCTAATGCAAGTGTAACAACATCCGCATTACACCCTTCCACAACCGACCTCGCCTGACTGCCGGAGCCGCCGTGCGACTGTATCACCTGAACTTTCTTGTTATAAGTCTTCTTATAATATTCTTCAAACATCGTATTATAAGATTCATAAAATTCTCTTGTCGGGTCATACGAAACATTCGTTATCGTGATAACATCTGACTTCGTTCCACAGCCGCTAAGGATAAGCACAAGTACCAGAAAAAGAAGGACACTCTTCTTTCTTTTTCTCATCGCCTGCTCCTTTACTCTTCTACTACAAACAAAGAAGTGGACAAATATCTCTCACCGGTATCCGGCAGTAAAACAACAATATTTTTTCCTGCATTTTCTTTGCGTTTTGCTAACTGTGTAGCTGCATAAAGTGCTGCACCGGAAGAAATTCCAACTAATAATCCATCACTCTTTGCTACTTTTCTTGATGTTTCAAAAGCATCATCATTCTTAACCGGAATAATTTCATCCAAAATTTCTTTATCCAAAACATCCGGCACAAATCCGGCTCCAATTCCCTGAATTTTATGTGGTCCAGGCTTTCCTCCGGATAATACCGGTGAGCCGGCAGGCTCAACAGCCACAACTTTTACATCCGGATTTGCTTCTTTTAATCCCTGTCCGGTTCCGGTAACCGTTCCGCCGGTTCCAACTGCCGATACAAAAATATCAACTTTGCCATCGGTGTCTTTCAAAATTTCCTGTGCGGTTGTCTTTTTATGAATTGCCGGATTTGCTTCATTTTCAAACTGCTGTGGAATAAATGCATTTCCATATTCCTCTTTCAGCTCTTCCGCCTTTTTAATCGCACCTTTCATACCATCGCGTCCCGGTGTAAGAACAATTTCAGCACCTAACGCCGATACAATCTTGCGTCTCTCTACACTCATGGTGTCCGGCATCGTAAGAATCAGGTGTAATCCCTTTGCCGCTGTCACAAACGCAAGTCCAATTCCTGTATTACCGCTTGTTGGCTCGATAATCACGGTATCTGAATTAATTTTTCCATCCGCAATTCCCTGCTCAATCATCGCATGAGCCACACGGTCTTTTACACTTCCTAATGGGTTAAAATACTCCAATTTTACAATCAGATTTGCTTCTAACTCATTTTCCTTTTCATAATTTGTCAACTCCAGCAATGGAGTATTTCCGATTAATTCTGTCAACTGTTTTGCAATCTTAGCCATCGCTTTCACCATCCTTTTCCTACTATTCATGTAGGGTTTATATAATTTAACTGTGCCTATCATATCACCTATTCCCTACTAAGTCAATAGGATTTGTAAAGTTTTTTTAAAAAAGTTCAGCCCATAAAAAGGAACCGGTCACGAATGTGTGCTCGCACACAATTCATGACCGATTCCTTTTTATGGGCTGATCGCCCGATTATGAGCAAAACAAATGAAACATAACGCTGAAGCAGCACAGTTTCGCTTTGCTCTGATCGCTCCTGTCATCCAGGGGCTTTTTCCGGATGCTTCAGCGACTGCTTACTACAAACGGGTCATTGCAGCAATCTGCGCCTCCATGGATGAAGATATATATGTTTTTTCTAATTCTATCAT
>ERZ779880.2869-NODE-2869-length-11358-cov-3.407945_pt1 | contig 11358 bp, 12 predicted proteins | sample MGYA00511555_ERZ779880 | MGnify/ENA primary metagenome ERZ779880 (study PRJEB29588, sample SAMEA2145815) | human gut metagenome | biome: human gut; feature: human-associated habitat; material: faeces | place: Denmark | collected 2008/2010 ...
GCGTGGTTATACGCCAGGACGTTTCAGCTTTAACGTCCGTGGCGGACGCTGCGAGGCCTGTCAGGGCGATGGCGTGATCAAAGTGGAGATGCACTTCCTGCCGGACATTTACGTGCCGTGCGACCAGTGCAAAGGTAAACGCTATAACCGTGAAACGCTGGAGATTAAGTACAAAGGCAAAACCATCCACGAAGTGCTGGATATGACCATCGAAGAGGCGCGTGAGTTCTTTGATGCGGTGCCAGCTCTGGCGCGTAAGCTGCAAACGTTGATGGACGTTGGTCTGACGTACATTCGCTTGGGGCAGTCCGCAACCACACTTTCTGGTGGTGAAGCCCAGCGCGTGAAGCTGGCGCGTGAGCTGTCAAAACGCGGCACCGGGCAGACGCTGTATATTCTCGACGAGCCGACCACCGGTCTGCACTTCGCCGATATTCAGCAACTGCTCGACGTACTGCATAAACTGCGCGATCAGGGCAACACCATTGTGGTGATTGAGCACAATCTCGACGTGATTAAAACCGCTGACTGGATTGTCGACCTGGGGCCGGAAGGCGGCAGTGGCGGCGGCGAGATCCTCGTCTCCGGTACGCCAGAAACCGTCGCGGAGTGCGAAGCTTCGCATACGGCACGCTTCCTCAAGCCGATGCTGTAATCGTTAAGGCCGCCTTCCGAGCGGCCTTTTCCTTTCAGAGTTGCACCAGCAATTTACGTTTTTCTTCCGGCAGTAAATTCACCGCCTGCTGATAAGACGCATCCACCAGATAATAGATTTGCGAATCCGGCAGCGAACCGTCGAGATACACGGTGCTCCAGTGCGCTTTATTCAGATGGCGGCTTGGACGCACATCGCTGTGCTGCTGACGTAGCAGCTCCGCCAGCTCCGGGCTGGTTTTCAGCGAAACAGCTGGGCGATTTTCTACTTCTTTCACCATCGCAAACAGTACATCTTCCACTTTGATCTGCGTCGCTTTCCAGTCGTTATGCACGCTCTGTTCTGCGCCTGGTTTTGCCATGCAATATTGTAGCAACTCCGAAATGGTCATTTTTTACTCCCCTTGTAGTGTCGCGATGATGCGACGCGATCCGCCGTGGATGCGATGTTCCCCCAGCCAAATGCCTTGCCAGGTGCCGGTCTGAATACGCCCTTTATGCACCGGCAATACAAGCGATGTTCCCAGCATTGAGGATTTGATATGAGAAGGCATATCGTCTGCTCCCTCATAGTCATGCTCATAATTTCCGTTGTCGGGAACGGTGCGGAGGAAAAAACGCTCCATGTCGTGGCGTACGGTGGGATCGCAGTTCTCATTAAGTGTCAGAGAGGCGGAGGTATGTTGCAGCAACAGATGCAGTAAGCCGATGTTAACGCGCGGCATATCAGCCAGCTGATTCAGAATTTCATCCGTTACCAGATGAAACCCACGAGATTTGGCGCTAAGCGTGAGCGTCTTTTGATACCACATGTGCTGCTCCTTGATAAAACTCTCTTAATCAGTTTGCAGCAAGACAGCGAAAGGATAAAGGTGTGATTAAAAAAACAGCATTCGGGAGAGTGTCACGCTCTCCCGCTCTGTCAGTATTCTGAATTGACGATCACCTCTTCACCAAACGCACCCGCTTGTGGCAAGGGTTTGTAGGTAGAGTTGGAGGCACGCAGAATGCGGATACCACGAGCGCCGACATCGCGTGCGGCGGTAATATCGTTATCGGAATCGCCATAAAAAATTCGGATATTTTTATCCTGCAGCCATTGCGATTTTGTATTTTGCCCTGGTTTATCGCCCGCAAAGATCACCGGATTCATGCTGGTGGCAGGAATATGAAAATTATCCGCCAGCGTTTTTGAAACCGTTTCTGTTTTCGTCGGGCTACGACCAGTCACAAAGAAGATCGCGTCACCACGGCGTACATGCATATCAATCAGCTGGCGAGCGACCTCTTTTGGAATGCTGAATTCATCCCAGCCGTTGTTCATTTTTTCCCAGAATACAGGGTTTTTCAGATAATCTTCGCTTTCTGGCGAGAAGTTTTTTTTGCCGCGCCAGAAGCCCGGACTGGAAAAAGTACCGTGTCATCGATATCAAACCCCACCGCCATTGGCGGACGCCCTGCGAGGCTATTTTCAATTTGTGCGACCGAAACCCAATGAATTGGTGCCTGTTCAGCAAGCCTGGCAACGTTAGTCCCAGGGTTAAGCGGTGAAGGAGATGAGGCCAGGGCAACAGCGGAACTGTTTAGAGCGAACAATAAGCAAACGGCACTGATTGCCTGTGTGATCTTGCGCATATTTTTCCCTAAATAGTCAGTATGTTGAAACTTTTTATTGTGAGATTTGTTGCAAAAACTATCTGACCATAACGCCAGCTACAGGGGAAAGGAAGGATTATCTGCGGTTTTTGTGATGAAAAGCAGGATGATTATATTTAACCTAGTAAATACGTTCCTGTCGTTTTTTTGTAAAAAATGGTTAATGCTCGATGTAAGGATACATTAATTTTACGTTTATTATGATGAATACTCTGCAAATGAGCGAAATTTGATAGAACATTTATCTGCTGTACGATTTAATGAACTTAATGATACAGCATTACAAAAACAATCGAAGTTTATAAAGATGATTTCTGATTGACCAGAACCCTACCCTACAATGGTGATTAATTTTATTACTCCCGAAGGAGATGATTATATGAATATATCATATGTGAATAGCAACAAAACGACATCTTTACCTATTGAGTTAGATGTACAAAATAACAAAGATTTTTCTTATGCCAAAGATTTCTTTTTATATATAGAAACACAGTTAAAAATTGCAAAAGATTTTTGTAGACCTGAAGAAGAAGTATCAAGTTCTATTGCAAGTACAGTTTTTCACGCTTTTATTGATTTAGTTAACAAAATCATGGGTAAGAAAGATTGTATGTATATTTGCACGCTTTGCTGTTTTGCCGAGGAGGTTAAAGGTGATTATTCTCATTACAGAACCTTTTTATTTGATATTGGTAATCAATATAAGGTTAAACTTACACAAAGGAGTTCTCTTTAACTTTAGAATTTAATGATACTGAAATTGAATGTCAGAAAGTCACAGGCAATAAGGCAAAGCATATTCTTGAGGATATAGAAAAATTCTATCGTAACAAACCCGATACTTATTATTAAATTTAATAATGGTTAGATGTGCAGAAATTATTACTCCACACGAAAAAAACAGGGAAAGGAATTCCAGATAATTGGGATAAACTTAACAATAAAAGAACTAACAACGTTTATTATCTCTCACGTAGAACGATGGTATCAAAAAAATCATCTATAAAGAAAGAGTGAAAGCGACGACAGTTTAATTTCACTGCAGGCTGGGTAATTCCAGCCTGCTTTCCTGCATTACATCACCGCAGCAAACGCCTTTGCCACACGTTGCACATTTGCCGTATTTAACCCGGCGACACACATGCGACCGCTGGCGATGAGATAGACACCAAATTCTTCACGTAGTCGGTCAACCTGAGCGGCACTTAAACCGGTATAACTGAACATGCCGCGCTGATTAAGCAGATAATCGAAATTGCGTTCTGGCATCTCTGTGCTTAATACCTTCACCAGTTCCTGACGCATTGCCAGAATGCGAGTACGCATCTCTTCTACTTCCGCCAGCCAGCTGGCTTTCAATGCCTCGTCATTCAGCACTGCAGCCACCACCTGCGCACCAAAATTCGGCGGGCTGGAGTAGTTGCGGCGAACTGTTGCTTTCAATTGCCCCAGTACGCGGCCTGCAGCTTCGGCATCTTCACACAGAACAGAAAGTCCGCCAACGCGCTCGCCGTAAAGGGAGAAAATTTTCGAGAACGAATTGCTCACCAGAGCGGGTAATCCAGCGCTGGCAATGGCGCGAATGGCGTAGGCATCCTCTTCCATACCGGCACCAAATCCTTGATAGGCAATATCAAGGAATGGGATAAGCTCGCGGGCTTTGAGAATTTCAATCACCGCATCCCACTGGTCATTAGTGAGATCGGCACCCGTTGGGTTGTGGCAACATGGATGCAGCAACACAATACTGCGGGCAGGTAATGTTTTCAGCGTCGCCAACAGGTCATTAAAGCGCACGCCGTTAGTCGCTTCGTCATACCAGGGGTAAGTGCTTACTTCGAATCCAGCCCCGGCGAATATTGCTACGTGGTTTTCCCAGGTAGGATCGCTGACCCAGACGCCTGATTCCGGGAAGTAGCGTTTCAGGAAATCCGCGCCCACTTTCAATGCCCCTGAGCCGCCAAGGGTTTGAATGGTTGCTACGCGCTGTTGTTGCAGTACCGGATGGTCGGCACCAAACAGCAGCGGCGCAATGGCATGGCGATAGCTGTTAAGCCCTTCCATCGGTAAATAAAGCGAAGCGCCATGAGGCACCGCATTCAGGCGCGCTTCCGCCTCCGCCACGGCTTTCAATTGTGGAATAATTCCGTCTTCGTTGTAGTACAGACCGATACTTAAATTCACTTTGTCGCTGCGAGGGTCTTCTTTAAAACGCTCCATAAGCGTAAGAATCGGGTCGCCAGCGTAGGCGTCAACTTTTTGAAACACGCGATGGTTCTCCAGGTTTACGGGCAGGTGGTTAAAACACAATAAACCGGAAGAAGGCGAAGATCGAGTGGATGTTCAGGGGCGAACGGCAATTAGCAACAGAGTGAGACTCATGACAAACGTACATCCGCCAGAGGCACGACCTTTATAAGAGCATGAAAGAATATCAACTTATTGAATTGGTAGGATTTTATTGGCCGGATAAGGCATTCACGCCGCATCCGGCACAGACAATCAAATATTACAGAACGATTAATCCACGTATTTCATCGCGACCCTTGAAGTCAGGCGCGTAATAAGTTCGTAAGCGCTTACTTTCGTCATTTCAGCGATACGTTCTACGGGCAAACCTTCACCCCACAAAATGACCGGGTCCCCGGCTTTATCCTGTGCCTGTGGACCTAAGTCTACGCAGATCATATCCATCGCCACGCGCCCGACAATCGGCACTTCGCGACCGTTCACCAGCACTGGCGTACCGGACGGCGCGGCGCGCGGATAACCATCGCCATAGCCCATCGCAACTACACCAAGACGAGTATCACGTTCGCTTATCCAGGTTCCACCATAACCGACAGGCTCTCCGACTTTATGCTCACGCACGGCAATCAGGCTGGAGGTTAGTGACATCACTGGCTGACAGCCAAAATCGGCACCGGTGGAGCGATCTTCCAGCGGCGAGACGCCATAAAGAATGATGCCCGGGCGCACCCAGTCAAAATGCGACTGTGGCCACAGCAGAATGCCACCCGACGCGGCAATGGAACGTTGACCTGGTTTGCCTTCGCAAAAGGTATTAAAGATAGCGAGTTGTTTCTCGGTTGCGCCACATTTTGGTTCATCCGCGCGCGCAAAATGGCTGACGATATTCACCGGCTGCCGAACGTTTTTGCACTGGGTCAGGCGATGATAAAACGCCTCAGCCTGTTCCGGCCTTACGCCCAGACGGTGCATACCGGTATCGAGTTTCATCCAGACGGTAACCGGCTCGTCCAGGCTAGCCTCTTCCAGCGCAGCCAGCTGTTCTTCGTTATGCACGGCGGTATGAAAATGTTGCGCAGAAATCGTCGGCAGATCTCTGGCATCAAAAAAGCCTTCGAGTAACAGTACAGGTTTGGTGATTCCCCCCGCACGCAGTCGCAGAGCTTCTTCGAGACGGGCTACGCCAAAGGCGTCAGCATCGGGGAGCGTTCGCGCGGTCTCAAGAAGACCGTGACCATAAGCGTTCGCTTTCACCACCGCAACCATTTTACTGGCAGGAGCCAGTTCACGAAGACGTTGCAGGTTGTGTCGCAGAGCGCGGCGGTTAATCACAACAGTTGCCGCTTGCATTTGTGTTCCTTGATAAGTGTTTGCTTTAATTACCTAATTCATAAAATAATTATTATTCGTCGTCGTACTGCGGCCCCGCATAGTTGTCGAAGCGCGACCATTGACCGTTAAAGGTCAGGCGTACCGTCCCGATTGGGCCGTTACGTTGTTTACCGATAATAATTTCCGCGATGCCTTTTAAATCACTGTTTTCGTGATACACCTCATCACGATAGATAAACATGATCAAGTCCGCATCCTGCTCGATAGAGCCAGATTCACGCAGGTCGGAGTTGACCGGACGTTTGTCGGCACGTTGTTCCAGAGAACGGTTCAACTGGGACAGCGCCACCACCGGCACGTTCAGTTCTTTCGCCAGTGCTTTCAGCGAGCGGGAGATTTCTGCAATTTCCAGCGTACGGTTATCGGAAAGTGCCGGTACGCGCATCAGTTGCAGGTAGTCGATCATGATAAGCCCGATGCCGCCGTGTTCACGGGCAATACGGCGTGCGCGGGAACGCACTTCCGTTGGCGTCAGGCCGGAGGAGTCATCGATATAGATATTGCGTTTTTCGAGCAAAATACCCATGGTGCCGGAAATGCGCGCCCAGTCTTCATCATCGAGCTGCCCGGTACGGATTTTAGTCTGGTCAACGCGCGACAGCGACGCCAGAGAACGCATCATAATCTGTTCTGATGGCATCTCCAGCGAGAAAATAAGTACCGGTTTATCCTGCAACATCGCCGCGTTTTCGACGAGGTTCATCGCAAATGTTGTTTTACCCATCGACGGACGCGCGGCGACGATGATCAAATCCGACGGCTGCAAGCCAGCGGTTTTTTTGTTGAGATCATCATAACCGGTGTTTACCCCGGTAACGCCATCGTGTGGCTGCTGAAACAACTGCTCAATACGCGCCACGGTTGCGTCGAGCACATCGGCGATGTTCTTCGGCCCTTCGTCTTTGTTCGCACGACTTTCGGCAATTTTAAAGACGCGGGATTCAGCCAGATCCAGCAGATCTTCGCTGGTACGCCCCTGCGGATCAAAACCAGCTTCGGCAATCTCATTCGCAACCGAGATCATCTCACGGACAACGGCACGTTCACGCACGATGTCCGCATAGGAACTGATGTTCGCAGCACTTGGCGTATTTTTTGACAACTCTGCCAGATAAGCAAAACCACCGACGCTATCGAGTTGCCCCTGGCGTTCCAGCGATTCCGCAAGGGTAATCAGATCGATAGGACTACCGCTTTCCTGCAAACGCGCCATTTCAGTAAAGATATGACGGTGTGGGCGGGTGTAAAAATCGTCTGCTACCACACGCTCGGCTACATCATCCCAGCGTTCGTTATCCAGCATTAAACCGCCCAACACCGACTGCTCCGCTTCGATCGAGTGCGGAGGCACTTTCAGCCCGGCAACTTGTGGATCGCGTTCGCGGGGTTCAGCCTGCTGTTTGTTGAAGGGTTTATTTCCTGCCATAGTGAATGGAGTTACCGAGATAAAGAATGGGTCGAAACTTTACCATATGAAGCAGACCCTGACGATACGTTCTGGAGGACACATGGCAACACGAATTGAATTTCACAAGCACGGTGGCCCGGAAGTACTTCAAGCCGTAGAGTTCACTCCTGCCGATCCGGCGGAGAATGAAATCCAGGTCGAAAATAAAGCCATCGGCATCAATTTTATCGACACGTATATCCGCAGCGGCCTTTACCCGCCGCCATCACTACCCAGCGGATTAGGTACCGAAGCGGCAGGCATCGTGAGTAAAGTCGGCAGTGGTGTAAAGCATATTAAGGCAGGCGATCGTGTAGTCTATGCGCAGTCGGCGTTAGGCGCTTACAGCTCGGTGCATAACATTAATGCGGATAAAGCGGCGATTCTGCCTGCGGCAATTTCTTTTGAGCAAGCTGCAGCATCTTTCCTGAAAGGCTTAACGGTTTATTATCTGCTGCGCAAAACCTATGAAATTAAACCCGATGAACAGTTCCTGTTCCACGCAGCAGCTGGCGGCGTTGGCTTGATTGCCTGCCAGTGGGCAAAAGCCCTGGGCGCGAAACTTATCGGCACCGTAGGAACCGCGCAAAAAGCGCAGAGCGCGCTAAAAGCGGGCGCGTGGCAGGTTATTAACTATCGTGAAGAGGATCTGGTCGAGCGGTTAAAAGAGATCACCGGTGGTAAAAAAGTGCGCGTAGTGTACGATTCCGTGGGCAGAGACACCTGGGAACGGTCGCTGGATTGCCTGCAACGCCGCGGCTTAATGGTGAGTTTTGGCAACTCATCAGGTGCGGTTACCGGTGTGAACTTAGGCATTCTCAATCAGAAAGGCTCGTTGTATGTGACACGCCCTTCCCTGCAAGGCTATATCACCACGCGGGAGGAATTAACCGAGGCCAGTAATGAACTGTTCTCTTTGATTGCCAGCGGTGTGATTAAGGTCGATGTCGCCGAGCAGCAGAAATATCCGCTGAAGGATGCGCAGCGTGCGCATGAGATTCTGGAAAGCCGCGCGACGCAAGGTTCCAGCCTGTTGATTCCATAAAAGAAATAGGGCTTCCACCTGGGAAGCCCTTTCTTTTTATAGTTCGGCTGTATGTAGGGTACAGCACGATGAATCTGTTAGAGGCGCAATAGTGACAGATTTGATTATCAATTCCTATTTTGTTCTAAGGATAAAACCTTAGGTTGTGATCATCCGCACAATCCCTTAGTAACGCCAGCGGTCATAACGCTGATATTTCGGCACTTTTGGTGCTTTAATCGCCTTAATAACCCACACCACCGCAATCGCCAGGAGTAACCACGGCAGCAACTTAATCATCAATGCCAGCATACCGCCGAGGAACATAATGGCCGTCGCCACAACCAGCGCGGCGATAATGCCCAGCAACGAAACGCCGGTGACCATCAACATGACAAAAAAGCCAATCACAAAAAGTAGTTCCAGCATGATGCTCTCCCAAATATGAAATCTCTTGCTGGCATTACAAGAATCATGCCAAAAATAATCTATTGATTTAACAGCAAAACGCCCCGCGACGGTGCGCAGGGCGTGGTGAATTTGACTACTTTTTGGTGAAAAGTTAACGCTTATCCGCCACCAGTTTGAGCGCGTGTTCCAGCACGTTAATGTCTGCACCCGCTTTATGGGCATTTTCACTTAAATAACGCCGCCACTGCCGCGCGCCAGGAATACCCTGGAACAAGCCCAACATATGCCGGGTAATATGGCCAAGATACGTCCCCTGGCTGAGTTCACGCTCAATGTACGGATACATGGCGCGCACTACCGCCACCGGATCGGCATCGGTATCCGAGGAACCAAAGATCTCTCGGTCTACCGCCGCCAGAATACCCGGATTCTGATACGCTTCGCGCCCGACCATCACGCCATCCATATGTTGCAAATGCGCTTTAGCCTCTTCCAGCGACTTGATACCACCGTTAATCGACATCGTCAGATGCGGAAAGTCACGCTTCAGTTGATACACACGCGGATAATCGAGCGGCGGGATTTCACGGTTTTCTTTCGGGCTTAACCCCGAAAGCCAGGCTTTACGTGCGTGGATGATGAACATCTCACACTCGCCTTTGCCGGAAACGGTGTTGATGAAATCGCAGAGAAATTCATAGCTGTCCTGGTCATCGATGCCAATACGCGTTTTCACCGTCACCGGAATCGACACCACATCGCGCATCGCTTTCACGCAGTCGGCAACCAGCTGCGCATTACCCATCAGACACGCACCAAACATGCCGTTCTGCACCCGGTCAGACGGGCAGCCGACATTCAGGTTGATCTCATCATATCCACGCGCTTCTGCCAGCTTCGCACACTGCGCCAGCGCCGCCGGATCGCTACCGCCGAGTTGCAACGCTACCGGATGTTCTTCTTCACTGTACGCCAGGTAATCACCTTTACCGTGAATAATCGCCCCTGTAGTCACCATTTCGGTATACAGCAACGTATTGCGGGAAAGCAGACGCAAGAAATAGCGGCAATGTCTGTCCGTCCAGTCGAGCATTGGTGCAACGCTAAACCGAGAATTCCAGTAAACACCAGTTTTTTCAGGCATCACGCTGGTTTGATTAATTTTTTGTGCTTCATGATTATCGTGCATTTTTGAACATTTCAGGCTATTTTTCTCGCGTTAGGTTCCCGCACAGGTTCCCACGTTTTATGGGAACCCGAAATAACGAGGTCGTGTAATGGCGTACTATAACATAGAGAAACGACTAAAATCCGATGGCACACCACGCTATCGCTGTAATGTGATTATCAAAGAAAAAGGTGTTATCACTTACAGGGAAAGCAAAACATTCCCTAAACATGCTCATGCCAAAACATGGGGCACACAGAAAGTGATGGAATTAGATCTATATGGCATTCCATCATCAAATGCAGTTGACGGACTTACAGTCCGTGACTTACTACACAAATATTTAAATGACCCAAATGCCGGAGGTAAAGCAGGCCGTACTAAAAGATATGTGCTGGAACTGCTTATGGATAGTGACATATCCGCGATCAAACTATCTGAACTGACAGAAAATGACGTAATTGAACATTGCAGGCTAAGAAACAACGCTGGTGCAGGCCCAGCAACAGTCAGCCACGATGTTAGTTATCTTGGCAGTGTTCTGGATGCGGCAAAACCTGTATACGGAATCAATTACACATCAAACCCGGCGAAAAGCGCTCGTCCATATCTACTTAAACTCGGTTTGATTGGTAAATCAAACCGTCGTAATCGTAGACCAGCATCTGATGAACTTGACATGCTCATTGAAGGCCTTCAACAACGATCTACTCATAAATGCTCAAAAATTCCGTTCGTTGATATCCTCAAATTTTCTGTGTGGTCCTGTATGCGAATCGGAGAAGTATGCCGGTTACGATGGGAAGATCTCGACCAAGAACAAAAATCTATACTAGTAAGAGATAGGAAAGATCCACGTAAAAAGGAAGGTAACCATATGAAAGTTGCCTTGCTTGGGGAAGCCTGGGATATCGTCCAGCGACAACCAAAAAAATCAGAATTCATTTTTCCATATAACAGCACTTCTGTTACCGCAGGATTTCAGAGGGTAAGAAGCAAATTAGGTATTAAAGATCTGCGATATCATGATTTGCGTAGAGAAGGGGCAAGTCGCTTATTTGAGGCTGGTTTTAGTATTGAGGAAGTCGCTCAAGTTACAGGGCATCGTTCATTAAACGTGCTATGGCAGGTATATACCGAACTGTATCCGAAATCTTTACATAATCGTTTTGAAGAACTCCAAAAGAGCAGAAACAAGACCTCTTGACACTGTTTATTTATACAGATAAAAATAACACTGTATACAAACACAGTATAGAGGGATTTTTATGCGTATTGAAATCTGCATAGCCAAAGAGAAAATGACTAAAATGCCAAACGGTGCTGTGGATGCGTTAAAGGAAGAATTAACCC
>ERZ779880.2878-NODE-2878-length-11313-cov-3.469266_pt1 | contig 11313 bp, 10 predicted proteins | sample MGYA00511555_ERZ779880 | MGnify/ENA primary metagenome ERZ779880 (study PRJEB29588, sample SAMEA2145815) | human gut metagenome | biome: human gut; feature: human-associated habitat; material: faeces | place: Denmark | collected 2008/2010 ...
GACGTGGGGGTTCAAGTCCCCCCCCTCGCACCAATTATCTTTACTTCCTTTCTTGTTTCTTCCCTGTTTTTTCATCCCTGATTCAAATTCATTATCATCAGCATGATGCCAGCAATAAGCGCCAGGCACGATGGCAGCAAAATGTAATGCCGCAACTGTTTGTGATACAGCATCACCGGCGTCAATACTAATCCCATCAGAATGACAATCCGCCACTGATCCGGCGATAAATCCGCATACATCAGCCCTGCAATCAGCAATCCCGGCAGCAACACTCCCCAGCCACTGCCCAGCGTACGTTGCAACATGGTTTTATCTCTTTCATTGATAATGATAACCAATATCATATGATAATTTTTATCACTTGCAAGCCAGAGAAATCCCTTGCTATCGGGTAAACCTATCGCTAGGATTAGCAATCATTATCATTTAGATTACTATCCCGATTATGGCCTATCGTTCCGCACCGCTCTATGAAGATATCATCTGGCGAACGCATCTCCAGCCACAGGATGCTAGGCTTGCACAAGCCGTACGTGCGACGATCGCCGAACATCGTGAACATTTGCTGGAGTTTATCCGCCTGGATGAACCCGCTCCGCTTAACGCCATGACGCTGGCGCAATGGTCATCACCGAATGCGCTAAGTTCTCTACTGGCGGTCTATTCCGATCATATCTATCGCAACCAACCAACGATGATCCGCGAGTACAAACCGCTGATCTCACTATGGGCACAATGGTATATCGGCCTGATGGTGCCACCATTAATGCTGGCGCTACTGACGCAGGAAAAAGCATTAGATGTGTCGCCGGAACATTTCCATGCTGAGTTTCACGAAACCGGACGCGTCGCCTGTTTCTGGGTCGATGTGTGTGAAGATAAAAACGCAACACCACATTCGCCGCAGCAGCGAATGGAAACGTTAATCAGCCAGGCGCTGGTTCCGGTTGTGCAGGCACTAGAAGCGACCGGAGAGATCAACGGCAAACTTATCTGGAGTAATACCGGTTATTTGATCAACTGGTATCTTACTGAGATGAAGCAACTGCTCGGCGAGGCGACGGTTGAATCGCTGCGCCATGCCCTCTTTTTTGAGAAAACGCTTACTACCGGTGAAGATAATCCACTCTGGCGTACCGTGGTGCTACGCGACGGCCTGCTGGTGCGCCGCACTTGCTGCCAGCGTTATCGCTTACCGGATGTACAGCAATGTGGCGATTGTACGCTGAAATGAAAGCACTGCCGGGGAAGTAAACCCGGCATCATGCGGATTAATAGGGATGCAACACATTACTTGTTTCGCAATGCCGCATACATAACAGAATATCTGCGGCCTCCAACAACCCTGCGTCAGAACTGACGCCCAGTTTCGACATCACATTAAATTTATGTGCACGGATCGTTTTGATATTGCGTTTAAGCTGCTCGGCAATTTGTGTCATTGAGTAGCCACGCGACATAAAGCGCAATATTTCTCTCTCCGTCGGGCTTAACGTCCGGCTTTGGTTAATGTACCACTGATTGTTCAGTCGGTCGGTCGCCTGACGTACACCATTTAATGACAAAAAGAGTTCCTGATGAAAAATCTCCAGCGTTGACGCTTTACTTAATACACCGTCCAGCGGTGATGGCGACAATGAACCAATCAGCCGAGCTTCAATATCATCATCCGCAATAACTAAACGCCGGGTACGCGGAAACTTAATCGCCAGTTCAGTCAGGCAAGATAATCCCTCTCTGCGCTCACTTCTCATGGCAGAAAAAGAAAAAATGACCGCCGCAAACGAGATCCGCGACATGGCATCCTGAAATGACTCCTGACTGGTATAGGTATGGAGCTTATAAGGGTTGCCCGCAAACTTTCTGAATAAACTCTCAATACCGATACTACTCATGACGCATTTTTCTATGAGTGCGACATTTCTCTTCTTAATTCGGCTGTGTTCCATTCTGCGGCATCTCCATAAACAGAAGGCAAGTTAAGTTCTCTTGCACCCTGCGCGCTATTTATCCATGCATACATTTCAGCGTTGCTGTGAATTGCCAGTCGACGCATCGCACTGTTTTTTTGGGCGCTGATAGTTTTATTACTTTTCTTAAGCAATGAAGCTATCTGGTTGATGCCCCATCCTTTACCTAATAGCCGCAGTACCTTGCGCTCTGAAAGAGTGAGAATGACGGAGCGATAGCTAAAATCATGAGTTTCAGTCATTGCCGGAGAGGTCAGCATGGCGCTGATACGCTCTGCGTGCGTATTGCCGGAACGTACGGTCTTGACCAGATTCTCAATGGGTTCAACATCAGACAATAACGTCGCCGTAGGGCACATGAGCAGTTCTACAGCCTGGGAATACCAAGAGCGTGACACCATGAAAACCCAGTGAATTTCCCGATATTGTGAGATTAAAGAATAATAATGTTCACAAACAGAACGTGGATCTTCACTTTCACCGGCTAAATCAGCAATGACTAATCCGGAACGACGTAATTGTAATAAGGTAAGGTCCTCCGCAGAGGCGCTGGATATTATTTCATATTCAGGGAAGTGAGTCCTCATGACCTCTTTTAACCCTGCTTGCATAACAGGTATTTTACTGATAACAATTCCATTTTTGCAGCATCCTGGCAACATATTTCCTCCACATCCACTGTCTAAAAATTATGATGGTTTATTCAGGATATTCATTCCTTAAATGTTTCCAGCAAATTAATAGATTAAGCGAATAAATTATCCTTAGCATTCACTTTCATATCAGCATACTCCTGCTGCACAACAACTCCACTGCATGTGTCAGAAGGTTAGCATCAAATGATAACCTGGTGAAATAGCCTGGAGACATTTAAAATATCTACATTAAGTTGTTAGAAATACTTAATGAAAAACAGAAATCTCATTCATTTAATTTATAATTAAATGATATCTCTTCCCGCAGAATGCGGGAATCACACAATCAATATTTATTCAATAAAATCTGATGATTTTAACTTGTTAACACTAAAAAACGCGCCCAGCTATCTATTATCCTGACCCGTAAAGGCTAAAACAATAAATTCATTATAGTGATAATATTCATGTGATAGTTTGTTTGCGGCGAGAGATAATTCGCTTTTTATCACCGAGCTTGTCCCGATAACCAGGATTAATCAGCGCAATTTTGATCTTAACCTACCGCAAAACAACCTTGCTTCATGATACAAATGGATTCTCATTATCTGAACAATACGCAGCACGTCTATGACAAAGGGCGAGTTATGCAAACTGAGCAACAGCGAGCCGTAACACGGCTTTGTATCCAGTGTGGATTATTTCTTTTGCAACATGGTGCGGAAAGCGCGTTGGTTGATGAGCTTTCCTCACGACTGGGTCGGGCGTTGGGAATGGACAGCGTCGAAAGTTCTATCTCTTCGAACGCCATAGTGCTGACAACTATTAAAGATGGGCAATGCCTGACATCGACACGTAAAAATCACGATCGCGGCATTAATATGCATGTGGTGACTGAAGTCCAGCACATTGTGATTCTTGCGGAGCATCATCTGCTGGATTACAAAGGCGTAGAGAAACGATTTAGCCAAATTCAGCCATTACGTTACCCAAGATGGCTGGTAGCCTTAATGGTTGGCCTTTCTTGCGCCTGTTTCTGTAAACTCAATAACGGTGGCTGGGATGGTGCCGTCATCACCTTCTTTGCCAGTACGACCGCGATGTATATCCGCCAGCTGCTGGCACAACGTCATCTTCATCCACAGATCAACTTTTGCCTTACCGCTTTCGCCGCCACCACCATTTCCGGATTGCTTTTGCAACACCCCACTTTCAGCAATCCCCCCACCATTGCGATGGCCGCCAGCGTTCTGCTGCTAGTGCCGGGCTTTCCGTTGATTAATGCCGTCGCCGATATGTTTAAAGGCCACATCAATACCGGACTGGCACGCTGGGCGATCGCCAGTCTGCTGACACTGGCTACCTGCGTCGGCGTAGTGATGGCACTGACGATTTGGGGGCTACGCGGATGGGTGTGATCGAATTTCTGTTAGCGTTGGCGCAGGATATGATCCTCGCCGCCATTCCTGCGGTCGGCTTTGCGATGGTGTTCAACGTTCCCGTGCGGGCGTTACGCTGGTGTGCGCTGCTTGGCTCGATAGGTCATGGTTCCCGAATGATCTTGATGACCAGCGGGTTGAATATTGAGTGGTCAACCTTTATGGCCTCCATGCTGGTCGGCACCATTGGTATTCAATGGTCGCGCTGGTATCTGGCGCATCCGAAAGTGTTTACCGTGGCGGCTGTTATCCCTATGTTCCCTGGCATATCAGCTTATACCGCAATGATTTCGGCGGTAAAAATCAGCCAGTTAGGTTACAGCGAACCGTTGATGATTACCCTGTTAACCAACTTTCTTACAGCTTCATCGATTGTTGGTGCGTTATCCATCGGTCTTTCCATTCCTGGATTATGGTTGTACCGCAAGCGCCCTCGCGTATAAAATTGCCTCGCTTAAGCACACGGATGAGAGACAGCCTCCTCTCCTCCGTGTGTTACTATAAAAGTTATCTCCCTTCTCGTTCATCGTTCCATATTTGAGAAACAGTATGTCTTCCAGAGTTTTGACCCCGGACGTCGTTGGTATTGACGCCCTGGTACACGATCACCAAACCGTTCTGGCAAAAGCTGAAGGCGGTGTGGTTGCCGTATTTGCTAACAATGCCCCGGCGTTTTATGCCGTCACGCCTGCACGCCTGGCTGAACTGCTGGCGCTGGAAGAAAAGCTGGCGCGTCCGGGAAGCGATGTCGATCTGGACGATCAACTCTATCAGGAACCGCAAGCCGCTCCCGTTGCTGTACCCATGGGGAAATTCGCCATGTATCCGGACTGGCAACCCGATGCCGACTTTATCCGCCTGGCGGCTCTATGGGGCGTGGCGCTAAGAGAGCCGGTAACCACCGAAGAACTGGCCTCATTCATTGCCTACTGGCAGGCGGAAGGTAAAGTCTTTCACCATGTGCAGTGGCAACAAAAACTGGCGCGCAGCCTGCAAATCGGTCGTGCCAGCAACGGCGGACTGCCGAAACGAGATGTGAATACGGTCAGTGAACCTGACAGCCAAATTCCACCAGGATTCAGAGGGTAACGATGAAAAACGTTGGCGACCTGATGCAACGCCTGCAAAAAATGATGCCTGCCCATATCAAACCTGCATTCAAAACGGGTGAAGAGCTACTGGCCTGGCAGAAAGAACAAGGGGCGATCCGCTCCGCCGCTCTCGAACGTGAAAATCGGGCGATGAAAATGCAGCGCACCTTTAACCGCTCCGGTATTCGCCCACTGCATCAGAACTGCTCCTTTGAGAACTATCGCGTTGAGTGTGAAGGGCAGATGAATGCGTTAAGCAAAGCGCGCCAGTATGTCGAAGAGTTTGACGGCAACATCGCCAGCTTCATCTTTTCTGGTAAGCCAGGAACCGGCAAAAACCATCTGGCGGCGGCAATCTGCAACGAGCTGCTGCTACGCGGTAAATCCGTATTGATCATCACCGTGGCCGATATTATGTCGGCGATGAAAGATACCTTCAGGAATAGCGGTACCAGCGAAGAACAACTGCTTAACGATCTGAGCAACGTTGATCTGCTGGTGATCGATGAGATCGGCGTGCAGACCGAATCGAAATACGAAAAAGTGATCATCAACCAGATCGTCGATCGCCGCTCTTCTTCCAAACGCCCAACCGGGATGCTGACCAACAGTAATATGGAAGAGATGACCAAGTTGCTGGGCGAACGCGTGATGGACCGTATGCGCCTGGGTAACAGTTTGTGGGTGATCTTCAACTGGGATAGCTACCGTAGCCGTGTAACAGGTAAAGAGTATTAATCCCCGTTTCTGGCGGTATACTGCGACACAATTCCACCTTGAGTAATGATGATGAAAACTGTTAAACATCTTCTGTGCTGTGCCATTGCCGCCAGCGCATTAATTTCCACCGGGGTGCATGCTGCGTCCTGGAAAGATGCGCTCTCCAGCGCCGCCAGCGAACTTGGCAACCAAAACAGCACGACACAGGAAGGCGGTTGGTCGCTCGCGTCATTAACTAACTTGCTTAGCAGCGGAAACCAGGCCTTAAGCGCAGATAACATGAACAATGCCGCAGGCATTCTGCAATACTGCGCGAAGCAAAAGCTGGCTTCGGTAACCGATGTCGAAAACATCAAGAACCAGGTGCTGGAAAAGCTGGGCCTGAACAGTGAAGAGCAAAAAGAAGACACCAACTATCTGGACGGCATTCAGGGTTTGCTGAAAACCAAAGATGGTCAGCAACTCAATCTGGATAACATCGGAACAACTCCGCTGGCAGAAAAGGTGAAAACCAAAGCCTGCGATCTGGTGTTAAAGCAGGGGCTGAACTTCATTTCCTGAACCGCGAAACGCCGCGTTTTAGCTGTTACCCGGCTGACGCGGCTCTCTCCTGCCCTTTTCCCTGCTCCTGGACGGTTTTCCCCCTGTTACACGGGAAGCGACCGCGATCAAAAAAGTCTGTTTATAAACTAATTCCTAACAACATCGCATTTTTTTGACACTAGAATTGCAGCAATATGGCGACGCCATTACATTGTGCTTCTCAAAAAGCTTAAACGTTGGCTAAACGGCCCGGTTTAGTGAGGATCGCCCGTTGTCAGAACTACTCTCTTTCGCCCTTTTTCTCGCCTCTGTGCTGATTTACGCATGGAAAGCGGGACGTAACACCTGGTGGTTTGCAGCCACATTAACGGTGCTGGGGCTATTTGTCGTTTTAAATATCACCCTGTTTGCCAGCGACTATTTTACTGGCGATGGTATTAACGACGCGGTTCTCTATACCTTAACCAACAGCCTGACCGGTGCTGGCGTCAGCAAATACATTTTGCCGGGTATCGGCATTGTGCTGGGGCTGACAGCGGTGTTCGGTGCGCTGGGCTGGATCCTGCGCCGTCGTCGCCATCATCCGCACCATTTTGGTTACAGCCTGCTGGCGCTCTTACTGGCGCTGGGTTCGGTGGACGCCAGCCCGGCATTTCGTCAGATAACGGAACTGGTGAAATCCCAGTCACGCGACGGCGACCCGGACTTTGCGGCTTATTATAAAGAGCCGTCGAAAACTATCCCTGACCCGAAACTCAACCTGGTTTATATCTACGGCGAAAGTCTCGAGCGGACCTATTTTGATAACGAGGCTTTCCCGGACCTCACGCCTGAACTGGGCGCGTTGAAAAATGAAGGCCTGGATTTCAGCCACACGCAGCAGCTGCCGGGAACAGATTACACGATTGCGGGCATGGTGGCTTCTCAGTGCGGCATACCGCTGTTTGCCCCCTTTGAAGGCAACGCCTCCGCTTCTGTTTCCAGCTTCTTCCCGCAGAACATCTGTCTGGGCGATATCCTGAAAAACTCGGGTTATCAGAACTATTTCGTGCAGGGCGCGAATCTGCGTTTTGCCGGTAAAGATGTGTTCCTGAAGTCGCATGGCTTCGACCACTTATACGGCTCAGAAGAGCTGAAAAGCGTGGTAGCCGACCCGCACTATCGCAACGACTGGGGATTCTACGACGATACCGTTCTCGATGAAGCGTGGAAAAAGTTTGAAGAGCTTTCCCGCTCAGGTCAGCGATTCTCACTGTTTACCCTGACAGTCGATACCCATCACCCGGATGGTTTTATCTCTCGTACCTGTAACCGCAAAAAATATGATTTTGACGGTAAACCGAATCAGTCATTCAGCGCGGTAAGTTGCAGCCAGGAGAATATCGCGACGTTTATCAACAAAATCAAAGCGTCACCGTGGTTTAAAGATACTGTCATCGTCGTCTCTTCTGACCATTTAGCGATGAACAACACGGCGTGGAAATACCTCAATAAGCAGGATCGCAATAACCTGTTTTTTGTCATTCGTGGCGACAAGCCGCAGCAAGAGACGCTGGCAGTGAAGCGTAATACGATGGATAACGGCGCGACGGTGCTGGACATTCTCGGTGGCGATAACTATCTCGGACTTGGTCGTAGCAGTTTATCCGGGCAGTCAATGTCGGAAATCTTCCTCAATATCAAAGAGAAAACATTGGCGTGGAAGCCGGATATCATCCGTCTGTGGAAATTCCCTAAAGAGATGAAAGAGTTCACCATCGACCAGCAGAAAAACATGATTGCCTTCTCGGGTAGCCATTTCCGTTTGCCGCTGCTGTTGCGGGTTTCAGACAAACGCGTGGAACCGCTGCCAGAAAGCGAATACTCAGCACCGCTGCGTTTCCAGCTGGCCGATTTCGCTCCACGCGACAATTTCGTCTGGGTTGACCGTTGCTACAAGATGGCACAACTCTGGGCTCCGGAACTGGCACTTTCCACCGACTGGTGTGTCTCGCAGGGGCAACTTGGCGGTCAGCAAATTGTTCAGCATGTTGACAAAACAACATGGAAGAGCAAGACGGCATTTAAAGATACGGTCATCGACATGGCGCGTTACAAAGGCAATGTCGATACGCTGAAGATTGTTGATAACGATATTCGCTACAAAGCCGACAGTTTCATCTTTAACGTCGCCGGTGCGCCAGAAGAGGTGAAACAGTTTAGCGGGATTTCCCGTCCGGAGTCGTGGGGCCGCTGGTCCAACGCGCAGCTGGGCGATGAAGTAAAAATCGAGTACAAGCATCCGCTGCCGAAGAAATTTGACCTGGTGATTACCGCCAAAGCATACGGCAATAACGCCAGCCGTCCTATTCCGGTACGCGTAGGCAATGAAGAACAAACTCTTGTGCTGGGCAATGAAGTGACCACCACCACACTGCATTTCGATAACCCAACCGATGCCGACACACTGGTAATTGTGCCGCCGGAACCTGTCTCAACCAACGAAGGGAATATCCTCGGACACTCGCCGCGTAAGCTCGGGATCGGCATGGTGGAAATTAAAGTGGTAGAACGTGAAGGGTAATTCCTGACTGATGTGTAGGTCGCATAGGGTGCGACCTACACACCTTCTCCGGCTTACAACACATTATTAAGAAACAAAAAAAACAGCGCCCAACACTTCCCCGGACGCTGCATGGCAACTTTAATAATCTCGCCTTTCAGAAAGTAATTACGCCTTTAATTAACTCACGATTGTTAATCACATCGCGCTCGTAGGTTTCTGCCAGCGTGGCGAACGGATAGCGATGGGTTAACATCATGCCAGCAGTGATTTTTCCTTCCGCCATCAGTCGACCGACTTTAGCAAAATCTTCCGGCGTGGCGTTGCGGCTGCCCATCATCGTCGTTTCTTTTTTATGGAATTCCGGATCGGAGAACTGCAACTCACCTTTAAACAGGCCGACAAATACCACCGTGCCGCCGTGACGAATCAGATTCACGGTGTTATTCATCGCATGTTGATTACCTGTCGCGTCGATCACTTTCTGCGCCAGCGAACCACCAAACTGCGCCCGCAGCTGCGCGTCAAAATCTTCGGCTGACGGGTCCAGCACGGGCAACTCCAGACGCGTTGCCACATGTTCACGGCGCGCCGGACTGGTATCCGCCACCACCACCTGTGCGCCATCGGCTTTAGCGATTGCCGCCGCGCCCAGACCGATTGGCCCGGCCCCGACCACCAGCACCTGCTCGCCGGGAGCAATGGCTGCGCGACGCACCGCATGAGCGCTAATAGCGAAAGGTTCAATCAATGCTGCCGCCTGCGGGTCAATACCATCTGCGGGCAAAATGTTCGCCACCGGCACGCTCAAATACTCACTAAAACCGCCATCCTGATGCACGCCAATGACTGAAATTTTTTCACAGCAATTGGTACGCCCGCTTTTACACGCCGGGCATTGCTGACAGGCAACATAAGGGATCACAGCAACTTGCTGACCATTTTTAAGATCAGCAATATTTTTACCCAGCCCAACAATCTCCCCACATATTTCATGGCCTAAAACCCGTGGATAACTAAAAAATGGTTGATTTCCACCCCAGGCATGAATATCGGTACCGCAAATCCCGACAGACTTAATTTTTATTAATGCTTCATTGTCACCCGGAATAGGTATCTCGCGTTGTTTCCAGACTAATTCTTTCGGCTGCTGGCAAATTAAAACATTCATCGTAGACATGATTCGGCTCTCCATTTTTTGTTGCCTTAGATATCAATGAAAATGAAAAATGGCAGCGGAACGGAAAATCTGTTTTGTGAAAACACACGCATAAAAATGTTTTAAATCGGGTTTTAATGGACTCACAAGGAGGAAAATATGAGTCGTTCACAAAATTTACGCCACAATGTGATTAACCAGGTCATTGATGATATGGCGCGGGGTCATATCCCTTCCCCACTTCCATCGCAAAGTGCGCTGGCGGAAATGTACAACATCAGCCGCACTACAGTGCGTCATATTCTCAGCCACTTACGCGAATGCGGCGTCTTAACGCAGGTTGGAAACGACTATGTTATTGCGCGTAAACCTGACCATGATGACGGTTTCGCCTGTACTACCGCTTCAATGAGTGAACAAAACAAAGTGTTTGAGCAGGCTTTTTTCACGATGATAAACCAGCGCCAGTTACGCCCAGGGGAAACTTTTTCTGAACTGCAACTGGCTCGGGCCGCGGGTGTCAGCCCGGTGGTTGTAAGAGAATATCTTTTAAAATTCGGCCGTTATAATCTTATTCAAAGCGAAAAGCGCGGCCAGTGGAGCATGAAGCAATTCGATCAATCCTACGCTGAGCAGCTGTTTGAGCTACGCGAAATGCTCGAAACACATTCACTTCAGCACTTTCTCAACCTGCCTGATCATGATCCCCGCTGGCTGCAGGCGAAAACCATGCTCGAACGTCATCGGCTACTGCGTGACAACATCGGCAATAGCTTTCGCATGTTCTCGCAACTTGACAGAGATTTTCACTCCTTACTGCTTTCAGCTGCCGACAATATCTTTTTTGATCAATCGCTTGAGATCATCTCAGTCATCTTTCATTTTCACTATCAATGGGACGAAAGCGATCTTAAACAGCGCAATATCATTGCCGTCGATGAGCATATGACCATTCTCAGCGCTCTGATTTGCCGCAGTGACCTTGATGCCACCCTTGCGCTCCGTAACCATTTGAATTCAGCGAAACAATCAATGATTCGATCCATTAATGAGAACACGCGTTATGCTCATTAAGTACGGATTAAAAACAGCAAACTATTAGCGGGTGCACGGTTTTATCAAAAGATAAATACCGGGAAATTCCCGCTTACCTATGCTCACAATCAGTCGACTAAAAATGTTTTTGTGAGCGGTAGTAAAGTCCTAAAACT
>ERZ779880.2882-NODE-2882-length-11292-cov-3.453324_pt1 | contig 11292 bp, 7 predicted proteins | sample MGYA00511555_ERZ779880 | MGnify/ENA primary metagenome ERZ779880 (study PRJEB29588, sample SAMEA2145815) | human gut metagenome | biome: human gut; feature: human-associated habitat; material: faeces | place: Denmark | collected 2008/2010 ...
AGCCAGTGGCAAGCTGCGACTGAAGAAGCGATTATTGAGCTGGCCGCGCAGCCAGAAGTGGTGGCGATTGGTGAATGTGGTCTCGACTTTAACCGCAACTTTTCGACGCCGGAAGAGCAGGAACGCGCTTTTGTTGCCCAGCTACGCATTGCCGCAGATTTAAACATGCCGGTATTTATGCACTGTCGCGATGCCCACGAGCGGTTTATGACATTACTGGAGCCGTGGCTGGATAAACTGCCTGGTGCGGTTCTTCATTGCTTTACCGGCACACGCGAAGAGATGCAGGCGTGCGTGGCGCATGGAATTTATATCGGCATTACCGGTTGGGTTTGCGATGAACGACGCGGACTGGAGCTGCGGGAACTTTTGCCGTTGATTCCGGCGGAAAAATTACTGATCGAAACTGATGCGCCGTATCTGCTCCCTCGCGATCTCACGCCAAAGCCATCATCCCGGCGCAACGAGCCAGCCCATCTGCCCCATATTTTGCAACGTATTGCGCACTGGCGTGGAGAAGATGCCGCATGGCTGGCTGCCACCACGGATGCTAATGTCAAAACACTGTTTGGGATTGCGTTTTAGAGTTTGCGGAACTCGGTGTTCTTCACACTGTGCTTAATCTCTTTATTAATAAGATTAAGCAATAGCATGGAGCGAGCCTCACCATCGGGTTCGGTGAAAATGGCCTGAAAGCCTTCGAACGCGCCTTCGGTAATAATCACCTTATCACCCGGATAAGGGGTTGCCGGATCGACAATGTCTTTCGGTTTATATACCGATAGCTGATGAATCACCGCCGATGGGACTATCGCTGGCGACGCGCCAAAGCGCACGAAGTGGCTGACACCGCGGGTCGCGTTGATAGTCGTGGTATGAATCACTTCTGGATCAAATTCCACAAACAGGTAGTTGGGGAACAATGGCTCACTGACTGCAGTACGTTTGCCACGCACGATTTTTTCCAGGGTGATCATCGGTGCCAGGCAATTCACAGCCTGTCTTTCGAGGTGTTCCTGGGCACGTTGAAGTTGCCCGCGCTTGCAGTACAGTAAATACCAGGATTGCATAATGACTCTTATCCGTTTAATCGGGGCGCAAGGATAGCAAAAGCTTTACGCTAAGTTAATTATATTCCCCGGTTTGCGTTATACCGTCAGAGTTCACGCTAATTTAACAAATTTACAGCATCGCAAAGATGAACGCCGTATAATGGGCGCAGATTAAGAGGCTACAATGGACGCCATGAAATATAACGATTTACGCGACTTCTTGACGTTGCTTGAACAGCAGGGTGAGCTAAAACGTATCACGCTCCCGGTGGACCCGCATCTGGAAATCACTGAAATTGCTGACCGCACGCTGCGTGCTGGTGGGCCTGCGCTGTTGTTTGAAAACCCTAAAGGGTACTCAATGCCGGTGCTGTGCAACTTGTTCGGTACGCCAAAGCGCGTAGCGATGGGTATGGGCCAGGAAGATGTTTCAGCACTGCGTGAAGTCGGTAAATTATTAGCATTTCTGAAAGAACCAGAGCCGCCAAAAGGTTTTCGCGATCTGTTTGATAAGCTGCCGCAGTTTAAGCAGGTGTTAAACATGCCGACAAAGCGACTGCGCGGTGCACCCTGCCAACAAAAAATCGTCTCTGGCGATGACGTCGATCTCAACCGTATTCCCATTATGACCTGTTGGCCGGAAGATGCCGCGCCGCTGATTACATGGGGGCTAACCGTTACACGTGGCCCTCATAAAGAGCGACAGAATCTGGGCATTTATCGCCAGCAACTGATTGGTAAAAACAAGCTGATTATGCGTTGGCTGTCGCATCGCGGCGGCGCGCTGGATTATCAGGAGTGGTGTGCGGCGCATCCAGGTGAACGTTTCCCGATCTCTGTGGCGTTGGGCGCTGATCCGGCAACCATTCTCGGTGCAGTCACACCAGTACCAGATACTTTGTCGGAATACGCCTTTGCCGGATTGCTACGTGGCACCAAAACCGAAGTAGTGAAGTGTATTTCCAATGATCTCGAAGTGCCCGCCAGTGCGGAGATTGTGCTGGAAGGGTATATCGAACAAGGCGAAATGGCGCCAGAAGGACCGTATGGTGACCACACTGGTTACTATAACGAAGTCGATAGTTTCCCGGTATTTACCGTGACGCATATTACCCAGCGTGAAGATGCGATTTACCATTCCACCTATACCGGGCGTCCGCCAGATGAACCCGCGGTACTGGGAGTGGCGTTGAACGAAGTATTTGTTCCCATTCTGCAAAAGCAGTTCCCGGAAATTGTCGATTTTTACCTGCCGCCGGAAGGCTGCTCTTATCGCCTGGCGGTAGTGACAATCAAAAAACAGTACGCCGGACACGCGAAGCGCGTCATGATGGGCGTCTGGTCGTTCTTACGCCAGTTTATGTACACTAAATTTGTGATCGTTTGCGATGATGACGTTAACGCACGCGACTGGAACGATGTGATTTGGGCGATTACCACCCGTATGGACCCGGCGCGGGATACTGTTCTGGTAGAAAATACGCCTATTGATTATCTGGATTTTGCCTCGCCTGTCTCCGGGCTGGGTTCAAAAATGGGGCTGGATGCCACGAATAAATGGCCGGGGGAAACCCAGCGTGAATGGGGACGTCCCATCAAAAAAGATCCAGATGTTGTCGCACATATTGACGCCATCTGGGATGAACTGGCTATTTTTAACAACGGTAAAAGCGCCTGATGCGCGTTTGTTTTGCCCTATTTATCGATCCGACAGAGAAAGCGCATGACAACCTTAAGCTGTAAAGTGACCTCGGTAGAAGCTATCACGGATACCGTATATCGTGTCCGCATCGTGCCAGACGCGGCCTTTTCTTTTCGTGCTGGTCAGTATTTGATGGTAGTGATGGATGAGCGCGACAAACGTCCGTTCTCAATGGCCTCGACGCCGGATGAAAAAGGGTTTATCGAGCTGCATATTGGCGCTTCTGAAATCAACCTTTACGCGAAAGCAGTCATGGACCGCATCCTCAAAGATCATCAAATCGTGGTCGATATTCCCCACGGAGAAGCGTGGCTGCGCGATGATGAAGAGCGTCCGATGATTTTGATTGCGGGCGGCACCGGGTTCTCTTATGCCCGCTCGATTTTGCTGACAGCGTTGGCGCGTAACCCAAACCGTGATATCACCATTTACTGGGGCGGGCGTGAAGAGCAGCATCTGTATGATCTCTGCGAGCTTGAGGCGCTTTCGTTGAAGCATCCTGGTCTGCAAGTGGTGCCGGTGGTTGAACAACCGGAAGCGGGCTGGCGTGGGCGTACTGGCACCGTGTTAACGGCGGTATTGCAGGATCACGGTACGCTGGCAGAGCATGATATCTATATTGCCGGACGTTTTGAGATGGCGAAAATTGCCCGTGACCTGTTTTGCAGTGAGCGTAATGCGCGGGAAGATCGCCTGTTTGGCGATGCGTTTGCATTTATCTGAGATATAAAAAACCCCGCCCCTGACAGGCGGGAAGAACGGCAACTAAAACTTTATTCAGTGGCATTTAGATCTATGTCGCATCCGGCATTCGGCACACGATGCCTGATGCGACGCTGGCGCGTCTTATCAGGCCTACATTGGTGCCGGATCGGTAGACCGGATAAGGCGTTCACGCCGCATCCGGCAAGTGGTTAAACCCGCTCAAACACCGTCGCAATACCCTGACCCAGACCGATACACATCGTCGCCAGACCAAACTGAACGTCTTTGTGTTCCATCAGATTCAGCAGCGTGGTGCTGATACGCGCACCGGAACAACCCAGCGGATGACCCAGCGCGATCGCGCCACCGTTGAGGTTGATCTTCTCGTCAATCTGCTCAATTAGTCCCAGATCTTTAATACATGGCAGGATCTGCGCGGCAAAGGCTTCATTCATTTCAAACACGCCGATATCACTGACAGAAAGCCCCGCTTTTTTCAGCGCCAGCTTCGAGGCCGGAACCGGGCCGTAACCCATGATCGATGGGTCACAACCAACGACCGCCATCGAACGCACACGAGCGCGCGGCTTAAGACCTAATTCATGGGCGCGGCTTTCACTCATCACCAGCATGGCAGCTGCGCCATCGGAAAGTGCAGAAGATGTGCCCGCCGTTACCGTACCGTTTACTGGATCAAACGCCGGACGCAGCGTGGCGAGGGCTTCCACGGTGGTTTCCGGGCGAATCACTTCGTCGTAATTAAACTGCTTCAGGACGCCGTCGGCATCGTGACCACCAGTTGGGATGATTTCATTTTTAAATGCGCCCGACTGCGTGGCGGCCCAGGCGCGGGCGTGTGACCGCGCGGCAAAGGCATCCTGCATTTCACGGCTGATACCGTGCATACGCGCCAGCATTTCTGCCGTTAAGCCCATCATGCCCGCCGCTTTGGCGACATTGCGGCTCAGGCCAGGGTGAAAATCGACGCCGTGACTCATCGGCACATGGCCCATATGCTCCACGCCGCCAACCAGACATGCCTGCGCATCGCCGGTCATGATCATTCGTGCTGCGTCATGCAGTGCCTGCATGGATGAACCACACAAGCGATTGACAGTAACCGCCGGGACAGAGTGCGGCACTTCTGCCAGCAGCGCCGCGTTACGGGCGATATTAAAACCCTGCTCCAGCGTCTGCTGCACACACCCCCAGTAAATATCGTCGAGGGCCGCCGCTTCCAGCGCCGGGTTACGCGCCAGCAGGCTACGCATTAAATGAGCGGAGAGATCTTCTGCACGCACGTTACGAAAAGCACCGCCCTTCGAACGGCCCATCGGGGTGCGAATTGCATCGACAATGACAACCTGTTCCATTGTGACTCCTTAAGCCGTTTTCAGGTCGCCAACCGGACGGGCTGGCTCAACCGGGGGATAGTACGGTTCGTTATGACGCGCTTTATTACGCAGACCTTCCGGCACTTCGTACAGCGGGCCGAGGTGCTGATATTGCTGTGCCATATCGAGGTATTTTGCGCTGCCGAGGGTGTCCAGCCAGCGGAACGCGCCGCCGTGGAACGGAGGGAAGCCCAGGCCGTAGACCAGCGCCATATCCGCTTCTGCCGGAGTGGCGATAATGCCTTCTTCCAGACAGCGCACCACTTCGTTGACCATCGGGATCATCATGCGGGCGATAATCTCTTCTTCGCTGAAATCGCGCTTCGGCTGGCTCACTTCTGCCAGCAGGTCGTCAACAGCGGCGTCTTCTTCTTTCTTCGGCTTACCTTTGCTGTCTTCTTTATAATGCCAGAAACCGAGGCCGTTCTTCTGACCAAAGCGGTTGGCATCAAACAGCGCGTCGATGGCATCGCGATAATCTTTCTGCATCCGCTGTGGGAAGCCCGCTGCCATGACTGCCTGGGCGTGATGCGCGGTGTCAATGCCCACAACGTCCAGCAGATATGCCGGACCCATAGGCCAGCCAAACTGTTTTTCCATCACTTTGTCGATCTTGCGGAAATCCGCGCCGTCGCGCAGCAACTGGCTGAAACCGGCGAAATACGGGAACAGCACGCGGTTGACGAAGAAGCCGGGGCAATCGTTAACCACAATCGGCGTTTTACCCATCTTGCTCGCCCAGGCGACGACTTTCGCAATAGTTTCGTCGGAGCTTTTCTCGCCGCGAATAATTTCCACCAACGGCATTCGGTGGACCGGGTTAAAGAAGTGCATCCCGCAGAAGTTTTCCGGACGTTCCAGCGCGTTGGCCAGTTCGCTGATAGGAATGGTTGAAGTGTTAGACGCCAGCACGGTATCCGGGCGTACTTTCTGCTCGGTTTCTGCCAGCACGGCTTTTTTCACTTTCGGGTTTTCAACAATCGCTTCTACCACAACATCCACGCGCTCAAATCCGGCGTAGTCGAGCGTTGGGTGGATCGTGGAGATCACGCCAGCCAGTTTCAGACCATCGATCTTGCCGCGCTCAAGCTGCTTGTTCAGTAGTTTCGCGGCTTCAGTCATGCCGAGGGCTAACGACTTGTCGTTAATATCTTTCATAATCACCGGCACGCCTTTCCACGCAGACTGGTAAGCGATGCCGCCACCCATAATGCCTGCGCCCAGCACGGCGGCCTGTTTCGGGGTTTCAACGTCTTTGGTGAGTTTCTTCGCTTTGCCTTTTACATATTGATCGTTAAGGAAAATGCCGACCAGTGCGCGAGCTTCGTTGGTATGCGCCAGCGGGACAAAGCTTTTGTTTTCTAGGTTTAAGGCTTCTTCACGACCAAAACGAGCCGCAGCTTCAATGGTTTTTACTGCGGTGATGGGGGCCGGGTAATGTTTTCCTGCCGTTTGTGCGACCATCCCTTTAGCGATGGTGAAGCTCATGGTGGCTTCAATCTTGCTCAGTTTTAGCGGTTCCAGCTTCGGCTGACGTTTCGCTTTCCAGTCGAGGTCGCCGTTAATGGCCTGGCGTAAAATCGCCATCGCCCCTTCAATCAGTTTTTCTGCTTTGACTACGCCATCCACCAGACCGATTTTCAGCGCCTGATCCGCGCCGACATCTTTACCGGCGGCAATGATTTCCAGCGCACTGTCAGCGCCCAGCATACGTGGCATACGTACAGAACCGCCAAAGCCCGGCATGATGCCCAGTTTGGTTTCCGGCAGACCGATGCGCAGATCCGGCGTCGCCAGACGATAATCGGTCGCCAGCACGCATTCGCAGCCACCGCCCAGCGCATAGCCATTGACGGCAGCAATGGTCGGCACCGGCAGATCTTCCAGGCGATTAAACACGCTATTGGCAAAGTGCAGCCACTGACTTAACTGTTCTTCAGGAACGAGGAACAGGGACAAAAATTCGGTGATATCAGCACCGACGATAAAGGCTGCTTTGTTCGAACGCAGCAGCAGCCCTTTTAGATCTGATTGCTGTTCCAGCACGCCGATGGCCTCGCCGAGGCTGGCGACGGTCGCAGTGTCGAGTTTATTAACTGAACCTGGGGCATCAAATACCAGTTCGGCAATGCCATCTTCCAGCCAGTCAAGGTACAGGGTGTCGCCTTTGTAAAGCATGTCAGTCTCCTGAATCCGCAAGGTGATCTGGTCGTACCAGATGCATCGAAGTGTGTATTTTGTGTTAAAAATATGCAAATAAAAGATTAAAGAAATGCCGATCTGATCACGCTCGGCAGAAATCACGCTCTGGATGAACGATGTGCTAAGATGCGGAGACTTAAGGTCAAAAAAACAGAAGGGTAAAAAATGGAATCACTGGCCTCGCTCTATAAAAATCATATAGCTACATTGCAGGAACGAACTCGCGATGCGCTGACGCGCTTCAAGCTGGATGCGTTACTTATTCACTCCGGCGAACTGTTCAACGTTTTTCTCGACGATCATCCCTATCCGTTTAAAGTGAACCCGCAATTCAAAGCGTGGGTGCCGGTAACTCAGGTGCCAAACTGCTGGCTGCTGGTGGATGGCGTGAATAAGCCGAAACTGTGGTTCTATCTGCCGGTTGATTACTGGCACAACGTCGAACCGCTGCCGACCTCCTTCTGGACTGAAGATGTAGAAGTGATCGCGCTGCCGAAAGCCGATGGCATTGGTAGTCTGTTGCCTGCTGCGCGCGGCAATATCGGTTATATCGGTCCGGTGCCGGAACGTGCGCTGCAACTGGGTATTGAGGCCAGCAATATCAACCCGAAAGGGGTGATCGACTACCTGCATTACTACCGCTCCTTCAAAACCGAGTACGAGCTGGCCTGTATGCGTGAAGCGCAGAAAATGGCGGTCAACGGTCATCGCGCGGCAGAAGAAGCGTTCCGTTCTGGCATGAGCGAGTTCGATATCAATATTGCCTATCTGACTGCGACCGGTCATCGTGATACCGACGTACCTTACAGCAACATTGTGGCACTCAACGAACACGCTGCGGTGCTGCATTACACCAAACTGGATCATCAGGCGTCGGAAGAGATGCGCAGCTTCCTGCTGGATGCCGGGGCCGAATATAACGGCTATGCCGCTGACCTGACCCGTACCTGGTCGGCAAAAAGTGACAACGATTACGCACAGCTGGTGAAAGACGTAAATGATGAACAACTGGCGCTGATCGCGACCATGAAAGCTGGCGTTAGCTATGTGGATTACCACATCCAGTTCCATCAGCGCATCGCCAAATTGCTGCGTAAACATCAAATCATCACCGATATGAGTGAAGAGGCGATGGTCGAAAACGATCTTACCGGGCCGTTTATGCCGCATGGTATCGGCCATCCGCTGGGCCTGCAGGTGCATGACGTCGCCGGTTTTATGCAGGATGATAGCGGTACGCACCTCGCGGCACCGGCAAAATATCCGTACCTGCGCTGCACCCGTATTCTCCAGCCGGGCATGGTGTTAACCATCGAACCGGGTATCTACTTCATTGAATCGCTGCTGGCACCGTGGCGTGAAGGGCAGTTCAGCAAGCACTTCAACTGGCAGAAAATTGAAGCACTGAAACCGTTCGGCGGCATTCGTATCGAAGACAACGTGGTGATCCACGAAAATAACGTGGAAAACATGACCCGGGATCTGAAACTGGCGTGATGGAAAGCTGGTTAATTCCTGCGGCACCGGTCACGGTCGTTGAAGAGATCAAAAAAAGCCGCTTCATTACGCTGTTGGCGCATACCGATGGCGTTGAGGCGGCGAAAGCGTTTGTTGAATCGGTGCGGGCAGAACACCCCGATGCCCGCCACCATTGCGTGGCGTGGGTGGCGGGTGCGCCGGATGATTCTCAACAGCTGGGTTTCTCTGACGACGGGGAGCCGGCGGGAACGGCAGGTAAACCGATGCTCGCCCAGCTAATGGGCAGCGGCGTTGGGGAAATTACCGCTGTGGTGGTGCGCTACTACGGCGGCATATTGCTTGGCACCGGTGGGTTAGTGAAAGCGTATGGCGGCGGCGTGAATCAGGCGCTGCGCCAGCTAACGACCCAACGCAAGACGCCATTAACCGAATATACTTTGCAATGTGAATATAGTCAGTTAACCGGCATTGAAGCGTTGCTGGGGCAGTGTGACGGCAAAATTATCAACAGTGATTATCAGGCATTCGTTCTGCTGCGGGTGGCGCTTCCGGCGGCGAAAGTGGCTGAATTTTCCGCGAAGCTGGCGGATTTTAGCCGTGGTTCATTGCAATTGTTAGCGATTGAAGAATAATCCCCACTTCGTTTTGCAGAACTAAGGAAGCGGCAGAGATGCATTTTCGCGCCATTACCCGAATCGTTGGACTACTGGTCATCTTATTTTCAGGGACCATGATTATCCCTGGGCTGGTAGCACTCATCTACCGGGATGGAGCGGGCCGCGCTTTTACCCAGACCTTTTTTGTCGCCCTCGCCATTGGCTCTATGCTGTGGTGGCCGAACCGCAAAGAGAAGGGCGAACTGAAATCCCGTGAGGGGTTTCTGATAGTGGTGCTGTTCTGGACCGTGCTGGGTAGTGTCGGTGCGCTCCCTTTTATCTTCTCGGAAAGCCCGAACCTCACGATTACCGATGCGTTTTTTGAATCTTTCTCTGGCCTGACCACCACCGGGGCCACTACGCTGGTGGGGCTGGATTCGCTCCCTCATGCCATCCTCTTTTATCGCCAGATGCTGCAATGGTTTGGCGGGATGGGGATCATCGTGTTAGCGGTTGCGATACTGCCTATCCTCGGCGTGGGTGGGATGCAGCTCTATCGCGCAGAAATGCCCGGCCCGCTGAAAGATAACAAAATGCGCCCGCGAATTGCGGAAACGGCGAAAACCCTGTGGTTGATTTATGTCTTGCTGACCGTCGCCTGTGCGCTGGCGTTGTGGTTTGCCGGAATGGATGCCTTTGATGCCATCGGCCATAGCTTTGCGACTATCGCTATTGGCGGCTTCTCGACACATGATGCCAGTATCGGTTATTTCGATAGCCCGACTATTAACACTATCATTGCTATCTTCCTGCTGATCTCCGGCTGTAACTACGGTCTGCACTTTTCACTGTTAAGTGGGCGTAGTCTGAAGGTTTATTGGCGCGATCCGGAATTTCGCATGTTTATCGGCGTACAGTTTACGCTGGTGGTTATTTGTACCCTCGTACTGTGGTTTCATAATGTCTACAGTTCGGCGCTGATGACAATTAACCAGGCGTTTTTCCAGGTGGTGTCGATGGCGACAACCGCCGGGTTTACGACTGACAGCATTGCCCGCTGGCCGCTCTTTTTGCCGGTACTGCTTTTATGTTCAGCTTTTATCGGCGGTTGTGCCGGGTCAACGGGCGGTGGCCTGAAAGTGATCCGCATCCTGCTGCTGTTTAAGCAGGGGAACCGTGAACTGAAACGACTGGTGCATCCGAACGCCGTCTATAGCATTAAGCTGGGGAATCGCGCACTGCCGGAACGTATCCTCGAAGCCGTTTGGGGATTTTTCTCCGCCTATGCATTGGTGTTTATTGTCAGTATGCTGGCGATTATCGCCACGGGCGTGGATGACTTTTCTGCCTTTGCCTCGGTTGTTGCGACATTGAATAACCTGGGGCCAGGGCTTGGCGTGGTTGCTGATAACTTTACCAGTATGAACCCGGTGGCTAAATGGATCCTGATTGCCAACATGCTGTTTGGTCGTCTCGAGGTCTTTACATTGCTGGTGCTCTTTACCCCGACTTTCTGGCGTGAATGATGGAGTAATACGTGAAAACATTAATTCTTTTCTCAACAAGGGACGGACAAACGCGCGAGATTGCCTCCTACTTGGCTTCGGAACTGAAAGAACTGGGGATCCAGGCGGATGTCGCCAATGTGCACCGCATTGAAGAACCACAGTGGGAAAACTACGACCGTGTGGTCATTGGTGCTTCTATTCGCTATGGTCACTACCACTCTGCGTTCCAGGAATTTGTCAAAAAGCATGCGACGCGGCTGAATTCGATGCCGAGCGCGTTTTACTCCGTAAACCTGGTGGCGCGTAAACCGGAGAAGCGCACTCCACAGACCAACAGCTACGCGCGGAAGTTTCTGATGAACTCGCAATGGCGTCCCGATCGCTGCGCGGTCATTGCCGGGGCGCTGCGTTACCCACGTTATCGCTGGTACGACCGTTTTATGATCAAGCTGATTATGAAGATGTCAGGCGGTGAAACGGATACGCGCAAAGAAGTTGTCTATACCGATTGGGAGCAGGTGGCGAATTTCGCCCGAGAAATCGCCCATTTAACCGACAAACCGACGCTGAAATAAGCATAAAGAATAAAAAATGCGCGGTCAGAAAATTATTTTAAATTTCCCCTTGTCAGGCCGGAATAACTCCCTATAATGC
>ERZ779880.2884-NODE-2884-length-11283-cov-24.477022_pt1 | contig 11283 bp, 5 predicted proteins | sample MGYA00511555_ERZ779880 | MGnify/ENA primary metagenome ERZ779880 (study PRJEB29588, sample SAMEA2145815) | human gut metagenome | biome: human gut; feature: human-associated habitat; material: faeces | place: Denmark | collected 2008/2010 ...
GAATGACTGCGGATGGTATAAGGCGTCATAGTGAGGGAAACGTTAAACGTCATCCTGAACGAACGTGAAGGATCTGCCACCGTGAGGAGATAAATAGAAAGAACTCCGTAGGGAGTCATGAGAGTTATAGATTCTTCACTTTGTGTCACATTACCATTTCCCGTCTTTTCCACAAGTCATTCTTGCCCCCGTTCAGAATGACAGCAGACGGTAAGGAATTATAATGACGAAGGGACGCTAAGCATCATAATGACAGAGAACATTAAACGTCATTCTGAGCGCTAGCGAAGAATCTGTCACCGTGGTGGGGAAGACGGTAAGAAGATAAAAGCTATCAGCTGTGAGCTGTCAGCTATAAGCTAAATATTCTTTTACGGGTTGAATCATCTTGGCATGCGAGTATCCTTTCGGCTTCGTCGGTCACCGGGCGCATAATAATAAGTGGCGCTGAATTGGTAAGAAAGGAGCCGGCTTGATTTGTCCCCAAATTTGCCTTCTAAAGAAGGGGAGTTTCTAAATAGGAAAGTACCGGTTGATTTGATCCATTACCGATGGTATGTCTGAATTTGCGAAAAATTATTGGCACAACCCATATTGTACATATAAGGTATAAAAACAAAAACGTTTCTTCCTGATTATATATCCGGGAAGGAACGTTTTTGTTTTGCGAAGATATATTTCTGACGCCTGGGGTGCGTCTATTTGTGGAAAGCTTATTGCCCGTGATTCTTTTATAATGCTATGCGGAAATCATGGTACAGCCCCCAACCGCTGGATAAGGCAGAAAACAAATAATTACATCGATAAGGTAAATGCATGAGTACATAGGAAATGGATGTGGAAGTGCTATGTGTGTTTACGCCTGCCGGTTTGGATGAGATAAGCTGGTAACGCTGTTATTTTCCGAGAAAAGTGCGATACGGGATCTACTATGTTTTTTCGCTCAGTACAGCTTGGATGATTTGAGACAGCATGTCCTGTTTTTTCTCTGAGAGAGTATATTCCGTTCCATTGAAGAGAAATGTGCTGCTCAGGATGGATCTCAGATCCGGTAGTTCCTTTGTGTTGTACGTACTTCTATCTTCCTGCAGGATATAATTCCGGGGCTTTCCTATCTGAGACAGTTCGTCAGTGGAAATGTGCAGACCACTGCAGATTTTTACTATATTGTACATGGATCCGCCATCTGCATTCTTCAGAATGGAATATAGAGTTCCATATGGCATATTGATCTTTGCGGCGAAATCTTTCAGTGTCCATCGTTGGAGGATCAACTTTTTCAAATATTCCTCTTTTGTCATAATCGCCTCCTTACTGTTGATTTTACATAAATAATATCGAAATTTCAATGAATCAGGAGTGGGGTGTGGATTTTTTAGTAATAAAAAGTTATAATGATATAATAATTTGAAATTTCAAATTAAAGGGAGAGAGGAACGTGTATAAAAATCTGATGGCAGAATTGGCAAAACGGGAGATGAGCCTTGAAGAACTGTCAAAAGAAATGGGGATCAAGCAGGAAATGCTGCTGTTGAAGATGGAAAACCGTCATGGAATTAATTTTAAGGAGGCTGTGAAGATTAAAACGATTCTAAAAACGGATATGCCGTTGGAGAAGCTTTTTTTTTGGGAGTCAATTTGAAATTTAGAATCATATGATTGGGCCATTTTGTATATATGCTGTTACAGTATGTAACGGCATACACATGACGGGAAATAAGGAAACTCTTTTATTAAAGTGGACTTGAACAGAAATATGGAGAATAAGGTAGCTTTTTAGGAATGCCTTGGAAATAATCGATCGCTCCGAAATTCATCTCCATTCTTAAGAAATATTGATATGAATCATATTCATAAAGGCATTTGGAATTAAAGTAAGGACAGCTGTACTGTTATTGCAAAAATTAAGAGCACAGCTGTTTACATTATATGAATGAAATGGCACTGAACCGGTAGATAAATATTCATCAGTGAAAAATCTTGTATTTTTATAAAGGCTGGTAAATATGATGAGAAGTATAGAAGGAGGTGTAGGAGGTCTGCCGGATCATATAAATAAATTTTTGATATAGCATTATATTTTTTGGGTATGTAGAGAGGAAGGGTTATATGAACAAAATTTACAAAGTCATTTGGAGCAAAGTGAAGAACAGTTATGTGGTAGTTCCAGAAATTGCCGTCAGCAGCAGCAAAAATAAGGGGAATAAAGCATATAAATCTGCGCTGGCTGCGGTTTTAACGGCGATGCTGGGCTTTGGCGGTTTTGTCGGCAGTGAGGCGGCTACAGTCAATGATGGGGATACATTGAACGGCAGTACCCATGTCACTGTAACTAAGGATCCGGCAACCAAGACGATTACCATATCAACGACCGGGCTGGCTACAACTGGTGACCTGACTACATTAAGTACGCAGGTGAATACCAACACCGGTAATATCAACAATAATGCTACCCATATCAGTACGAATGCTACCAATATCAGCACAAACGCCGGCAATATCAGCAATAATACATTAAAGCTTAATACACTGGCAGCACTGACAAATAGCCTGGGACTTGATGCTACAAAACCGGGGATTAAGTATTTCCGTGCCAATTCCACGGGGGCAGATGCTTCAGCTGTTGGCTCGGATGCTGTCGCGGTAGGGACGCAGGCCAGAGCCACCAAAGATAATGCGATGGCAATGGGGGTGGAGGCCAAAGCAGAAGCCGAAGATTCCGTGTCGGTAGGGCGTGCTTCCAGAAACGTTTCTAATGCAGTAAATGGCGTGGCCATCGGCCATGGGGCAATTAACGGTGCTGTCAGCGGTATGACACCGGATGGAGACAGCACGGTCGTACTTGTCGGCGGCGGCAAGAATAGTGTGTCTGTCGGGAATAAAGCCAATGCCCGTGGTAATTCTTCTATTGCGTTGGGAGATGGAGCGGTTGTTCAAAATGATGGCGGCAATCGTATAATTAATAACAACAGTATGGCGATTGGAACAGCGGCAAAGACGGTGTCTTCTAACAATGCGACAGCTATCGGGCACGGTGCTTTTGTTGCCAAAAACAGTCACAGTGCGATTGCTGTCGGCGAAAGTGCCCAGGCCGGTAAGGAAGCCGCAACGGCGATCGGCAAAGAAGCGGCTGCTAAAGGCAAAAACAGTCTGGCAGCCGGTACTTCTGCTGTGGCCGAAGGAGAAAATGCCGTATCTGTTGGTCAGGGAACGGAAGCAAAAGGAAAAAATGCGGTTGCTATTGGGAATGCTAGTCAGACAGCCGGTTCCAGTTCTGTTGCTGTCGGTGATGAGGCCGGCGCGGCAGCCGGCAGATCTGTGTCTGTCGGTATTGGTGCCGGAAAGGGCATGATTGGTGATATATTGGGAACGAAGGGCTCGCATGTGTCTATTGGTGACGAAGCCGGACAAAATGTGGATGGGCAGCATGATATTGCCATCGGCACCAAGGCGGGCGGAAATGTATCCAGCAATTATAATATTGCCATTGGTGTAGAGGCAGGGACGAATATAGGTACTGCCGGTAATCCTTCTATTGGGAAAAATGTATCCATTGGATATAATGCTAATAAGAATACTACCCTGGTGTCCCGCCTCCAGGCGACAGCAGTCGGCAGTGATACGAAAGCCGCTGATGACGCGTTGGCGCTTGGTTTTCATGCGCAGGCAGCAGGAAATGGATCCATAGCTGCCGGGTTTAATGCATTGGCGGAAGACGCGGCCAGCATGGCGCTGGGACAAGGGGCAAAGGCTTCCGGCGGGAACATTGCCATCGGTAATGGTTCGGAAGCCAGCGCGGCCATGATTAGCGGTACTGGTTATCTGACAGGGACTGCCGCTCCTTCCACAGGTGTTTCAGTTGGTACGGCGGCAGCATTGCGTCGTATTACGAATGTAGCGGATGGCGCGCAGGATCAGGATGCCGTTACAGTGGCACAGCTGAAGAAATCCATCGATGAAACGGTCCGGCAGGTGAATGCCAGTATTACCAGTACGACGACTACAGGAGTCTACTATGATACTGTAACTACCGGGCAGGGAGAAAGTATCACTTTAAAGAATACCAATAACAAAGGAACCGTAATTCACAATGTGGCTAAAGGTACATCGGGAACAGATGCGGTTAATGTTAATCAGTTGAACGAAACCGTGGATCAGGCAAAGACTCATTATTACTCTGTGAAGTCCACAAATGCGAATAATTACAATAATGACGGGGCTGCCGGCGAAGATTCTATGGCAGCAGGAGTTGGCGCCAAAGCGTTGGAAAAACGCAGCGCGGCCATTGGGAATAATGTGGAGGCACAGGGAGAAGGCAGCATCGCCCTGGGAACCGGCTATGAGGAAATAAATGGTGGTACACCTACCATTACGCAGACTGTGGCGGCTTCCGGTTATAAATACAATATGGCCATTGGTGCAGGAGCACAGTCGGAAGGGAATCATTCTATTGCCATGGGTACCCGTGCCGTCACCACCATAAAGAATGGCGGGACCAGTGTGGATAAGGCAGTGGCTATCGGTTATGCCGCCGGAGCCTCTGATGATAAAGCAGTAGCAATAGGCAGTGAAGCTAAGAGTAACAGCCGGAGCGCGGTAGCTTTGGGTGATCGGGCACATGCATTGGCGAATGATGCTTTGGCTATAGGTACAACGGCAAGTGCTACAGGAGAATCTTCCGGTGCAATCGGTACGGCCAACACTGTCAATGGAGCAGGGACATATGTCATCGGCGCACGGAACAGTGCCCCCACAACTCCGGTAGCAAGTAATGGTTCAAATATCACGGCGGTCAATTCCGGTGTGTTTGGAAATGAAAATACGTTGGACGGTGAGAATAACAGAGTAACCGGAAACAGTAACATCGTCAAAAAAGAAACGGCAACAGGGCTAACGGATATCATGCTGACAGGGAATAATAATACAGTCAGCGGCGATACGGATACAACGACGCAGGATGATGCCGGCAAGGTATCCGGTATCACGATTACCGGTTCGAAGAACACGGTAAAGGCAAAAAATAATACAAAGAATCTTACAGATGTCCAGATTGTCGGGAATAATAATACGATAGACACATCAAATAAAGCGCTTGATTTGTCCAATACCCAGATATTGGGCAGCAATGTGAATGCCACCATGGGGAATTCCGTATATCTGGGGAGCGGCTCCGCTTATGTGGCAGATGGCGCGTCCACCAAAGGCATGGCAGTTTATAACAGTGATGGCACTTATGCCTATGCAGGCGGCACACCGGCAGGTGTTGTCACGGTAGGAGCTAAAGGCAAGGAACGCCGTATTCAAAACGTGGCGGCCGGATTGGTTGCTCCGCAGAGTACGGATGCAGTCAATGGAAGCCAGCTCTATACCATGACCCGTCCGCTCCGTTTTGGCGGAGACAATTCCACTATCGGTGCGACAAGTGCGGCAGACGTCAATGTGGTTAAACGGGGATCTGACCAGGCGATGTCCATCTTGGGCGGTGCTGACGGCAGCAAACTGAGTGATAACAATATCGGCGTGGTAGCCGATGCGGCGAATAACAAGTTCAACGTCAAACTTGCCAAAGAGCTGAAAGATCTGACCAGTGTGACGACAAAAGATGCGGCAGGAAATACGACAGTAACCAACGGAGCCGGTATGACTGTGACCGACAGTGCCGGAAATAAGACGGAAGTCACCGCCGGAGGTGTCACCATTACGCCGAAGACACCGGGACCCGGCAAAACGAATGTTTCTTTAACCGCGGACGGACTGAATAATGGCGGCAACCAGATCCATAATGTGGCAAAAGGTACGGCCGGTACAGATGCGGTCAATGTAGATCAGCTGAAAGACGAGATCGCAGCCAATGCGACCAAGCTGGTAGACGGAAAGAATACCACCGTTGAAGGCGACGGAACAGCAGCCAATCCGTATAAAGTCAATGTAAAAGATAACATCAATCTTGGTGAAAAAGGCGCGAACGGCAAAGACGGCTCCATCGGAGTCAACGGTAAAGATGGCTCTGCTGTGGTCATCAACGGCAAAGATGGCTCCATCGGTTTGAATGGCAAGGACGGCGCTAACGGACTTACCATTAAAGGTGGTGATGGTAAACCCGGCGTTGACGGAACGAATATCACACGTCTGATCATCGAAGAAAAGAATGGTGATAAACATGACGTTGCTACCCTGGATGATGGGCTTAAGTTCGCAGGAAATACCGGTACCGTAGCTAAAAAACTGAACAGTACCATGACGATCAAGGGCACCGGTGCGAAGGCGGATACGGAATATGATTCTTCCAACATCAAGACCATGGTGAATAGCAACGGTGAAATGATTGTTGGCTTGGACAAGAACCTGAAAAGCGAAACTATTGTTGCTACAGGTAAAGACGGCAAAGATGGTAAAATCGGTATTAATGGTAAAGACGGCGTAACGACAAATATTTCCGTTACCCGTGATGGCAAGCCCGGAGTAGACGGCGCGCCGGGTACGACCACGACCCGTATCGTATACGAGAAACCGGACGGAAGCAAAGAAGAAGTGGCTACCTTAAATGATGGCATGAAGTATGGCGGTGATACAGGAGCGGTCATCAAGAAGAAACTGAACGAACAGGTGAACGTAGTCGGAGGCATTACAGACACAAACAAACTGACCACAGAAGACAACCTTGGCGTCGTATCCGACGGCAATAACAACCTGAAAGTCCGCATGGCCAAAGACCTGAAAGGTTTGGAAACTGTGATGACAAAGACAGTTACTGCCGAGACAGGAAATATCACTACGGTAAATTCCGATACAGTGAATGCCAAGACTGTCAATGCCACGACCGTCAAGACGGGAGATACCACGATTAATGATAACGGACTGACTATCAATAACGGGCCTTCCATCACCAAAAACGGTGTAGATGCGGGAGATAAGAAGATCACCAATGTGGCGCCCGGCGATATTAGCCCGACCAGCAAAGACGCGGTGAACGGTTCCCAGCTGTTCCAGACAAACCAGAGCATCAGCAAGCTGGGGGACCGTGTGAACAAAGTTGGCGCTGGGGCAGCCGCCTTGGCATCCCTCCATCCGCTGGACTTCGACCCCGATGATAAATGGGATGTGGCAGCCGGTTATGGACATTACAGAAATGCCAATGCGGGGGCTATCGGCGTATTCTACCGTCCGAATGAGGATACCATGTTTAGTGTGGGAGGTTCCTTTGGCGGCGGAGAGAATATGGTGAATGCCGGCGTCAGCTTGAAACTGGGACAGGGCAACAATGTATCCACATCAAAAGTGGCAATGGCGAAAGAAATCAAAGATCTCCGTAAGGAAGTGGAACAGCTGCGCGGCGCGCTTGGCCAGGTCGTTCAGGGACAGGCGTTGGATCCGATGAAGATCAAGCTCTTCCCTGATGTACCGGAGAACCACTGGGCTTACGAATATATCGCCACCCTTGCGGGGAATGGTATCCTTGAAGGGTATCCTGACGGAAACTTTGGCGGCGACCGTATGATGACACGTTATGAATTCGGTGCTATTGTATACCGCGCGATGCAGAGAGGATTCGAAGTACCTGCTAGAATGCTCAAGGAATTTGAACCTGAATTGGAACGGTTCCGCGTGGACACGATTGCGCAGAACAAAGCAGGACAACCGACAATCGAACGTGTACGTGTTATTCACAATAGATAATCCTGTAAAATAATTTCCATGTAATATGAAATCATGCCTCCATGAATATGCGATAGAATTCAGGAGGCATGATTTTCTATTGTCTATAAAGAAAGCAGGTGAACGATTTTGAAAATAAATGAAACGTCTTGCCCTTGCGGGTTTAGGAAGGCGCCGATTTCAAAGGAGCTAAGAGACGCATGAAATTGTGATCATCATCGATGCTGTAGCTCTGGGGATACTCACTTGCGGGAGCGGGATGAAGAATACGGAATGAAATGTTTTCCTGTGTAACTGCCCGATTTGCTGTTGCGGTTTAGTGTCTGATTTCATTTTACAACTAACCTTGTTTCTTAATTATTCATGATAGTTTTTAAAAAAGTGGAAATAAGATAAATTCTCTGCTATAATATTTAATTATTAGAAAAGCAGTTTTGTGTAACCTGCGGAATTTGTCTGTTAAAATCTGAAACCGGTTGTGTGACAGGGAGAGGTGAGACGGAGCGCGAAGGGTAAAACATGATAGCTCTTTTATATTTTTTATTTTCTTTAAATTGGGAGGAAAGTATGAACAAAATTTACAAGGTCGTATGGAGTAAGGCAAAACATGCCTATGTCGTCACTTCTGAAGTGGCAAAGAGCCACACGAAAAGCGCTTCGGGAAAAGCAGTGAAAGCCGCTCTGGCAGCAGCTGTGGGGATGGGAGTCCTCATGGGTGGATACACGGCGAATGCGGCGGATACAACGACAGGTTCCGGCAGCGGCGTGGCGTATGGTACGGGCAGTGACGCGCCGAAAGCAGAAAATGTGGCCATTGGCAAAGGGGCAGGTATTTCCTATTCCAATGGTGCAAGTAACGCTACCGGTGATATTGTGGTAGGCAACGGTGCTAACATCAATAACTATGCCAGCCAGGGTGGCAGCATTGCCATTGGCAAAAATGCAAAAGTAGAAAATATGGCTGGCGGCGGAGAAGCCAGCTTTGCCTTTGGACAGACAACATTTAGCGGAAGTTGGTTCTCTTCTGCTAGAATTCCTGCTGATCCGACGAAGGTCGTAGGCAGTGTTGCTATCGGTGATAATACATTTGCCCGTACCGGTAGTACGATGATCGGTTCACATAATTACAAAGGCGCACTGGGGGATACCACGGTAGACAGCGCTTCTACGCGGACAGACGCGTTGAATGTCTATGCCACCACCATCGGTGCCAACAGTTTCAGCAATGGCGCTTTTACGACAAGTACCGGTGTCTATAATATTATTTCCAGCGAGTATAATGGTGGACGACTGGCAAATCCGGTAAAGAATTTAGGAGCCACCATTACAGGTTCTTTGAATAGTATTGAATCGAAAACATCAAATAATCGTTATGCTGGTATCGCTAATACTGTTACTGGTGTGGCAAACCGCACCTTTAATTCCAATGGATCTCTCATTTACGGTGCCGGAAATGAAATTACCAATTCCATCACCAATATTTCTGCACCATCTGATAGTGGTTCTTCTGCAAAAGAATTTGCTGATAAATTGAGAACTGCGATTACAGGTTCTAAAAGTGGCGGTGCCACTTTAGCTATTGGCGGTGGCAACAAAGCGGATTATACCCAGAAAACATCCATTATTGGCGTTAACAATACCGTGACCGGTACCAGCGGCAGTCCGAGTACCTACAACTCGATCACCGGTTATAATAATACAGCGACTAATATCAATCACGTCTCCGTCATCGGTTCTGAAAATAATGTGACCAATACAAATGGCGCTGTTGTCTTTGGGGATAAGAGAACACTGACAGGTGCCGACGGCAGCGTTGTCATCGGTTCGTCTCAAGCCGGTACCAGTACCAGTGTCAAGAATGCTGTAGCCATCGGCAGTGAAGCCAACGTGACCAAAGAAGGTGGTGTAGCGCTTGGTGCAGGTTCTGTGGCGTCCGTGGATAAAGGCGTTGCGGGCTATGATCCCGGAACAGGTACGAATTCCACGGATACATCTTCGGTATGGAAATCTACGCAAGCAGCTGTTTCCGTAGGCGATACGTCCAAAGGTATCACCCGCCAGATTACCGGAGTTGCAGCCGGCACAAATGATACTGATGCTGTCAATGTAGCGCAGCTGAGGAAAGCAAAAACATCCATCGTAGCGGCTGCTTCCACAGAAGTAAGGGCTGGGACGAATATTACGTCGGTGAATAAGACGGCAGATCCTGGGGATGGACATGCTATATACACGATCAATGCCAAGGATACGGTAGTAACCGGCGGCACGGTGCCTATGCCTCGAACGGTACAGGCACTGCTACGCTGACAAACAGTGATGGAACGACAGCAACCGTTACCGGATTGCAGGACAGCTATACATCATCTGCTTCACTCAGCGGGGATACGTTGAACTTCACCCGTAATGACGGCAGCACCTATTCCGTTTCCGGCATTGCGTCTTCGCAGGATATCAAAAATGTAACCAATAAAGTAGGCGAACTGGGAACCCGTGTGAACCGTGTAGGAGCGGGCGCTGCAGCATTGGCAGCCCTTCATCCCCTTGATTTCGACCCGGATGATAAGTGGGATTTCGCAGCCGGCTACGGCAACTACAAAGACGCTCATGCCGTATCGGTAGGCGCATTCTACCGCCCTAATGAAGATACCATGTTCAGCGTGGGCGGTTCCTTCGGTGCCGGTGAAAACTTGGTGAATGCCGGAGTCAGCGTGAAGCTGGGACAGGGCAACCATGTATCCACATCCAAAGTAGCCATGGCAAAAGAAATCGTCGATCTCCGTGATGAGAACAAGGACTTGAAGAAGCGCCTGGATACCATGGAGCAGAAGATGAATTCCATTCTTGGCATCCTGGATATGGGTAAGAAGAAGGATTTCCCCGATGTGCCGGAAAACCACTGGGCTTATGAATATGTGGCTACATTGGCAGGAAACGGTATTATCGAAGGTTATCCGGACGGTGAGTTCAAGGGTGACCGTTCCATGACCCGCTATGAATTTGCGGCGATGTTCTATCGTGCATTGAAGAATGGCGCGCCGGTGGATGACAATATGGACAGAGCCATGAATGAGTTCGAACCGGAACTCCGCCAGATCCGTCTGGATCGTATCCGTGTCGACCGCATTTCCGGCAAGGACAATGACAGAAACAAGGTAGAACGTGTCCGTGTCAACAGTGAAGACGATAAGGCGAAAAATGATTACCGCGATGTGTACGGTTCTCATATTTCCCCGAAAGCGTAACGGAAAGCAAGGGTAAGGAAATAACTTAAGAAACATAAAATACGGTACTCGTCAGATGTGATGGGTACCGTATTTTTGTATGAGTGAGGATAAGCGTCACCCCGAAGCGATGTCGAAGACTTGCTGCTGTGATGAAGAAAACCATAAGACGTCATCCAAAGCGAATGTGAAGGACTGCTGTTGTAGTGAGGAAGGCGGTAAGACGTCATCCTGAGCGTGAGCGAAGGATCTATTACCGTAGTGAGGAAAGTGGTAAGAAGATAAAAGCTATCAGCTGTGAGCTATCAGCTGTGAGCTGTCAGCTATAAGCTGTTAGCTGTGAGCTGTTAACCGTTAGCTGTGAGTTAAAAGCCGAAGCATATGATTTCCATTAGGTGTCATACGA
>ERZ779880.2888-NODE-2888-length-11267-cov-18.219051_pt1 | contig 11267 bp, 11 predicted proteins | sample MGYA00511555_ERZ779880 | MGnify/ENA primary metagenome ERZ779880 (study PRJEB29588, sample SAMEA2145815) | human gut metagenome | biome: human gut; feature: human-associated habitat; material: faeces | place: Denmark | collected 2008/2010 ...
GCGTGAGGTTGGATATTTTGCTGGCGGGTATCAGGCTGTCCATTTGGGTGCTTATCGAGGTGGATTTTTCCCGCTGGTTGATTGTCATGCTCTGCCGTTTCTGCAACACCTTTCCGAAACGCTCGGACAGTATTTTTGCCGTTTCACCGACTACCTGACCGCTGAACACGTTGCCCACCGTATTTTGGATTACACGGCTTTCCTTGTCCCCATAGTCACGGGTAAGCTGGCTGTAATCCTGAAAGCCCAACAGAACCGCAACCTTGTTGCTTCGGGCGGTGGCAATCAAATTATCAAGCCCACGAAAATATATAGTCGGTAATTCATCTATTATCACCGAACTTTTAAGCTGACCTTTCTTGTTTATCAGCTTCACGATACGGGAATTATATAATCCCAGTGCCGCCGAGTAGATATTTTGGCGGTCAGGATTGTTACCGACAACCAAGATTTTAGGCTCTTTCGGGTTGTTGATGTCAAGTGAAAAATCATCGCCCGTCATTACCCAGTAAAGGGCGGGTGAAATCATCCTTGAAAGCGGGATTTTCGCACTGGCAATCTGCCCCTGCAACTGTTCAACTGCCGAACTTTCCCAAGCATCCACGAACGGGGAAAGATAGTTTTCCAGTTCGGGATAACTGCGCAAAATCGTGAAAACATCGGCGTATTTCTTGTTCAACAACTCTATGGCGTGCGGGAACGTGCAATACCTGCCGCCCTGATAAATGCGCAAGTACCAAATAATGGCTGCAAGCAGGATAATCGGGCTTTCCACGAAGAAGTCGCCCTGCTTGCTTATCCAACTTCGATTGAGGTTAAGCATTATCGTGTAGCTTGCTTCGTAGGCATCCGCAATGTCCGACATGAAACTGGCGTTTATCGGGTTGCATCGGTGGCTCTTGCGTGGGTCGTCAAAATTGATAATGTAGAATTTGGGCTTTACCTTATACCCGTCCAAGTGGTTAAGCAAATGATTATAAGTGATTTCCGATAAATCGGGAAACTTATAATCATAGCAGTAGAGCGCAAAACCTTTCTCGATTTGCTGTTTTATGTAACTATTTACCACTGCATACGATTTGCCGCTGCCCGGCGTACCCAACACAAGGCTGGCACGGAACGGGTTCACAACATTTATCCAGCCGTTATTCCATTTCTTCTTATAGTAGAACCGGGTAGGCAGATTTACCGAATACTCGTTCTCGATAAGCCTTGTTTCCTGCATGAAACTCTCGTTCTCTGTATTAAAGACATCATCCATTAGGTTGTTCTTCAACAACCGGGACATCCATGTACCCGCCATGAGCATACAGATATAGCCCGCCGATAGCGTGGCGATATAAAACACAGTGTCCGCCGTATGTGGCAGCGGAAGTTCCAGCAGCCACCAGTTCAGGAAAAACAACACGACACCCGCCACAAGGCTGCAATGTATCTTCGCCCACGTTATCTTTTCCTCTTTCACGCCCTTAGTGCCGATGCACGACAGGGCGAGGAACACCACCGCAAAAAGTTTCGTCCAAAGGACGGACGAGAACAGCCCGGTGGTGCGCTGGAAGTTCCACAGTATCTTGTCTATCACTTCAAACGTCACTCCCCATTCTTTCAGGGTGGAGTAACAGAACCAGTACACGTTTATTCCCACGAATAGAATACTGACAGCCCGCATAAAGTCCATGACCCTTGCAAGCCCTCTTAAATCATCTTCTTGTTGCATGATTGTAATGTTTTTTGGTTATTCGATGCGCCTTGTGCGCTTCTTTTTCTTCTTCTTTCTCTTTTGGTTGGCGGTGTCCTGCGGCTCGTCACCGCCAGATGCACCGCCGCCCAGCAAACCGCCGAAAGCACCCAGCACGGAAGCCATGCCCGAAACGATGTCGGATTTCGGTGTGAAGTCCAGCTGTTCCTGATGCGTGGATTGTTCCCGTTGCGGTATTTCCACTTCGGGTTGGTGTATATATCCGGTTTCACCCGAAAAGCGTTCATTGAACACGTTCGCCGAATACTCCTTGCCCAATCGTGAACCGTTCAGCACCACCCGGCTGTCGTGGTCGATGAACGTAACGCCATAGATGCGCCCGCTGTCGTTCTGACGGAATACCACGTCAATGCCCCGCTTCCTTAGCTGCTGTTCCAGTTCCTTGCGGCTGCGGGCGGTCTGCATGGCAGTGGCTACAATCTTCCGGGTGCGCTCTTTCAGTTTCCCGTTCCTGATTGCTTCGCCCGATTTCTCCATTCTGCGCTGCACCGCTTCATAACCTACCGACTTGCCGATGCGGGAAGCCTTTACCGGGTTGCCTGTCTTTTCGCCCTTGTCATTGGTGGCGGAATAAACTATGCCCTGATAGGGCTTGCCGTTTATCTCGCCCTTGACTTCCTCGGCGCACACGTTGTAAGCGGCAAGCAAAGCCTTGTACTCCCCGAACGACTGGAAGCGGTAGCCATAGCAAGCCGCTTTCACGGTGTTGCCGACTTGGTGCTTCACGTCCCCGGCGGCATAGTCCACCTTTTTAAGTTCCGGGCGTTCGGCACGTTCCTTTCGCTCCGCCGGATGCAGGTTGTATTTCCGTTCCAGTTCACGGGTGATTTGCTTGCTGCGCCGATGCTCGAACTTGTCATTCAGCGGTCTGCCGTTTTCGTCCACCCGCAAGCCAACGATGTGGATATGGTGGCGGTCGATGTCCTCGTGTTTATAGACCAAATAAGGCTGGTCGCCATAGCCCAATTTCCGCATATACTCCCGTGCGATGTCAGAAAGTTGGCTGTCCGAAAGCACGTCTTCCGGGTGCGGGTTTATGGAAATATGCAGTATCGGCTTCTTGGTGGATAGCTGGACGGGCATCTGCATTTCAAAGCTGCGCATACACTCGCCGATGCTGAAATGCCCGTCCTCGCTTAACAGCATCCTGTTGGAGAAAAGCACCTTTGCTTCCTCGCTGTCCACTTTGTTTTGGTTGTATGCCAGTGCGCCGAACATATTGCCGCCTATGCTTATTTTGGCAACCATAGTTCCTTGCACTCGTTTGTCAGGTCGATAACCTGACGGTTCAACATAGCCAGTTCGGTAGTCGCTTTCTCCAGTTTATAGAGAAAAGCCAGTGCCTTTTTCTCCGAAAAGTTGCTGTGCAACGCCTTTACAATTTGGTTGTAATTGACCGCAACCGCCCGGAATTGTGCATAAAATTCGGTCAAGCGGGCGCAATATTCTACTGCCGACTTGTCCACTTTCACCACCCGGAACGGCTCACCGAACAGCCGTGCGGCGATGAAACGGGACTTGCTCGTAACGCCCGACTGCTCCCACTGCGAGAGGAAGCGGGCGTTCTCCCGGTCATTCAGGTAAAGGACATGGCGGTGCTTCGCTGGGTCTGCGAGGGCGGGGCGACCGCCCTTGTTGGGTTTCCTTGTTTCCATACTTCTTTGAATTAAAAAATTACGACTTCGGAGTGATTTTTATCCCCGCAAGGGGCAAGGCGTTTTCAGGCACGGAAAACGGTTTTGTAGCATACAAAACACACCTTGCTATTTTCTGACGAAAATCGAAATCCGTCACGGACGGATTGGGGTTAGCGTGGAACGGCAAGCCCTGCCGTTCACCAGCCCGGTTTTACACCTTTGCCCCCTGCGGTTCGTTACTCCGCTGCAAAGTAACGGTGATTTATAATGCTGTAAAATAGGCGGTTGGTGGACAAATCGGGACAGCGCAGGACAAATCGGGACACATCTAAAAACGAACGTTTTTTCTCCTTTTATTTGCAGAAGATTTCAAGGTTGAAAGCCATATTTCAAGCAAGAAAGCAGGATAGAAAGCAGGATTTCAAGAAAACGTGATTGCAGGATTTCAATATTTCAAGAAAGAATGAAAGCTGGAAAACAAGATTGAAATAAAACAGTCTTTCAATATTTCAAGATTGCAATATGGAAACAAAGAAAGCTATATGGCTGGATTGATTGAAAGCAATAAATAAATCTATCAACCAATAATGAACGGAAGCAATATGGAAAACGAGAAAACACCCCTTTATGTCGCCTTTTCCACACAAAAGGGCGGGGTCGGCAAAACCACCTTTACCGTGCTGGCGGCGAGTTACCTCTACTACCTCAAAGGCTACGATGTGGCGGTGGTCGATTGCGACTACCCGCAACACTCCATTGCCGGGATGCGAAAGCGGGATGCCGAGCAGGTCGGGGCGGATGAAGATTACAAGCGAATGGCGTATGAACAGTTTACCCGACTGGGGAAGAAAGCCTACCCGGTATTGTGCAGTTCACCTGAAAAGGCGATTGCAACGGCTGACGAACATATAGCCGCCGGACACGTGCCGGATATTGTGTTTTTCGACCTGCCCGGCACGGTGAACAGCGAGGGCGTGATAAACTCCCTTGCAGGCATGGACTACATTTTCACCCCCATTTCAGCCGACAAGGTGGTGCTGGAAAGCAGCCTGTCGTTTGCAATGGCTATCCAAAAGCTATTGGTGAGGAATGAAGCCTGCCGACTTGCCGGGCTGTACCTCTTTTGGAACATGGTGGACGGTAGGGAGAAAACAGACCTTTACACCGCCTACGACAAGACCATTAAGGAACTGGAACTGCCGCTGATGAAAACCTTTATCCCCGATACCAAACGCTACAAAAAGGAACTGGTGGCGGATAAAAAGGCAGTGTTCCGCTCCACGCTCTTTCCCGCCAGCCGCTCGCTGGTAAGGGGAAGCAACTTGGAAGAACTGATAACCGAAATAGTGTACTACATCAAATTAAAATGATATGGCAAAGCAAAGCAGCGGGATGCCGAAGATAGACGAGGATTTCATGAAAGAGCTTATCTCGCAGGGTGTTCCCAGTAAACAAGATAATAATAAGACGAATGATGTACCGCAAGAAACACAAACAGAAACGGTGCAAGTAGAGAAACCGACACCCCGCAGGCGCAAGGGCGGTTCGGGCGACTACCAGGAAACTTACTTTCAGAAAGTGGAACTGGCAGACCGACAGCCCTTGTACGTGAGCCGTACCACGCACGAGAAGCTGATGCGTATCGTGACGGTGATAGGCGGGCGCAAGGTGACGGTAAGCAGCTACGTGGAAAACATTCTGCTGCGGCACTTCGAGCAGTACCAAGACGAGATAAACACCCTGTACGAAAGCCACTTCCAAAAGCCTGTCTGACTATGATAATCTATTGCATACTTACCGGGCTTTTGGTGTACTATATCGCCTTATGGCTGTGGTATCGCTACACGGACAGCCGGACATCAGCGGGCAGAACGGATGATGCGCTGCTTCCACGAAACGGGGTTTCAGGCTACACGCTGATAGGTGAAAGCCAATACAAGGGCGGACTAATCGGGACAGCGCAGGACAAATCGGGACACCTCCCGCAAGCGGTTGAAAATGATACTATTTTTGCGCCGCAGGCTGACGGACAGCCGGAAGAAAACATTTCGGAAGCAGCACCCGAAGCGGAAGAAACGCCCGGTTACGAGAATGACGAACCCGACTACGAGGACGAGGAAATAGCCGGGTACATGGACGGTGACGATGATACCGGGCGGGCTACGGGCGTGAGCTTCGATGAACTGGGCGAAGCGGTACGCACGGCGAACGCCGACAACCCCACCGAAGCGGAGAAACGGCAAACCGCCGGGACACTGGCAAGCATTGAGGGGACGAACCTCTACGATGCGGTGGTGGAGAACATCAACGGCGGGCTGGCAAAGGTGGCGGAACTGCTGGGACGCAACGAAGCGGAACTGGCTGTGGCTGCTGTCCCTGCCGGAACTGTCGATACAAGCGAGGAACACGAAGCGTTCGACATGAACGATTTCCTATAATATAATAATTATAAGCCTGACAGCATGAAACAACGGGATTACGGTTGATTGGCAACCTGAAAACAAACAGACAAACGGGACTATCCCCGACCACTAAAATTTCAAATTATTCACCAGCCGGGAAAGGCGGACTTCCCACCCGCCGCCCGGCATTAAAAACAAATCACAATGAGAAAGAAAATCTTTTTGTCGGCGGCTATCCTTGCCGCTGCGGTAAGTGCCTACGCACAGGGCAACGGGCAAGCGGGCATCACCGAAGCCACGAACCTAATCACCGGGTATTTTGACCCCGGAACAAAACTGGTGTACGCAATCGGGGCGGTCTGCGGCTTGATTGGCGGGGTAAAAGTATATAACAAATTTTCGAGCGGCGACCCCGACACCTCAAAGACCGCCGCCAGTTGGTTCGGGGCGTGCATTTTTTTAATTGTTGCCGCCACTATCCTGCGGTCGTTCTTCCTCTAAACCAGCGGCTATGTCTGAATATCCGGTAAACAGGGGTATCGGGAAGCCAGTGGAGTTCAAGGGGCTGAAAAGCCAGTACCTCTTTATCTTTTGCGGCGGCTTGCTCGCCGTCTTCGTGGTGTTCATCGTCCTGTTCATGGCAGGCGTGAACCAGTGGCTATGTATCGGTTTCATCGTGTCGGCTTCGCTGCTGCTCGTGTGGCAGACGTTCCGGCTCAATGCCAAGTACGGCACGCACGGGCTGATGAAAGCTGCCGCACGCAAAAGACACCCACGCTTCATTATTAGCCGAAAGGCGATACCCCGGCTGTTCAACTACAAAAGAAGAAAGGAAGAAAGAACATGAGGAATATGTTAAAGGCTACCACGCTGGAAAGGAAATTTCCACTTTTGGCGGTGGAGAACGGTTGCATCATTTCAAAGGATGCGGACATAACGGTGGCTTTCAGGGTGGAACTGCCCGAACTGTTCACCGTCACCAGTGCCGAGTACGAAGCCATACATTCGGCATGGTATAAGGCAATCAAGGTGCTGCCCGACTACTCCATAGTACACAAGCAGGACTTCTTCATCAAGGAGAACTACCAGCCCGACACGGAAAGGGACGAGCTTAGTTTTTTAAGCCGCTCCTTTGAACGGCACTTCAATGAACGCCCGTTCCTGAACCATTACTGCTACCTGTTCCTGACAAAGACGACAAGGGAGAGAAGCCGCCGACAGAGCGACTTCTCCACCCTCTGCCGGGGCAGGATTGTTCCGCAGGAGATAGCCGACAAGGAAGCGGCGGCAAAGTTCATCGAAGCGGTCGGGCAGTTCGAGCGCATCATGAACGACAGCGGTTTTGTCACCCTTACCCGGCTGGCGGCATCGGAAATCACCGGGCAGGACGGCAAGGCGGGCATCATCGAGAAATACTTCTCGCTCTCGCAAACCGACACTACTTGCCTGAAAGACATCGGGCTGTACCCGGAAGAAATGCGGGTCGGGGACGATATACTGTGCCTGCACACGCTTTCGGACGTGGAAGATTTGCCCGGAAAGGTCGGGACGGACTGCCGATTTGAGAAGCTGTCTACTGACCGGAGCGATTGCAGGTTAAGTTTTGCCGCCCCGGTGGGCGTGCTGTTGTCGTGTAACCACGTCTATAACCAGTTCATCTTCATAGACGACCACGCCGAAAACCTGAAGAACTTCGAGCAGACCGCCCGGAACATGCAATCGCTCTCCCGTTACTCCCGTGCCAACCAAGTGAACAAGGAGTGGATAGACGAGTACCTGAACGAAGCGCACAGCAAGGGGCTTATCTCGGTACGCTGCCACTGTAACGTCATGGCATGGAGTGACGATAGGGACGAACTCAAACGCATACGCAACGATGTGGGAAGCCAACTTGCGCTAATGGAGTGCAAGCCACGCCACAACACGGTCGATACGCCCACGCTCTTTTGGGCGGGCATACCCGGCAACGAAGCCGACTTCCCCGCAGAGGAAAGTTTCTACACGTTCTTGGGGCAGGCTCTCTGCCTGTTCGTGGAAGAAACGAACTACAAGAGTTCGCTTTCCCCGTTCGGTATCAAAATGGTGGACAGGGTAAGCGGTCGCCCGCTGCACATCGACATATCGGATTTGCCCATGAAGAAAGGCATCACCACCAACCGCAACAAGTTTATACTTGGGCCGAGCGGTAGCGGGAAGTCTTTCTTCACCAACCACATGGTGCGCCAGTATTACGAGCAGGGTGCGCACGTGCTGCTGGTAGATACGGGTAACAGTTACTTGGGGCTGTCCCAGCTTATCCACAACCGCACGCACGGCGAGGACGGGATTTATTTCACCTACACCAACGAGAACCCGATAGCGTTCAACCCGTTCTATGTCGAAGACGGGGTATTTGACATCGAGAAGAAAGAGAGTATCAAGACCCTGATACTCACCCTTTGGAAGCGGGACGATGAAGCCCCGAAGCGGTCGGAAGAAGTGGCGTTGTCCAATGCGGTAAGTGCCTATATCGAACGTATCACGGGTGACAGGTCGGTAACACCCTGCTTCAACACGTTCTACGAGTTTGTCCGGGATGATTACCGCCGACAGCTTGAACAGAAGAACGTCAGGGAAAAGGATTTTGACATTGACAATTTCCTGAACGTGCTTGAACCGTACTATCGTGGCGGTGAATACGACTACCTGCTGAACTCCGACAAGGAACTGGATTTGCTGCATAAACGCTTCATAGTCTTTGAATTGGACAACATCAAAGACCACAAGATTTTATTCCCGATAACGACTATCATCATCATGGAAGCCTTTATAAACAAGATGCGCAAGTTAAAGGGAATAAGGAAGTTAATACTAATTGAAGAAGCGTGGAAAGCGATTGCATCGGCGAACATGGCGGACTACATAAAATATTTGTACAAGACTGTCCGAAAGTATTTCGGGGAAGCGATTGTAGTCACGCAAGAGGTAGAGGATATTATTTCTTCCCCTATCGTGAAAGAAAGTATCATCAATAACTCGGACTGCAAAATATTGTTAGACCAGCGAAAATACCTGAACAAGTTCGACAGCATACAGAACCTCTTGGGACTGACCGACAAGGAGCGTTCGCAGATATTGTCTATCAACATGGCGAACCACCCCGGACGGAAGTACAAGGAAGTTTTCTTCTCGCTGGGCGGCACACAATCGGCGGTGTACGCCACGGAAGTTTCATTGGAAGAATATTACACGTACACGACTGAGGAAAGCGAAAAAATGGAACTGTTCGCTCTTGCCGAGAAGCTGGACGGCAACCTTGAACTGGCTATCAAGCGGCTTGCAGAAAGCAAAAGAAATCCCCAATCATCAACAACTTAAAAATTAGGAACATGAAATGGATTGACAATCTGATATACACGCTATTGTCCGCCTGCCTGCTGGCGGGCTGCGAGGACAGCGGAAGCAAGGAGCTGGAAAGGATGCAGGGCTATTGGGTACACGTCAGGGGACACCCGGCTTTCACACTCTCGGAAACGGGCGGCAGATACACCGTCACCCGGAAAGCGAATGTCAGGGGCAGAATACTGGAAACGGCTTACCCGGTAACAGAACGGAACGGCTGCCTGTTCATCGAAACGGGCTTCCGCATACAGTTCACCTATGACAAAAAGACCGACCGGATAACGCTCATGCCCGGCGGCGAATACAAACGAGTTACAAACCCTGAAAACAAAAGATAATGAAAAGAACAATTCTCCTTATGGCGGTGTGCCTTTGCTTCATCGGCAAGGCATCCGCACAGTGGGTGGTGTCAGACCCCGGCAACTTGGCGCAGGGCATCATCAACACCACCAAGCAGATAGTGCAGACTTCCACCACTGCCAAGAACACGCTGGACGGCTTCATGGAAGCGCAGAAGATTTTCCAGCAGGGTAAAAAATATTACGATGCGCTCAAAGCGGTGCATGACGTGGTTAAGGGCGGTGTCAAGGTGAAGAAGTCCATTGAACTGGTGGCGGAAATATCCGAAATCTACGTGCGCAATTTCCAAAACATGCTGGCAGACCCGAATTTCACGCCTGACGAACTTTCCGCAATATCGTTCGGCTATGCCAAACTGATGTCGGAAAGCTCGGACGTGTTGCAGGACTTGAAAAATGTAGTGAACATCACGGGTATGTCGCTGACGGATGCCGAACGGTTAGCAATCATCGACAACGCTTATCGAAGTTTGCTCAACTACCGCAACCTTGTGAACTACTACACCCGCAAGAACATATCCGTGTCCTACCTGCGGGCGAAGAAGAAGAACGACACCGACCGGGTGTTGGCTCTCTACGGCTCGGCGGATGAACGCTATTGGTAACATGATACAACCACTTAATTAGTATGCCTATGTTATTAGCAGCAGTGGATTTTGACAACCTGCACCAAGTGTTGCGGGTGCTGTACGATGAAATGATGCCCTTGTGCGGCAACATGACGGGGGTAGCCAAAGGGATAGCCGGGCTGGGAGCTTTGTTCTATGTAGCCGCCAAAGTGTGGCAGTCGCTCGCACGTGCCGAACCCATAGACGTGTACCCGCTCCTGCGTCCCTTTGCGCTGGGGCTGTGCATCATGTTTTTTCCAACTTTCGTACTGGGGACTATCAACACGGTATTGTCGCCAGTGGTGAAAGGGTGCAACCAGCTTATGGAAACGCAGACTTTCGACATGAACGAGTACCGGGCGCAGAAAGACCGACTGGAATATGAAGCCCTGATGCGAAGCCCCGAAACGGCTTACCTCGCATCGGACGAGGAATTTGACCGACAACTGGAAGAACTGGGCTGGTCGCCCTCCGACATGGTGACCATGACGGGCATGTACATGGACAGGACGGCTTATAATATAAAGAAGTCCGTCCGGGACTGGTTCAGGGAGTTATTGGAAATGCTCTTTCAGGCGGCGGGGCTGATTATAGACACGCTGCGCACGTTCTTCCTAATCGTGTTAAGCATACTGGGTCCGCTGGCGTTTGCGATTTCCGTCTATGACGGTTTCCAAAGCACGCTGACCCGGTGGATTTCACGCTATATCTCCATTTACCTGTGGCTGCCCGTGTCGGACTTGTTCAGCAGCGTGCTGGCACGCATACAAACCCTGATGCTCCAAAAAGACATCGAGCAGCTTTCAGACCCGGATTTCATCCCGGACGGGAGCAGCACCTTGTATATAATCTTTATGATTATCGGCATCGTGGGCTACTTCACCATTCCAACGGTGGCAAGCTGGATAGTGTCGGCTGGCGGTACGTCTGCCTATAACCGCAACGTGGCACGAGCTGGGTCAATCGCCGGGGCTGCGGTCGGTGCGGCAAGCGGGAAAGTAACCGGGAAACTACTCAAATAACCAACATCAATATTTAGTATATGGAATTTAAGTCATTAACGAACATCGAAACGAGTTTCCGGCAAATCCGGCTCTTTGCGCTGGTATTCATCTGCCTGT
>ERZ779880.2893-NODE-2893-length-11243-cov-3.204862_pt1 | contig 11243 bp, 10 predicted proteins | sample MGYA00511555_ERZ779880 | MGnify/ENA primary metagenome ERZ779880 (study PRJEB29588, sample SAMEA2145815) | human gut metagenome | biome: human gut; feature: human-associated habitat; material: faeces | place: Denmark | collected 2008/2010 ...
GGCGGAGAAAGCCGTTCCAGTGGTGGTGGACGCAGCAGATAGAAATAATTTTTGAGAGAGTCATATATTAAGGACACGCAAGTCGTGTCCTTGCTTTATTAAGATATTTAGAAATAAGAGAGACAATGAAGAAGGTGATTTGTTTATGTGCATCAGCATTACTTTTAGGTAGTGGTTCTATGTTTGCACAAGGTGAAATGGATGCTTATAAGTTCTCACAATATGATTTGAACGGAACTGCTCGTTATTTGTCTATGGGAGGGGCTTTTGGAGCATTAGGTGGTGATATCTCAGCCATGAGAACTAATCCTGCAGGTTTAGCTATATATAGAAGTTCAGAGATCGTAACGACAGTGAGTTTATCTTCTATCAAAACAAAAACAGATTGGTTGAGCATTGAAATGGATGATAAAAAGACCCGATTTAATTTTGACAATATAGCTTATGTCGGCTATTTCCCTACTGGAAATGATGAAGGTGTAGTTGGATGGAACGTTGGCTTTGCCTATAATCGGGTGAAAAACTTCAATCGTCAGTACAGGATGGGACGAGGAGCTGGGGGGCGTTCGATATCCGATTATTTGGCTGGTGCGGCAAATTTGGAAGATGTGACCGGAAATGACTTATGGTCAACAGATTCCTATAATCCTTATTTGAGTCAATCGTGGCTGCCGACATTGGCTTATAATGCCGGTTTGATTGATGTGAATAATAAAGCTGTGTCTGGCGACTTCTTCTCTACGATGGGATATTTTGATGAAAAGGGCAATTGGAATCTTTTGGATGTACAATCGGCTAATATGTCAGTGTCGGAAAAGGGGGCTATTGACAAGTATGATTTTTCTTTGGCAACGAATATCTCTGATCGTTTCTTTATCGGTGCAACGGTGTCGGTGACAGATGTTGATTATCGCTCGTCTGTCCTTTATGATGAAAATTTCGGATATCTGAATGCGGAAGCGCAAAACGCTAAGTTTGTGAATGAACTTTTTTGGGATAATTATTCATCACTTGACGGAACAGGTTATTCCTTTAATTTGGGAGTGATAGCGCGTCCTACTGATTTTTTGCGGTTGGGAGTTGCTTATAATTCGCCTACTTGGTACAAAATGACCAATTATTATAGTGCCGAAGCAGGAGCTTATGTTTTTGATTATTATTTAGGTGAACCGAACCCGATAGATCCGGGTAACCCGGATATGACAAGACAGGCTACTACACCAACTGATTTTTACACGGAATACCGTCTTCGTACACCGGACAAGTGGATATTTAGTGCGGCAGCTATCTTGGGACAGAACGCTCTTATCAGTGTTGATTATGAATTGACGAATTATAAATCGATGCGCTTACAGGATCGGGAGGGATATGACCAGGATGCTGATAATGACCTTATAAAGGATGATTTTCGTTCCAGTGGAATGCTGAAAGTCGGAGCAGAATACAAGGTTACGCCTCAATTTGCGATCCGCGTGGGAGGGGCCTGGCAAAATAGTCCGGTTCAAGAACACATGAAATATAGTGAAACAGGGCGTATTGTTGAAGTCTATCCGGCAGGAACTCGTACGGGCTACACGGTAGATCATAGTATTAATTATTATACGGTGGGATTAGGGTATCGTTTCACTCCTAATTTCTACGTGGATTTGGCTTGTGTGTACCGGATGCAAAAAGAAGATGTTTATCCTTTCCCGCATCTTATTAGTGATGGAAATGTTCTGGTAGAATCCATTCCCGCAACATTGAAGACAAACACGACAAAGGTTGCTCTTACATTAGGCTATAAGTTCTAAAAATCATAGTTTGTTCTTAAAAGCCCCCTGTTCGTACATAAAACGTACGGTCAGGGGGTTTTTTATGTAAAAATAAAGGAAATGTTTGCCTATTTAAAATACTTTTTGTTCTTTTGCCTTTGTAAATATAAATAATATTATTGTCTAACAATTTTAAATATCGTTGCCTATAGCATAAACATTACTCAAGAAAAAACTAAAAATATAGAAGTAATGAAGACTTTAAGAATGATGACTGACGAAGAGCTGGTCGTTCTTTATGCAGAAGGTAATAATGCTGCTTTCGATGTATTGTTGAATCGTTACAAAAGTAGCATACACTCCTACATTTACTTTATAGTCCATAACAAAGATCTCACAGAAGATATCTTTCAGGAGACTTTTGTCAAGGTGATTATGACCATTAAACAAGGCCGTTATACCGAAAACGGTAAGTTTAAAGCATGGATTACCCGCATTGCTCATAACCTGATTATCGATAACTTCCGTCAGGAACGCAGTGAAAATACGGTTTCAAATGATGAAGTGGAAGTGGATCTATTCAATAATATCAAACTTTGCGATGGCACGATCGAAGATAACATCGTACGCCGTCAGGTATTGTCTGATGTGAAAAAGTTGGTGAAGCACCTTCCCGACAGCCAACGCGAAGTATTGGAAATGCGTTACTATCAAGATCTCAGTTTTAAAGAAATTGCCGATATTACAGGTGTAAGCATCAATACGGCTTTGGGACGTATGCGTTATGCGATCTTGAATATGCGTCGTATGGCGGAAGAAAACAGTATCGAGCTGTCGATGGCTTGATAATAAAAGTTGAAAATTTATTTTCTTGTCATACAATAAGGAGATAGCTTGCCCGTTTTATTATCAAACAAGATAAAAAACGAGTTGCCTATGAAGAGACTTTCTACTCAATGTATGAATGAAATAGAAAATAAAACAAACAGAAACCGAAAAGAAAGGAAAACAATGCCGCGTCGGCAAACACTTGATTTCCTTACCCAATTTGCGAGGGTTTATCATTCAGAACCCGCTTTACGCACGGAACTCTGTGGTTTAGTAATGAACTGACGTCGTCTTGCAGAAAAGCAAAAAGAGTATGAAACATAAAATAGCACCTTCTCTGTTAGCTGCTGATTTTCTGAACCTGCAGCGGGAAGTGGAAATGATCAACGAGAGTGATGCTGATTGGTTGCATCTGGACATAATGGACGGTGTGTTCGTTCCTAACATATCGTTTGGTTTTCCGGTTCTGGAAGCGTTGAAGCCAATCTGCAAGAAACCGATGGATGTACATCTGATGATCGTGGAACCGCAAAAGTTCATTCTGGAAGTGGCGGCTACGGGCGCTTATATGATGAATGTGCATTATGAGGCTTGTACACATCTGCACCGTACGGTGGCGGCGATCAAAGAGGCGGGAATGAAGGCGGCTGTTACATTGAATCCGCATACGTCGATTTCCTTGTTGGAAGATATCTTGCAGGATTTGGATATGGTATTGCTCATGTCGGTAAATCCGGGTTATGGAGGGCAAAAGTTTATTGAACATTCGATAGATAAAACAGCTCGTCTGAAAGATATGATCTTGGCAAAAGGGTTGAATACCTTGATCGAAGTTGATGGCGGTGTCAATATGCAGACGGCGAAACCTTTGCTTGAGGTGGGGGCGGACGTGCTGGTTGCCGGTAGTTTTGTTTTCCGTTCCCCTGATCCGTTGAAGACGATCCGAGAATTGAAAGAATTATAATGTCGACTCGTAGGGGCGGGGTTCTACTCCGCCCAATCAGAAATCGTACCTTTATTGGATGCAATGGCCAGAGCAGAGCTCTGCCCCTACGGAATGACGTCCTTTGTGCAATACCGATCAAACCTTAAACCAACCATTTCAAAACCTTACATTATGATAAAAGAATTACAGATCCGTCCCTTTGCCCGTCCGCTGCTTGTCTGGATTGCGGGGATTATGCTACAGACTGTTTTTTCGTGTTGTACTTATTTCTGGGTATTACTATTGCTCCCTGTTATTATCCTTACCACAGCCGGTCTTGTCTTGAGAGGGCAGGAGCATTTTTGTTATGAAACCCGTTGGTTGTGGGGAGTGGTTTTCTTGTCTCTGTTGCTTTTCCTTTCGATACAAAAGACTGCTTATTCGCAGTTTGAGGCCTTGTCGGAACATCCGGCTTCCCTTCTTTCCCGTTGGGCGCGGGAAGAACAGCAACGATTATTGGAGCCGATCGCAAAACTAAATCTGACCGATGAAGAAAAATCTGTACTGGCCACTATTACTGTCGGTTACCGGCAAGCTATGAGCCGGGAGGTGCGGAATCGTTTTTCGGCTACGGGGGTAGCACATATCCTGGCCGTAAGCGGCTTTCATGTGGCAATCGTCTGTGGCTTTTTATCTTTTCTTTTTTCTTTTCTCCCCAGGAATGGATGTTGCCGGTGGATTCGCTACATCTCGCTGCTTGTGCTATTGTGGGGATTTGCTGCGATAACGGGCTTGGTGGCCTCTTCTGTGAGGGCAGCGTTGATGCTTACAATGTATCTGACGGGCAGAATGTTGGATAGGAGGGCGGAGCGTTATAATATATTGGCGGCTTCCGCTTTTTGCATGTTGGTTTATGAACCCTTGTACTTATTCGACATAGGTTTCCAGCTGAGTTATCTGGCCGTGCTGTCCATCCTTTATTTCCAACCTCGGTTGCAAGCGTTGATAAAAGTGCATAATCCGTTTTTGAGGACACCGTGGGGGTGGGTCACGGTTACTCTGTCGGCACAGGCGGGCACGACTTTTTTATGTCTGTATTATTTCGGGCAGTTTTCGACTGTCTTTTTGTTGACGAACTTGCCGCTTACGTTTCTAGCAACTTTGTTGATACCGGCAAGTTTGGTCTATATGTTTTTGCCTGAATGGATTCCTGGGTATGGCTGGTTGCAGGTTGGGGTGGAATGGTTGGCACACGGCCTGCTTTGGGTTGTCGATGCTTTTAGCCGGGTACCGGGGGCGGTTTTCTCCTTCCGGTTCGATTTTCCTGCGATGCTGGTGGCGTATGGAATGCTTTTGTCTATCCTGTTGTATGGTCATACCGGACGTTCGCGTTATTTGCTCGTCATTCTGTTTTTGTTGTTAATTATACTTCTTGTCCGGGTGATTGAGGATTTAAAGCTGTGTGGAATCTAAAAAAAGTAGTACCTTTGTCATTGAAAATAAGAGAATATATGATTACGAAAATCATTCACGAAGAGAAAATTCAGAAAGCCAAGAAGTACGTCGAGAAAGGCGAAAGTTTTGTAATAGTGACACATGTTACCCCTGACGGGGATGCTATAGGTTCCGCATTGGGACTGTACCATTTTCTGACAGCCTATGGAAAAGATAACGTGACGGTAGTGGTCCCTAACGATTTTCCCCAGTTCTATAAATGGATGCCGGGACATAAAGAAATCGTCATTCATGAGAAATATCCTGATTTTGCCGAACAGCTGATCCGGGATGCGGATGTCTTATTCTGCCTCGATTTCAACGAACCCAAGCGTATCGAAAAATTGGCTCCGGCTGTTGTGGCGGCAGAGGGACGTAGAGTGATGATCGACCATCATCTGAATCCGGCTGATTTTTGCCGGGTTACGATGTCATATCCTGAAATGTCGTCTACGAGCGAAATGGTTTTCCGTTTCATCTGCCGTATGGGGATGTTCGACCTGATCAATAAAGATTGTGCCGCTTGTATTTATACGGGTATGATGACGGATACCGGTTCGTTTACCTACAATTCGAATAAGCCGGAAATTTATACGATCATAAGCGAACTGATCAAGAAAGGTATCGATAAGGATTTGATCTACCGGAAAGTGAACCAGGTATATTCGGAAAGCCGTTTACGGATGATGGGATACGTTCTGTATGAAAAAATGAAAGTTTATCCGGAGCAACATGCCGCTCTGATCACGCTTTCGCTGGAAGAGATGAACCGTTTCCATTATGTGACAGGTGATACGGAGGGATTTGTCAATCTGCCGTTGAGCATCGAAAATGTGGCTTTCAGTGTCTTTATTCGCGAAGATAAGGATTATGTGAAGATTTCGCTTCGGTCTGTCGGTGATTTCCCCTGCAACCAGTTTGCAAGCCGCTATTTCAATGGCGGCGGACATAAAAATGCTTCGGGTGGAGAATTTTATGGCTCATTGGCCGATGCTGTTGCCGTATTTGAAAAAGGCCTGGAGGAATTTAATCCTAATAAAACAGAAGATTTAGATAAACATGACTGAGATGTGGCGGAGATTGTATACATTTGCCATTCATTTACAATAAATAGGTAACAGATGAAGAGAGGTTTTTATATCCTGTTGATTATGTGCACCGCCATAATGGTGGTGTCGTGTGACAAGACAAAGTCATACACTGATATGTTGAAGGCCCAGGAGAAAGCTATTGATCGTTTGCGTGCGGATAGCGGATTGGTTTTTCTGGAAGAATTTCCGACTGACAGTATTTTTAAGGAAAATGAATTTGTTGAGTTGGATAATGGTGTTTATCTGAATATCGTCAATAAAGGAAACAGTGAACGTGCGGTGCTGGGGCAAACGGCGATCCGTTCTCGTTTCATCGCCCGGATGTCTATGGAAAACAGTAGCATGGGAACCGGTACCGTCGACCTGCTCGGTCCTAATTCAAACGGTACACATCCGGTAGAGTTCAGATATGGTTATTATACTTCTTTGAATCCTGATTACTCTTATACATGGGATATGTTTATTTGTGAAGGTTTAGGTGCCGGACTTCCTTACGTGGGAGACAGCGCGGTTGTCAAACTGATCGTTCCGTTTAAACTGATGAGCAGTGATTTTCAAAGCTCAGGGACACCTGTGTTTTTTGAGAAAGTGAAGTATACTTTTATAAAATAAATCTAACTAAATGACACTGATTAAATCTATTTCTGGTATCCGTGGGACAATAGGCGGGAACCCGGAAGACGGGCTCAATCCGTTGGCTATTGTTAAGTTTGTGGCTGCTTATGCTACATTCATTAAGAAAAACACGAAGGTGACAACAAACAAGATCGTGGTAGGTCGTGATGCACGTATCTCCGGTCCGATGGTTAAACAAGTCGTTCTCGGTACGCTTACGGGAATGGGCTTTGACGTGGTAGATATCGATCTGGCTACTACTCCGACTACCGAGTTGGCTGTTGCCTGGGAAGAAGCTTGTGGCGGTATCATTTTGACTGCCAGCCACAATCCGAAACAATGGAATGCCCTGAAGTTATTGAACGAACGGGGGGAATTCTTGAATGCTGCCGAAGGTGCCGAGGTGCTGAAGATTGCTGCTGAAGAAAGTTTCGTATTTGCTGATGTCGACAATTTAGGAAAAGTCTATGTCAATAATACTTACAATCAAAAGCACATCGAGAGTGTGTTGAAGCTGGATTTGGTGGATGTCGAGGCTATCAGAGCTGCTAATTTCCGTGTCGCTATCGACTGTGTAAACTCGGTAGGCGGTGTTGTTATTCCTGAATTGCTTTCAGCTTTGGGGGTAAAGGAAATTTTCAAGTTGCATTGTGCTCCTCACGGTAACTTTGCACATAATCCGGAACCGATCCCTGAAAACCTGACGGAGATCTCCGACCTGATGAAGCATGCCAAAGCCGATGTCGGTTTTGTTGTGGACCCGGACGTAGACCGTCTGGCTATTATCAGCGAAGACGGGGAGATGTTTGGAGAAGAATATACACTGGTGGCTGTCAGCGACTACGTTTTGAGTCATACACCGGGCAATACGGTCAGCAACCTGAGCTCAAGCCGTGCTCTGCGTGACGTTACCCGTGCTCATGGTTGCGAGTACAATGCGGCAGCAGTGGGCGAAGTGAATGTCGTAACGAAGATGAAAGCGACTAATGCTATTATCGGTGGCGAAGGCAATGGAGGTGTGATCTATCCGGCCAGCCATTACGGTCGTGATGCTTTGGTGGGTATCGCCTTGTTCCTGACTCATCTGGCAAAGAAGCAGATGAAGACAAGCGAACTGCGTGCTTCCTATCCTCCGTACTTCATTTCCAAGAAGAAAGTAGAACTGACTCCAGATATCGATGTAGATGCTATCTTGGCAAAAGTAAAAGAGAAATTTGCCCAGTATGATATCACCGATATCGATGGTGTGAAGATCGACTTCCCTGAAAAATGGGTGCATCTGCGTAAGAGCAATACGGAACCGATTATCCGTATTTATTCCGAAGCTCACACGATGCAGGAAGCGGAAGAGATTGGTGACGAGCTGATTCAGATCATTCGCGATATGTGTAAATAATATTTCATCAAGATAAAAAAGAAAAGAGGTTATGCTTGATTGCATCTCCTCTTTTTTTGTATTTTCGAAACAGATATGTTTTTTAAATGCCAGTCGCTGTCCAAATTGGCAGATATTTTCCTTCCAAACGAAGAATTTCTTTTCAAACAGATAGATACTTTTAGGGAAAACCTTGTATTTTTATGGAACAAAAAGCCACGGTTTTTAAAGGATTGAGGTCTGGATAATACAATAAAAAGGCATTTATCTCCGTATAAATCCGTATAAAATAGTAATTTTGTAAACTAATTAGGTTATGTATATGCTAAGAACGGAAATTAGGAAACTGGGAGGATTGATTTGTTTCTTGTTTGTGATGTTGGCCATCCAGGCACAGCAATATACGGTTACAGGAGGAAATGGGGTTCCTTATTTGTTGGAGAATCCAGGGAATCGTATACGAGTTTATTTGGTGTATGGAATGGATAATGTGGAGATTAGCTATACATCTTCGTCTACTAATCATCAATGGTATCGATATAAGCAAAAGGCATTGGACCGGGAACCCGTTCCGTGTGAACAGAATGGGGAGACATCCGTTGTCCGGAATATAGAGGAGGATGCCGGGTATTATGTGGAAGATCCGGCTTCCGGCCCGGTGGCGGAAAATCTGTTCCCGGACCGGCCTGCCCGGCGGGATGATTTTTACTCGGAGCTCTGCACCAAGCGCAGCCGGGGCAAGGCACTGGTCTGGACCTTGGAGCAGGGCGGGAACATCGTCTGCACGGTGGGAGCCTACGCCCTTTGCAACGGGCAGGCCTACATGGCCTGCGGCCAGACCGCCGAAGCTCTCCGGGGCCAGCGGGTCGGCGGGCGGCTCATCGTCCAGATGGCCAACGCCCTCTCCGCGCAGGGGGATCAGCCCGTTTTCCTCTGCAGCCCCGAGCGGGTGCATTTTTACACACAACTCGGCTTCCACCCGCTTGGCACTCTTGCGCGTTACGAAAGCCCGATTGGAAAGGATTAAAATTTTTAAACATGTCAATGCTGAACCATTTCTTTGATTATAAACCCGAGGTGCTCGCCCTGGACGAAAAGGCCATGGAGCTCTGCCAGCCCTATTTCCGCCACATGGAGGAGATCCGGGATTTCAACCAGCTCAAGATGCTCAAGGCTTTTGGGGATACCCAGATGTCTTCTACCGATATGCTTGGCACCACGGGCTATGGCCTGTGGGATTCCGGCCGCGCCAAACTCGAGCAGATTTTTGCCCAGGTGATGGGCGCGGAAGACGCCCTTGTGCGCAGCCAGTTCCAGAGCGGCACCCATACGCTGGCCGTGGCCCTGTTCGGCCTGCTGCGGGCAGGGGACACCCTGCTGGCTGCCACCGGCCGCCCCTACGATACGCTGGAAGGTGTCATCGGTCTGGACGGCAAGGGCAAGGGCACCGGCACTCTGATGGACTACGGCGTGAAGTACGACGAAGCCCCGCTGAAGCCGGATTTCACCCCGGATTATGACCTCATCGCCCAAAAGGCACCGGGGGCCAAGGTCTGCCACATCCAGCGCAGCCGGGGCTATCTGCAGCGGAATGCGTTCGATCTGGCCACCATCCGGAAGATCGCCGACACCGCCCGCGCCGCCAACCCGGAGATCATCGTCTTTGTGGACAACTGCTATGGCGAGTTCACCCAGACGGAAGAACCCTGCCAGGCCGGTGCCGACCTCGTGGTGGGCAGTCTCATCAAGAACCCCGGCGGCGGCATCGCCCCCACCGGCGGCTACATCGCAGGCCGCAAAGACCTCGTGGAGCTCTGCGCCTACCGCCTGAACGCACCCGGTCTCGGCAAGGAGCTGGGCTGCACACTGGATACCCCCCGCGATCTGTATCTGGGCTTCTACTATGCGCCCGGCGTCGTGTGTGAGGCCATCAAGACGGCCATTTATGCGCAGTGCCTGCTGGAACTGGTGGGCAAGACGCCCATCCCGCGTTACTGCGAGGACCACAACGACATCGTGACCTGCTTCGACGCCGGTACGGCGGATGCCCTCATCGGCTTCTGCCGCGGTGTGCAGGCAGCCAGCCCGGTGGACAGCTATGCGGCCCCGGAACCCTCGCCGGAACCGGGCTATACCGATGAGGTCATCATGGCCAGCGGCAGCTTTACCCAGGGCAGCACCATCGAGCTTTCCTGCGACGGCCCGCTGCGTGAGCCCTACACCTGCTACCTGCAGGGCGGCCTGAACTTCGCCGCCAGCCGTGCAGGCGTGCTGCTGGCCATCCAGAAAGCGTATTTTAAGGATTGAGTCAAGCCGATCAGCTCTCCCCGGTGCGGGAGAGCTTTTTGCGTAAAACAGTAGAAAAGGGGAAAGTATATGCCTGTTTTAAGTGGCCGTGTGGGTACGTTTACAGATTCCGTCATCCGCCGCATGACCCGCATCAATAACCAGTACGATTCCATCAACCTTTCGCAGGGTTTTCCGGACTTTGACCCGCCGCAGCAGCTGCTGGATGCGCTGGCAAAGACCGCCTACAACGGCCCGCACCAGTATGCCGTGACCTTTGGTGCGCAGAACTTCCGTGAGGCACTGGCGAAAAAGACTAGCCCTGCCCTGCACCACGAGGTGGACCCCAACACCGAGGTCTGCGTGACCTGCGGCGGCACCGAAGCCATGATGGCAGCCATGATGACCATCTGCAACCCCGGCGACAAGGTGATGATCTTCTCGCCGTTTTACGAGAACTACGGGGCCGACGCCATTCTTTCCGGGGCAGAGCCCATTTATATCCCGCTGGTTCCGCCGACTTATGAGTTTGATATTTCTCTTATCGAGAAAGGCTTTGCCGAGGGTGCTAAGGCACTGATTTTGTGCAACCCTTCCAACCCCTGCGGCAAGGTGTTCCGCCGGGACGAGCTGGAAGCCATTGCAAAGCTGGCAATCCAATACGACGCCTTTGTGGTGACTGATGAAGTGTATGAGCACATCATCTATGCGCCCGCTGAGCACATCTGCATGGCCAGCCTGCCCGGTATGTTCGAGCACACCATCACCTGCAACTCCCTCTCCAAGACCTACTCCATCACCGGCTGGCGCCTCGGTTACCTCATCGGCCCGGAGCAGGTGATCGAGGGAGCCAAAAAAGTCCATGACTTCCTGAC
>ERZ779880.2896-NODE-2896-length-11231-cov-10.172691_pt1 | contig 11231 bp, 8 predicted proteins | sample MGYA00511555_ERZ779880 | MGnify/ENA primary metagenome ERZ779880 (study PRJEB29588, sample SAMEA2145815) | human gut metagenome | biome: human gut; feature: human-associated habitat; material: faeces | place: Denmark | collected 2008/2010 ...
CGAAAATAGGTTCCGTTACAAGTTTTTCGATATTGTTCAATTTTCAAGGTCCTGTGCGCCTCAGCCGACCGGCTGACGACTTGATTATTTTATCACAGAAGTGATTTTTTGTCAAGCACTTTTTTCGAAGCATTTCGAACGTTCTGAACTTGGATCGCTTCCGATTTCTCAGAACTGACTGGAATCTTTCAGCGTCTATTGGTTCTTTTCTCTCGCTTCTCAGCTGGGACTTCAGAAGTCATTCTTTTGTCTCAGCGCTTGGCGCTCAAGTATAATACCATACACCGGGGTGGATGTCAACACTTTTTTACAAGTTTTTTCAAAAAACTTCAAATTGCTGCGTCCGGGTAGGAAGTCGGACCCCTCCGGGACGGCCACGGCCGTCCCGGCTCCCCTTTTCCAAGGGGAGCTTGCAGTTTTGCGGGCGCTGTTATATTATATAATTACATTATAGAGGCAGAGGAGGCCCCCGACCATGATCCTGACGGTCAACATCGGCAACACACACATCACCATCGCCGGATACGAACACGACGCCCTGCAATTCAGCGGGCGTCTACACTCCGACGCAGCAGCGACCATTGACGAATATGCCATGGATCTGCTGAATCTGCTCTCTCTGTACCGCGTCCAGACCGAGCGTATCGAGGGAGGCATTCTGGGCAGTGTCGTGCCCGCGCTGACGGGCCGCGTCCTGGCGGCACTGCGGATGCTCTGCTCCGCCCGCTTTCTGACCGTTGGGCCGGGCCTGAAGAGCGGCATCAAGCTGCGGCTGGACAATCCGGCCCAGCTGGGTGCAGAGCTTTTATGCGGTGCCGTTGCCGCGCTGGCCGAGACGCCCGGCCCGCTGGCCGTCATCTCCGCCGACACAGCCATCTCCATCATGGCCGTGAACGAAAAACAGGAGCTTGTGGGCGGCGTCATCCTGCCCGGCCCACAGCTGTCGCAGGCGGCGCTGGTCCAGAAGACCGCCCAGCTGCCCCAGATCGACCTTTCGGCACCGGCTTCAGCCTCCATTCTGGGTAAGAACACCGCTGCCTGCCTGCAGAACGGCTTCGTGCTGGGCACCGCCAGCCTGCTGGACGGACTGGCTGAGCGCTTCCGCGCCGAACTCGGCCCGGAGCTCAAATTCTACGCCACCGGCAATCTGCCCCGCACCATCCGCGAAGCCTGCCACACGAACATTCTCTACCGCGAGACCCTCATCACCGATGGCTTGTACCGCATCTGGCAGAAAAATCGGAAAGGGTAATATCAAAATCAAAAGGAGTGCCACACCATGAATTCCAAACTCGTATCTCTGTTCTGCTGTCTGATCATGCTCGTGAGCTTTTCCGGCTGTACCAAGGTCACACAGCTTGTAAAAGACAATCAACCAACCAAAGCGGAACTGCTCGCAGAAATCAACGAAGAGCATCAGCGTTGGGAAGCGGCTCCTGCCGCCGACCCGACACCCTATCTGCGGCATTACGATGACCCCGCTGATGCACAGAAATATTTTGATTACATCACCGATACCTACAGCGAATACGATGCCGAAAAAGAACTGACCGTAGAAGAAGCCGAAGAAGATGTGAACTATCTCTTCGATGCCTTCTATTATGATTTTGCCTTCTATGACTATTTTGGCGGGCACACTGTATTCGATCAGACAAAAGCAGAGATTTTACAAGAGCTTCAAGCAAAAGACAACCTGACCTGCAAAGACTTACAGGAGGTTTTGGTGAAACACCTCACCTTTATCAAGGACGGCCATTTCAATATCAATCACAACTTCCCGGCAGAAAAGGATATCCCCTTCTTTTTCCGGCAGGTGATGTTCGTTAAAACCGACAGCGGATATCAGGATTCCAAAGGTAAGACGGTCGTATCGGTAGACGGCTATCCAGACTTGGATGCACTGTTCAAACGCTCTATTTCCAAAGAAGGATATCTTGTATACTATCCTGTGCTGCTGAAAGAAGCAAAATTTGATGGAACCGAGTGGGATAAGCATGTGTGCAACGAGCAATTGACCGTGCACTATGCCGATGGCAGTACCGACACACTGACAGCAGACGCATGGAGCCAGTATTACAAAGAGCTTCCCAAAGACCAGAATACCGACTTGCGCCAGACAGACGGGATCCCGGTGTTCCAGTTCAACAGCTTTGATGGCTCTTTCCTGCAGGAGGTCAATGCTGCGGCGGCACAAATGAGTGATGCTACGATCTCCATGCTGGATCTGCGCTCCAATGTCGGCGGATATGAAGAAGTAGCTCATCAGTGGATCACCCGATACAGCCGCCAGCGTATACAGGGCAATGGAGTCCGCTATGACGTTGTTAATCCGGTATCCGTAGCGATAGCTCATCGGTGGCAAACGCACGACAACATTCTGATTCTTTTAAGCGGAAAATGCTCTGCCTCTTCTGCAGAAATCACAATGGACCTTGCCTATAATCTGGAAAACAGCCTGATCATCGGAGAAAACACAAATGGATGTATGATCGGAAATGGTGGGCATGTGGAACTGCCGAACAGCAAATGCTCGGTTATAATGACATCCGTATGTGTCTATCTGCTGCCGGAGGGTGCAGATTATTTTGAAGAAATGCGTGGCCTTTCTCCGGATATCTGGGTCCCGGCCAAAGAAGCCGAGACGCTGGCGGCAAAACTGATGGAGAATTTGAAATGAAATTCGAATCCTCCCGGCCGCAAATGAACACCAGTCCTCTTGTTAGACGTTCCTACGGGTCCAGGAACCGCGCACTAAGCAACAGCCCGCTGGGCTGATTGCTTACCCCGCCTGCGGCGGGGCCGTGCTGTTCGAATCTTCCCGGCCGCAAATAAAAATCCCCAGCACACGAAAGTGTACTGGGGATTTTATGCGACCGGGAGGATTCGAACCTCTGGCCTTCCGGGTCGGAGCCGAACGCTCTATCCAGCTGAGCTACGATCGCACATCTTCTGAATGGATTCAGTATAAGGTAGTATAGCACAGCCGGACAGAAATTGCAAATAGAAATCTTCGCCCTTGTCGACCCAATTTCTGCATCCGAAGCATCCTTCTGAAAAATCATCGGGCGGCGCGTAAAAAATTCACCTCTGCTTTTTGGGTTTTCCATCTTGCAAAAGCGCCGCTGGGCCTTATAATAGAGCTTGTGCCCCGGTGTGCGCGGGCACAGTTTCGGATCAGGAAAAGGAATCATCAAGTTATGAAGTCAAACACCAAATCGCTGACGGAAGGCCCTCTGGCCAAGCAGATCCTTCTGGTCAGCCTGCCGCTGGCACTGTCCAACCTGCTGCAGGTGCTGTTCAACATGTCGGACGTCGCGGTCGTGGGCCGGTTCGCCGGTTCCACGGCGCTGGGTGCAGTGGGCTCCACGAGCATCTTCGTCACCCTGTTCACCGGTTTTCTCATCGGCCTGAGCAACGGCATCAACGTGTTGGTGGCCCGCTTCTATGGGGCCAGGCACACCGATGACGTCCGCCGCACCGTTCACTCGGCGCTGGTGGTCAGCCTCATCGCCGGTGTGGTGCTGCTGTTCGTAGGCCTGCTGGGCTCCCCCGCCCTGCTGCGGCTGCTGAACACCAAGGAAGACCTGCTGCCCGGTGCCATCCTCTACCTGCGGGTCTACTTCCTCGGTATGCCCGCACTGGCGCTCTACAACTTTGGCAACGCCATCTTCAGCGCCATCGGCGACACCAAAAAGCCGCTGTACTTCCTGAGCATCGCGGGTGTGCTGAACATCCTGCTCAACCTCTTCTTCGTCATCGTCTGCAAGCTGGATGTCGTGGGCGTGGCGCTGGCCAGCGCCATTTCGCAATGCGTTTCCGCCGGGCTCATCCTCCACGCGCTGACTCAGGTGCAGGACTGCTACGCCCTGCATTTCCGGGAGGCCCGGCTCGACCCGGCCATGACCCGAAGCATTCTGGCGCTGGGCCTGCCCGCCGGGTTCCAGAACGCCGTCTTCGCCATCGCCAACCTCTTCATCCAGGCAGGCGTCAACTCCTTCGACTCCCTCATGGTCAAGGGCAACTCCGCCGCCGCCAACGCCGACAACCTCATCTACGACTGCATGGCCGCCTTCTACATGGCTTGTGCCAGCTTCATGAGCCAGAACTACGGCGCAGGCAAGCCCGACCGCGTGAAGAAGAGCTACTTCATCGCGCTGGGCTATTCCTTTGGTGTGGGCCTGCTGTTGGGCAGCAGCCTGTTCGTGTTCGGCCGCGAGTTCCTGGCCCTCTTCACCACCGAGCCTGCTGTCATCGACGCCGGCATGAAGCGTGTGGGCGTCATGGGTCTGGCCTACTGCATCTCGGCCTTTATGGACTGCACCATCGCCGCCTCCCGCGGCCTGGGCAAGACCATCGTGCCCACCGTCATCGTCATCCTGGGTTCCTGCGTCTTCCGCGTCATCTGGGTGTACACCATCTTTGCCCACTTCCACACCATCCCCTCGCTTTATCTGCTCTACCCCTGCTCCTGGATGCTGACCGCTCTGGCGGAGATCGTCTACTTCGTCCACTGCTACAAGCAGGCCATGAAAATTTTCCGGGAGCCGGTCCCTGCGTCGCTGTAAACCGTTCAGACATAAGAAAAGGCAGATGCCGTTCGATGCGGCATCTGCCTTTTTGTGGTTCGTTATACCTTTACTTCTCCCGCCAGCACCCGCTTATAGTCCTCGTAGTTGCGGGCCAGCAGCGCGGGCGTATCCAGACCATAGGGGCACTTGTTCCGGCACTGGTTGCAGTGCAGGCAGTCCTCGATCTTCTTCATCTTGGCCTGGCCCTCCGGGCTCAGATGGGCCGCCGCAGGCGACCGGCGCAGGAGCAGGCTCATGCGGGCGCAGTCGTTGATCTCGATGCCCACCGGGCAGGGCATACAGTAGCCGCAGCCCCGGCAGAAATCGCCGCACAGTTCGGCGCGGTCCTTCTCGATGACGGCCCGCAGTTCATCGTTCATCCGGGGCGGGTCGTTGATGTAGGAGAGGAACTCGTCCAGCTCGGTCTCCCGCTGGACGCCCCAGATGGGCAGGACGCCGTCGTACTGGGCCTCGAAGGCATAGGCGGCAGCGCTGTTGGTGATGAGGCCGCCGGACAGGCCCTTCATCGCGATGAAGCCCATCTTTTTCTCCTTGCAGAGTTCCACAAGCTCCAGTTCCTGCGGGCCGGAGATGTAGCTGAACGGGAACTGCAGCGTCTCGTACAGACCGCTCTCGATGGCTTCCTTCGCCACGGTCAGGCGGTGGTTGGTGATGCCGATGTGCCGGATCAGTCCCCTGGCCTTCGCTTCCAGCGCGGCATCGTACAGGCCGGAGGCGTCTCCGGGCCGGGGGCAGAAGGCCGGGTTGTGGAACTGGTAGATGTCGATGTAGTCGGTGCGCAGGTTTTTCAGGGAGGTATGCAGGTCCTTCCAGAAATCCTCTGCGGTTTCCGCCGCCGTCTTGGTGGCGATGTAGACATCGCTGCGGATGCCGTCGAACGCCTCGCCCAGCTTGACCTCGCTGTCGGTGTAGGCACGGGCGGTATCAAAGAAGCGGATGCCCGCCTTGTAAGCCTTGCGGGCCAGATGGACGGCGTCCTCCTGGGCGATGCGCTGGATGGGCAGGGCACCAAAGCCGTTCTTGTTCACCGTGATGCCGGTGCTGCCCAGCGTGACCATATCCTTCATATCAAGACCTCCTCGTGTTTTCAAACCTGCTCTCTGTCCTCATTATAAACCGACCTTCTGCGCCGTGCAAGAAGTTTGGCACAACAAAAGCTCCCCGGAAACGAGGAGCTTTCGTTGGTTCTCTTATGCGTATTGGTGGTTCAGGAACATCGCCTTGATGAGGACGACCTCGTCGTACTCCTCCTGCTCGACCTGAACGTCGGCGTTCAACGCCTTCAGGCGGGCCTTGACAGCCTCCAGCGCCTCCGGCACGGTGACGGCGCGGCCCTCTTCGATGGCGTCCATCATCTGCTTGAGGACGGTCGGGTGTGCGTAATAGCTCGGCACCGGGAACGCACCGTTCGGGTAGCGCTTCACATAGTCCGCTGCGGCCTGCTCGGCCCGATCGGCCCGCTTCATGATGGCGCTGTGGTTGTTGCGGGCGGTGGGCAGCATGTTGTAGCTGGAAAAGAGGAAGATGGCCGCAAAGCCGAACAGCGCAAAGTAGATGCCGTAATTGCCCACATGGTTCGTGATGGCATAGAGGCCGTAGGCTGCGGCCACAAGGCCGAACAGGAAGATGGCCAATGCGACATAGCGGTACACCGGCTTGCTCTGCAGCTGGGCGCGCTTGCGGCGCTCGGCGGCGCTGAGCTCGTCGGAAAGTTCGGGCTTTGCCTCCAGATACTCCTTCGCCTTGCGCAGCTGGGTGATGCTGTGGCGGGCTTCGTCGGTCAGCTCACTTTCCGGCAGCTTGCGGGCCGCCTTTTCGGCTGCCTTTTTCTCCAAGGCCTGCGCACCGGCTTCGCTCAGCAGCGGGATCTGCGGCTGTTCCTTTGCCAGCACTTCCAGCAGCTTGTCCACATCGCGCTCATCCTTGAAGTTGCACTGCTTCTGCTTGCCGCCGTCGTACTCTACCACCAGATAGGCCATGGAGGCGAACATGCCTTTGCCGCTGAAGCCGCCGGAGCTCATGGCCACCCGCTTGAACACGCGGGAAATGCTGCCGTAGGGCAGATAATATCGGCGATCAATGTAAAAGCTGTTGAGGTACAGTGCCTTTTTGCCGACGCCACAGGGGCCGATCTTGCGGCAGGCCTTTTTGTCCTGCTCCAGCTCCAGTCGGTCCAGTTTTGCCATGCCCAGTTGTGCGGGTCTGAAAATCATGGGTCGTTCCCTTCTTTGCTTAGATTTGCTTCTATTTTCGCACCTTACCGGTGCAAATGCAACCCCTTTGGCCGCTAAGATTTGCCAAAAAGGTTTGTGCGTTTTCCCAAACTTTCTGCGCTGCAAAAACAACAGCGCCCGCCGCTGTTTGGTCGGGCAGCGGCGGGCGCAGATGGTTCAGTTGAGCAGTGCGGTCAAAGCCTTATGCCTTCTGAGAAGCGGTGTGCTTCTTGGTGGCATGGATGAAGATGGCCAGCATTGCAATGGCAAAGACGATACCGATGGGGTAAGCAACGGCGGTATTGTAAGCCACCAGCTTGCCGTCTGCATAGGTGTTGATCATCTTGCCCAGGCACTCGGGAGCCAGCACGAAGTAGGTGCAGGACACAGCGCTCATGAAGGTAGCAGGCACGGCGGTGATCCAGAAGTTCTTCTTCTCCTTGAACAGGTACATGGAAGCAGCCCACAGGACGATCATAGCCAGCGTCTGGTTGGTCCAGCTGAAGTAACGCCAGATGACGGTGTAGTTGATGAAGCCCAGTGCGTTGCCGATGCCAAGGAAGGCACCAACGCCCAGCACGGGGATGCACAGCTTCAGGCGGTTTGTGTAGCTGTCCTGATCGATCTTGAGCCAGTCGGCCAAGGTCAGACGAGCGGAACGGAAGGCGGTATCACCAGAGGTGATGGGGCAGATAACGACACCGATCATAGCCAGTGCCACGCCAACCTTACCCATGGTCTTGAGACAGACGTCGTAGATAGCGGCAGACTGACCGGCAGCCAGAGCCTCGGCCAGACCGACCATCTTGCCGTCGGTAATGGTGTACAGTGCGCAGCCGGCAGCAGCCCAGATCAGAGCGATGATGCCCTCGCTGACCATTGCACCGTAGAATACGAAGTGACCCTGCTTCTCACTCTTCATGCAGCGAGCCATCAAAGGCGACTGGGTGGAGTGGAAACCGGAGATAGCACCACAGGCAACGGTGATGAACATGAAGCTCCAGATAGGAGTGTTAGAGGGGTGCATATTGCTGAAGTTTGCCCAGATCTCGGGGATGGTGTAGGCGGGGTTGGTGAAGATGCCGAAGATAACGCCGACGGCCATGATGATCAGGCAGATGCCGAAGATGGGGTAGATCTTACCGATGACGGCGTCGATGGAGATGAAGGTCGCGATGAAGTAGTAGACCAGGATGATGACCAGCCAGAACAGGGTAGTGGTCAGAACACCGGACATACCGTTGTTCTTGCACAGGGTGACGATCAGGCCGGCAGGGCCGACTGCGAACACAGTACCGACCATGATCAGCAGCACGACGGAGAACACACGCATGACGTTCTGCATCACAGGGCCGAGGTACTTGCCGGTGATCTCTGCGATAGAGCCGCCGTCATTACGCTCGCTCATCATGCCGGAGAAGTAGTCGTGGACACCACCTGCAAAGATGGTACCGAAGGTGATCCACAGGAACACCACAGGGCCCCACAGAGCACCCTGCAGTGCGCCAAAGATGGGGCCGAGGCCCGCGATGTTCAGCAGCTGGACCAGAAACAGCTTCCACTGAGGCATCACGACGTAGTCAACGCCGTCGTTGATGCGGACAGCAGGAGTTTCACGGTCATCGGGTCCGAACGTGTTGTCAACGATCTTGCCGTAGACGAAGTAGCCGCCGATCAGGATCGCTAAACAGAGTAAGAAACTAATCATACCAGAAACCTCCTTTTTGATTTTCTGCAAGCTGGCCCCATTCTGCCAGCTGCCAAAATCATCCTTGGCCTTATGTTAACACATTCTTCATAAAATGGATAATATGCTTCTGGTATGGGCTGTATATCAAAAAATATATGGCACATCGCCTTGTTTGTGAGGCGATGTGCCATATTTTAACGCAGATAAGAGAAAAAATGAAGGGCATTTCCCTTTGAAACGCTCCCGGGAAGATGCGGGAGACATATCGCTGAAAATTTTGGCTCTTTTTTGTGCAGAGTGCCAGGGAAACCCGCTTTTTTGCCTCTTTTCGTGGCTTTTCTGCCGAAAGCGGCGGGCTTATTTTACCGTGAGGGCGGCTTCCCGGTGGAGCAGGTCGATAAAGGTCTGCTCTTCAGGGCGGAGTGCGCCGTGGTCGGGGTAGACCAGAACGTCCCGCATGACCTGACGCTGGGCGGGGCACTTCCGCAGCACCAGATGGAACTGGTCCAGCGCCCGCTGGGGCATGGGAGAGGCCCACATATAGGCCGAGGGCAGCTGCTGCAGGATGGAGAACTGGCTGCACCGCTCGTAGACATGGATGCGGCGGATGTCGTTGACGTGCCAGCGCACGCCGTCGCCGCCGTCCTCGCCGGGCAGCTGGAAGTCGTCGTGCATGATCTCCATATAATGGTTCAGCTCGGCGAGGTCTTTCACCTCGTGTCTGGCCAGCGGGCCGTCCCGGTTGGTGAGCAGGCGGTACTCGAACTCCATCACCGGCTCCATCTTGAGGCCTCGGCGGACACAGTAGTGGGTGTAGTGGTCGTCGTCCTCGGCGGCATACCGCAGCAGGGCCAGATGATAGCCCCGGCGCAGCACGAAGTCCAGCGCCTCCATCGAGCCGCCTTCCCGGATGTGGATGCGGAGCTGGTCGGCCCCGGCGGCCTCCTTCAGGAAATCCACCGCCGCATAGGAGGCGTAGGTGGCGTGGGGGATCATCACCCGCAGCTCGGCGCAGCGCTCCCGGGCGTGGTGGGCGTCCTCGGTGAGGCGGTCCACCTCTTCCAGCACCCGCGCGGCCTGCTCGATGAACCGACGTCCCTGCTCAGTGGGGATCATGCCGGTGGAGGAGCGCTCGAAGATGCGCAGGCCGTACTCCTCTTCCAGATGCTTCAGCGCCTTGCTGACGTTGGGCTGGGCGGCGTAGAGCTGCTTTGCCGCAGCGCTCACCGACCCCCATTTCTTGATCGCAACGAGATAACGCAGTTCCGTGATGTTCAAAGCCCTTCCTCCCCCTGTCAACGCAGATTCCCCTCTATTTTATCAGCCCGGCGGCAGACGTGTCAAGCTGTGGTTGACGGGCCGGACCGCCCGGCTTATAATAAAGGAAAACGCCCCGCGCAGGAGCGGGGCAGGAGGTGGAGCAGATGGAGCGCTGCCGCGTTCTGCGCATCGAAGAACAGATGTATGGCTGCGAGGAGCTGCCCGAAGGGGCCGAGGTCTGCTGTGATGTGACGGTGGAGGCGGCGGACGGCACCCGGAAGACCCTGTCCTGCCCCGACGCCGCGCTGATACGGCAGGGCATCGGCGAGGGAGACCGGGTGCTCTGGGACGGCATGGAACTGAAAAAGGAGAGGAACAGCATGAAAAACATCGAGACTTCGGCCCTCATCGGTCTGGGTGCACTGGGCATTCTTTTTGGCCGGAAGATGCCCGGCGTGAAGGTCATTGCGGACGCCGGGCGCATCGCCCGCTACTCGGCCCAGCCGGTGGTCTGCAACGGCGAGGAATGCCATTTTGACTACGTCACCCCCGAGCAGGGCCAGCCGGTGGACCTCCTTCTGGTGGCCGTCAAGGCCACTGTGCTGGAACAGGCCATCCGGGACATGAAAAAGTTCATCGGCCCGGATACCATCATCCTCAGCGTCCTCAACGGCATCACCAGCGAAGAGGACATTGAGGCCGTCTACCCGGGACACTGTCTGTGGAGCGTCGCCATCGGTATGGACGCCACCCGTGTGGGCCGCAGCCTGACCTTTGGCGCGCCGGGCCGCATCCAGTTCGGCGAGAAGAACGGCGAGATGACCGACCGCGTCAGGGCCGTGGATGAGTATCTCACCGCCTGCGGCATCGCCAGCGAGCCGTGCAGCGACATCCTTTTCAAACAGTGGAGCAAGCTGATGGTCAACGACGGCCTGAATCAGGCCGCCGCAGCCTTCGACCTGCCCTACGGCGGCCTGACCAAGCCCGGCCCGGCCTACGACAAGATGCTCGAGGCCATGCAGGAGGTCATCGACCTGTCGGTGCTGGAGGGAGTCAACCTGCCTGCCGACAACCACAAGGCCTTCCTCGAGTCTATGGCCCCCACCTTCAAGCCCGACGGGATGCCCAGTATGCGGCAGGATGTCCTCGCCCAGCGTCCCACCGAGGTGGAGGAGTTTGCGGGCGTCGTCCGCCGTCTGGCGAAAAAGCACGGGATGCCCACCCCGGCCAATGATTTCTTCTACGAGAAGATCCGGGAGATCGAGGCCGGATACCACAAGGAATAAGGAGATGCCATGCACAACATTTATTTCGCCCGTCACGGCGAGACGGTCTGGAACGTCGAGAATAAGATCTGCGGCATGACCGACAGCCCCCTCACCGAAAAAGGCCGTCAGCAGGCCCGGGAGCTGGGCCAGAAGGTCAAGGAAAGCGGCGTCCACATCGACGAGATATTGTACTCGCCCCTGAGCCGCGCCG
>ERZ779880.2898-NODE-2898-length-11224-cov-3.272092_pt1 | contig 11224 bp, 8 predicted proteins | sample MGYA00511555_ERZ779880 | MGnify/ENA primary metagenome ERZ779880 (study PRJEB29588, sample SAMEA2145815) | human gut metagenome | biome: human gut; feature: human-associated habitat; material: faeces | place: Denmark | collected 2008/2010 ...
TGCTTTGGTAAGATGGTTCATGCAGAGCGCCGTGATAAGGGCGTTGCAGTAAATATTTACGGCGAACAGGATATGATGATTTTTGAATCCGGAGTTGCTTATTTTAAGTAGGATCAGGCTCCTCATTTGAAGTAAAACTTCAAATGAGCCTGTGAATCGTTACTGGAACGAGGTTCTGGAGAATAGTAACAAAGGCATATAGTAACAGTTCAGCCAGGTTCATTCATAAGCTGCCGGATTGTACAGATTGGCTGACAAATATACGTGCTTTCCCGAAGTGGCTTTTAGTACTACATATGATTGAATATATTACCATATTGTAGTATAATGGAGAAAAATGGATAAGAGAGGTTAATAACATGAGTGATTATGTATTAAGCTGCTGTTCTACGGCGGATTTATCAAAAGAGCATATGGAACAGAGAGACATCCGTTACATCTGTTTTCACTATGAACTGGATGGAAAGCAATATGCAGATGACCTGGGACAGTCCATGAATTTCGAAGACTTTTATAAAGCCATGGAAAATGGAGCAGATACCAGAACTTCTCAGGTAAATGCGGAAGAATATGAACAGTATTTTGAGACTATTTTAAAGGAAGGAAAGGATATTATTCATCTTACGCTATCCTCCGGAATTTCCGGAAGCGTGAACTCTGCGATGGTTGCAAAGCAGAACCTTGAAGAGAAATATCCGGATCGTAAGCTTTATATAGTAGACTCTTTGGGAGCTTCTTCCGGTTATGGTCTGATTATGGATACTTTGGCAGATATGAGAGATGCAGGGAAGAATATTGATGAGCTTCATGAGTGGGCAGAGGCCAATAAGTTAAGAATGCATCACTGGTTTTTCTCTACCGATTTAACCTTCTATATCAAGGGAGGACGTGTTACCAAGACAGCAGGCTTCATTGGTGGATTGCTGAATATCTGTCCATTACTGAATATGGATAATTTGGGAAGACTGATTCCCAGATACAAGATCCGTACGAAGAAAAAGGTTATTCAGGCAATTGTAGATAAGATGATCGAGAACGCAGAGGGAGGCACTGCTTACGATGGCAAGTGTTATATTTCCCAGTCCGCATGCTATGAGGATGCAAGAGCAGTTGCAGATCTTGTGGAAAAGAACTTCCCAAACTTAAAAGAACCGGTACAGATCAACTGGATCGGAACGACCATCGGAAGCCATACAGGCCCTGGTACGGTAGCATTATTCTTCTGGGGCAGGGAACGCGTGGATTGAGAACAGAATTATGCATAGAGCATAGAGAAGAAACGCATTAACAGGCAGTATTAAAAAGTAATAAGAAATAGAGAAAAGCAGAAATTGGAAGCGAAAGTTTCCGGTTTCTGCTTTTCCTGAGTCATGTAGAGCACTTAGAGAAGACGATCCGAAGGAGAAGTCTGAGCTTAGTGCTCTTTCTTCTGGCCATGATGCAGATCTGCAATTGTATCCTTCCGGGTTATCTTTCCATACAGCCAGATGTAAACCCACAGAAGAATGGGCAGAACAATTGTGGCCACGATACAGGATGCAAACAACTGGTCAGAGCCTTCAAAATCAAGCAATGACACGATTAAAGTGGCAACATAAAGCAGTACAAGTAAGATCACACAGATCAGTGCGGCAATTCGTTTTCCTTTTTGTTTCATGATGGACTCCTTTGTGGTTTTATGATAGACTTAACGCATAGATAGGAATGCATTTGCTATTTATATGAAATGGAACTGTTCAACACCCCATTCGCCAAATCGCTGCTATGCAGCCTGCCTTTTGCTCATGTGGTTACTTCGTCATATAAATCATGGCATATGTCCGCTTGAATGCAAGCATTCATCGTCCATACTGCCATAATTTGCATGGCTCTGAATAGTTACATTATATCATAAATATGCAGATAAGAGAATATAAACAGCGTAGGAGATGCAGATGAAAACAAAATTATTAAATGGTACATGGAATTTAAAGATTCTGGGAAAGGACGCAGGTCTTACCGGAGAAGCGGGGCTGCCGGCAGAGGTTCCGGGATCAGTTTATGCGACCCTTCTTACCGAAGGGAAAATCGAGGATCCGTATTATCGTGACAATGAATTAAAGACGCTTCCCATTATGGATAATGATTTCTGTTATACGACCCGGTTTGAGGTGGAGCCGGAGTGGTTTTCCATGGATGGACTGTTCTTAAGGTTTGATGGAATTGATACGCTTGCGGATATTTATGTAAACCGTCAATTACTTGGCAGTGCTTATAACATGCACCGCAGCTGGGAGTATGATCTTCTGGACGGAGACCTTTTAAAGGAGGGGGTGAATGAATTACAGGTTATTCTTCACTCCCCGACACAATATATTAAAGAAGAGAATGCAAAGGTGTATACCGGTGGTTCGCATGAGGCAATGGAGGGATTTCCTCATCTTCGTAAGGCACACTGCATGTTCGGCTGGGACTGGGGGCCGCGTGTTCCGGACGCAGGAATTTACCGTGAGGTATCGTTAGTCGGCGTGGAAAAGAGCCGTATTGAATCGGTTTACATAACACAAATCCATGAAGAAGGTTCTGTAACACTGGATTTTGACATTGCCGTAGAGACCTTTACCGATCAGCCGGAGGGAACCCTTGCCATTCAGGTAACTTCTCCCGATGGAAAAACGTATGAATACAAGGAACGTGGCGAAGGAGAAGAAGAGCAGTTCCGCATCGCCATCACGGATCCGAAGCTCTGGTGGCCGCATGGCTATGGAGATCAACCACTTTATCAGGTAGAGGTAAGCCTGCTTTCCGAGGATGGGAAGGTACTGGATTCATGGAAACGCAGAATCGGTCTGCGTACGATTACAGTAAATACGGATCAAGATGAATGGGGTAATTGCTTTGCCCACGAAGTAAACGGTGTGAAGATTTTTGCCATGGGTGCGGATTATATTCCGGAGGACAATCTGTTATCCAGAGTGACGAGGGAGAGAACCGGGAAGCTGTTAAGGGATGCGGTATGGGCGAACCACAACTGTATCCGCGTCTGGGGCGGCGGTTATTATCCGGAGGACTTCTTCTTTGATCTGTGTGATGAACTGGGACTGCTTGTATGGCAGGATTTCATGTATGCCTGTGCATCGTATGAACTGGATGACGAATTTGAGCGCAATATCATCGCAGAGACCATTGAGAATGTCCGCAGAATCCGTCATCATGCGTGTCTTGCCCTGTGGTGTGGTAACAATGAGATGGAAACCCAGACACTGGATGGCATCTGGCTTACAACAGCAAAACAGAAAGCAGACTATACGAAGATTTATGAATATATTATACCGAAGATCTGTAAGGCAGAGGATCCCGCGACCTTTTACTGGCCGTCTTCTCCGTCCTCAGGCGGAAGCTATGATAATCCGTGGGATGAGGCAAGAGGAGATGCCCATTACTGGGACGTATGGCATGGAGAGAAGCCGTTTACCGATTACAGAAAGTACCATTTCCGTTATCTTTCCGAGTTCGGCTTCCAGTCCTTCCCGAGCCTTAAGACGGTGGAGAGCTTTACCCTTCCGGAAGAGCGGAATATTTTCTCCAGAGTGATGGAGATGCATCAGAGAAATACGGCTGCAAATGGTAAGATCCTGAAATACCTTTCTGCAACGTATCTTTACCCGAAGGATTTTGCCCATCTGTTATATGCATCCCAGCTTTTACAGGCGGATGCGATCCGTTATGGCGTGGAGCATTTCCGTAGATATCGTGGAAGATGCATGGGAGCTGTCGTATGGCAGTTAAATGATATCTGGCCGGTAGCATCCTGGGCAAGCATTGATTACTATGGCAGATGGAAAGCCCTTCACTATGCAGAACGTAAGATGTTTGCACCGGTAATGATTTCCTGTGAGGAGACCGGCGAACTGAGTGAACGTCCATATTGTATTGCAGAGCCAAAGCCGATTGAGAAGAGTGGTACCCTTCATGTAGCAAATGAAACCTTTGAAGCGGTTACCGGTATTGTGAGATGGTCGCTGCGGGATTCAGAAAGTAAGGTACTTGAAAGCGGAGAAGAGACCGTGACGGTACCGGCATTGGATGGCGTATGGCTTGAAAAGAAGGACTTCAGCTCTTATGATGAAAGAGAAATCCACATGACCTACAGCTTTATCGTGGATGGAAAGGCGGTATCTGAAAACACCTGTCTGTTTACGGCACCGAAGCATTATTACTTCAAGAACCCGAATCTTAGCCTAAAGCAGGAGGGCAGCAGGATCACTGTAACAGCCGATGCTTATGCAAAGAATGTAGAGCTGTATGACGAGAGCGGCGATGTCCGTTTCTCTGATAATTATTTTGATATGGATGCCGGTGAATATACGGTAGAGATCATCGAAGGCACACCTGAAAACCTGAAATGCAGAAGTGTATTTGACATTGCATAAGGGAAAAGGCACCATTTCTTTTCCCCGGTAATAACATAAGAGTAAATCAAAAGGGAGATTGGTATGTCTGAAATGATTGTATTGCTGGTTCCACTGCTTGGCACGACGCTCGGCGCAGCAATGGTATTCCTGATGCGCAACGAGATGAATGCCCGGCTGGAAAAAGCGTTGCTTGGATTTGCGGCAGGAGTGATGATTGCCGCATCTGTCTGGTCACTCTTAATTCCGTCCATTGATATGGCAGCGGAACAGGGAGTGATCCCGTGGGTTCCTGCACTGGTTGGTTTCTTGCTTGGAATCGTATTTTTACTGCTGATTGATACACTGACTCCTCACCTGCATCTTGCAAGTGACAAGCCGGAAGGGGTGAAAAGCGGATTCTCGAAAACAACCATGATGCTGCTTGCCGTCACGATTCATAATATTCCGGAGGGAATGGCGGTAGGTGTGGCCTTTGCAGGAGCCGTGATGGGTAATGCCGGAATCACGATGGCAGGGGCGCTTGCACTCGCGGTTGGTATTGCTATTCAGAATTTCCCGGAGGGAGCCATTATTTCCATGCCTTTAAGAGGAGAAGGCATGAGCAGGACGAAGGCCTTCGTCTGTGGTGTGTTATCCGGGATTGTAGAACCCATTGGCGCACTCCTTACCATTTGGTTAACCTCAAGCATCCGTCCCGCGCTTCCGTATTTTCTGTCCTTTGCGGCAGGAGCCATGATTTATGTTGTGGTCGAGGAGCTGATTCCGGAATCGCAGAATGGGGAACACACCAATATTGGAACCATTGGTGTGGCGGTTGGATTTGCGCTGATGATGGTACTGGATGTGGCATTAGGCTGAATGGTTAAAGAAATTGTAATTCGAAGGCAGGCTCTCCTTGACATTATTGAGAAAAAAGTTATAATAACGGTTAGATAAAGCTAACAAAGTAAGGCGCATACCTTGTGTGTGCCTTACTTAAAAATCCAATGTTAGAAACAACTAACATTAGATAATCAGTGCTAACTAAAACCGACAAACTAAAAGAGGAACTTATCCATAGAAACAGAGATAAGCCGGAACTCAATAGAGGAAAGGTGACAAATGAATATAGTATATGAACATGAAACAGGGAACAGATCCTATAACAGGAAGGGAACAGATCATACGGAAGAAAGGTTTCAGAATAACAACATGCAGAAGGAAATGATTGTCCGGCAGATGCGGGAGCGGGGTTGCCGGATCACAAAGGCAAGACTGACTTTGCTGGATGTGATTTTAGGGCAGGACTGCAGCAGCTGCAAGGAGATCTATTATATTGCGTCCCAGATGATTCCGGGGATCGGTATTGCAACGGTCTATCGGATGATGAATCTGTTAGAGGAGATCGGAGCCATTAACCGCAGTAATTCCTATAAGATTTCCTATTGTGAGCATTGCAGCGGGAATGGCATGGATATGGATTATCATGATATTATTGAATGCATTGCAAGCGCATTGGACGCCAAGGACAGCTATACCGCCGGTCACTCCCAGAGGGTGGGCGATATGGCACATGATATTTGTCAATTGATCGGATTGTCAAAGGAGGATACCGAGAGGATCCATATTGCGGCGCATCTTCACGACATTGGAAAGATCGGAATACCGGACAGTGTTTTAAAAAAGCCGGAAAAGCTCAATGACGAGGAATGGGAGCAGATGAAACAGCACCCACAGATCGGGGCAAATATTTTAAGCAAATCCCACCGGTTAGTGGAGCTTAAGGAAATTGTGCTGCATCATCATGAGCGGTACGATGGCAAGGGCTATCCATCCGGGCTTAAGGCAGAAGAGATTCCGGTCGGAGCACGGATTATAGCGATCTGTGATTCCATCGATGCCATGACCAGTACAAGACATTACCGTAATGCCATGACGCTTCCCCAGTGCTATGTGGAAATCGAGCGGAATCTGGGGAAGATGTATGATCCCATTATTGGAATGTATGTATTGAAGCATTGGGAGGAGATTACGAGACACATTGCGGAACAATAAGGAGGACATTCGCCAGGCCTGGAATTGAGGATGGTATTTATAGAGAGCACCTGTCATATCAACCGATGTGACAGGCGTTTTTGCTGCCGGATAAGATATATGAGAAAAGGAACCGAGGCCCATGGAAGATATTCCCTGCGGTTGACTTCCAATAGAAAATACGGTATTTTTTGAAGTGTGCTTATGGAAAGTGGGCAGAACTTTCGTGAGAGATCTATGGTGTGGTCATGAATCATAGAATCTGAAGACATTTCAGTATATTATGGGAGATTTTATCATGCAGCTGCATACGTTACATACAAGTGAAAAGGGTCCGGTGATTCTCTGGGGGATGTATGAGTTCCGGGAGAGGGAGCTTCTGAATACCTATGAGACGATCAAGCGTCTGACCGGGGATTGCGATTACACCTTGATTGCCTTTGAAGTGACGGACTGGAACTGTGAGTTTTCCCCATGGAAAAGTGAGGAAGTGGATGCATCCTTTGGAGGAGAAGCACCCCATACTCTTGAAGTTCTTCAAAATGAGTATCTGTCGCAGATCAAAGAGCAATATGGGAAGGAGCGCAGCATCTATCTGATGGGCTATTCACTGGCTGGTCTGTTCGCACTGTGGGCAATGTGTGAAACGGATGCGTTTGCCGGTGCAGGGAGTTGTTCCGGATCGCTGTGGTATCCGCAGTTTGTGCCCTATCTGGCAGAGCATCTGAATGAAATTTCCGGTAAGAAGATTTACATCAGTCTTGGCGGAAAAGAAGCGAACACGAAAGACCAACTTATGTCAACTATCGCAGACCGTACCAGAGAAACGGTAGAATTGTTAAAGCAATGCTGTGACGTGAAATATGAGCTGAATCCCGGAGGACATTTTGCAGATCCGGGGAAGCGGCTGGCAAAGGCTGTACGGTTTATAACAGGAGAGACAAGATGAGCAAGACAGGTGCAAAGATACTGTTAACAACGGTTTTTATAGCAAGAGGAACGTCCTTTCTTTTTTCTAAAATATTGATGGAATCCATGTCACCGATGAGCATTCTGGCGATCCGGTTTATTCTGGCCTTTCTGGTTCTGGCGGTGATTTTCTTTAAAAAGCTGAAGGAATGCAGTAAGGAGAGCTTAAAAGGCGGGCTGATTTTAGGCGTTCTGTATACGGTCTGCATGATTTTTGAAATGTATGGACTGAGACAGATTGATTCCGGAGTCAGTGCCTTGATTGAAAATATGGCGATTGTTATGGTGCCGGTTTATGCAGCGGTGCTGACGAAATCTTTGCCACAAAAGAAGACCATGCTTTGTGCGGTACTGGCAGTGATCGGTGTGGGCTTCCTGTCTCTTACACAAAGCAGTAATCCGGGAGGCGGAATTGGCATTGCATTAATGATCTGTGCGGCGCTTACCTATGCAGCATGCATTATGGCAACGGAACGTGTGACACAGAATGCAGATCCGGTTACAGTCGGTATGCTGCAGCTCGGTGTGATGGGTGTACTGTGCCTGATCGCATCGCTGTTTACCGGAAGCTTTGGTGTGCCACAGACCGGAAAGCAGTGGCTGATGCTGCTGTTTCTTGTATTGCTGTGCAGCTGCTTTGGATTTACGTTTCAACCGGTGGGACAGAAATATCTTCCGGCAGAAACCGCAGCAGTATTTACGGTGGTGAATCCTCTGACCGCCAGTGTGATGGGCGTAGTCCTTGCAGGTGAGGGCATGACAGTGTTGAAATTGATTGGGTATGTTCTGATTCTGACAGCGCTTGTGATTTATAATGTTTCAGGGACAGCGAAGAAACGGCGGCTCTGAAATTGTTATTTCAAAACCGCCGTGAAGCTTTTAGCATAAAGGCTTTTCTGCCTCTAATCTCTAATTATGCGACGCTTCTATCAGAGCTATCGAATTCAACAGGCAGTGTCTGTTAAATTGTCGTGGTTGTATTATTGTGGGCTGTTGACGATTTCAGATCCGGACAAATGCAGTTTTTATGAAAAGGAAGAGCCCTGATTTCATCATCTTGGCCATAATGAAAAGAGGACTCTTCTTTATTTTTTACTCATTACTCGTATAATTTCACAGACTTCAAAAATACTTCATCTCTGGCAGCCGTGATGCGGAAGCTTTCTACACGCTGCCCCTTCGCAATATCCTCCTGTACAACAATATATTTGATGATTTGAACCGGATGCGGATTTCTTTTCCGATGGGAAGAAATGTTCCTATTCCGAATAATCATCATTATCGTACAATAAATTTGTATACGCAACAGCTGTCTTTGTGATAAAATTTAATCACTAAGATTTAAAAGGAAAAGACGTGTATTGTAGCCGTGAGGCGAGAAGCTGCCGGACAGTTACACACAAAGGAGAAATGAAGATGACACTGAAGGAACTACAGATTGGAAAAAGCGCGGTAATTACAAAGGTTGGCGGTGAAGGGGCTTTACGTCAGCACTTTCTTGATATGGGAATGATTCCGGGGGCAGAGGTGACGGTAGTAAAGCTTGCTCCGATGGGGGATCCGATGGAGGTACAGATTCATGGCTATGAACTGACGCTCCGGCTTGCGGAAGCAAAAGAAATTGAGATTGAACAGATCCAGAAAAGAACCAGAGATCATCGGGGAATTGAACAGAGTAAGAATACCGATCATCCTGGACTCGGTGAGAGTGGAAAATATCATTCCAGGGATCATGAGAATCCGGTTCCGGAAGGGACGATACTGACCTATGCACTCGTCGGTAACCAGAATTGCGGAAAGACGACTTTGTTTAATCAGCTGACAGGAGCAAGACAGCATGTCGGCAATTTCCCGGGTGTTACCGTTGACCGGAAAGATGGTGTGATCCGGGGATATGAGAATACGGAGGTGACGGATCTTCCGGGAATATATTCGATGTCTCCCTATAGCAGTGAGGAGATTGTTTCGAGGAATTTTGTGCTGAATGAAAAGCCGCGTGCTATCATCAATATTGTAGATGCGACCAATATTGAACGGAATCTGTATCTTACCATGCAGCTTTTGGAGATGGATATTCCGATGGTTGTTGCTCTTAACATGATGGATGAAGTGGTTGGCAATCAGGGAGCTGTTGATGTGAATACCATGGAGGCAATGCTCGGAGTGCCGGTGATTCCGATTTCAGCGGCGAAAAATGAGGGAGTGGACGAGCTGATCCGGCATGCGATCCATATTGCAAAGTATCAGGAATGTCCGGTGAAACAGGATTTTTGTGACAAAGAGGATCATAACGGAGCGGTGCATCGCTGCATTCATGCCGTGGTTCATCTCATTGAGGATCATGCAGAGGAGGCGGGAATTCCGGTCCGGTTTGCAGCAACGAAGGTTATTGAAGGTGATCACCTGATTCTTAACCAGCTTAAGCTGGATGAAAATGAAACGGAAATGCTGGAGCATATTGTCAGTCAGATGGAAAAGGAACGTGGACTTGACCGCAGCGCTGCAATTGCGGATATGAGATTTGATTTTATTGAGAGGCTTTGCGAGCAGACGGTGGTAAAGCCCAAGGAGAGCAGGGAGCGTGTCCGCAGTGAGAAGATTGACCGGGTTCTCACCGGTAAATATACTGCCATTCCCTGTTTTATCGGTATTATGGTGCTTGTATTTTACCTGACCTTTAACGTGATCGGAGCATGGCTTCAGGGGCTGCTGGAATGGGGCATTGATAAGCTCTCTGTGATTGTGGATGCAGCACTTACCGCCATGAATGTCAATGCGGCAATTCACAGTCTGGTGATTGATGGAATTTTTACCGGTGTAGGAAGTGTTTTAAGCTTTCTTCCGATTATCGTCACATTGTTTTTCTTCCTGTCGCTGATGGAGGACAGCGGCTATATCGCGCGAGTGGCATTTGTCATGGATAAGCTGCTGCGTAAGATCGGACTGTCGGGAAGAAGTATCGTACCGATGCTGATTGGATTTGGCTGTACGGTGCCTGCGGTTATGGCAACGAGAACCCTGACCAGTGAACGTGACCGGAAGATGACGATTCTTCTGACTCCTTTTATGAGTTGTACGGCGAAGCTCCCGATTTATGCGTTTTTTGTAAGTGTCTTTTTCCCGAAGCATGGTGGACTGGTGATGTCCGGGCTGTATGTACTTGGAATTCTAATCGGAACTCTGATTGCTTTCTTATACAAGGGAACCCTGTTTAAAGGAAAGCCGGTTCCGTTTGTCATGGAACTGCCCAATTACCGTATGCCGGGCATTAAGAATGTTGCGCAGCTTCTCTGGGAAAAGGCAAAGGACTTTTTGCAGAAGGCATTCTCGGTAATTCTGATTGCAACGATTGTGGTATGGTTTCTGCAGAGCTTTGATCTGCATTTTAATATGGTCACCGATTCCGCAGACAGTATGCTCGCAAAGGTGGCCGGTCTGCTGACCCCGCTGTTTGCTCCTTTAGGACTTGGAGACTGGAGAATCTGCACATCCCTGCTGAGTGGATTTATGGCAAAGGAAAGTGTTGTTTCGACATTATCTATTCTTTATGGTTCAACCCAATCATTGTTGATGTCACTTACAACACCAGCTGCTTTATCTTTACTTATTTTCTGTTTACTTTATACACCTTGTATTGCAGCGATTGCTGCAATCAAAAGAGAACTTAATGGTAAATGGGCATTGATTGTTGTCTTTGGACAATGCCTTATTGCTTGGCTTGCCTCTTTTGTTGTGTATCATTTGATTTTATTGGTATTTTAGTATTGTAACATCAGTTTTTGCATTGTAACAATTAGATTGTTACAATGCAATTTTTATTATTACAACAAAAAAACAGATCCAAGGGA
>ERZ779880.2902-NODE-2902-length-11212-cov-20.199247_pt1 | contig 11212 bp, 9 predicted proteins | sample MGYA00511555_ERZ779880 | MGnify/ENA primary metagenome ERZ779880 (study PRJEB29588, sample SAMEA2145815) | human gut metagenome | biome: human gut; feature: human-associated habitat; material: faeces | place: Denmark | collected 2008/2010 ...
GCCGCCATTTCTGGAGTGGACCGTCACTGACTGAAAAATTGACGCTGACTGCGCCTAATCTGGATATTTATATCATCCCGGATGCTTCTGCAGAGAACGGCTACGGTTCAGGACGGAAGCTGTTCACCCGTCCGCTTCTGCCGTCTGTCCGTGATCTGCTGATCACCGCAGGCATCCTGAGCTGCATCACGCTCATCGGCTTCTTTTTCTTACAACTGGACTTTGCACGCTATAATATTATCATGCTCTATATGCTGGGGGTGCTGTTCACCGCATTGTGTACCAGCGGTTACACCTGCGGTGTGCTGGGCTCTGTTGCCAGTGTTGCGCTGTACAATTTTTTTCTGACGGAACCGCGCCTGACATTCCATGCGTATGACCCCGGTTATCAGGTCACATTTGCCCTGATGCTGACCTCTGCAATCATTACCTGTGCGTTGACAACACGGCTGAAAGACCATGCAAAAATGTCTGCGCAGGCAGCGTTCCGTACAAAAATACTGTTTGATACAAATCAGCTTTTACAGAGAGCAAAAAGCGAGGAAGAAATCCTCTCTCAGACAGCGTCCCAGTTGATGAAGCTGCTGAACCGGAGCCTGATCGTTTACCCGGAACAAAACGGAGATCTTGGGTCAGAACAGGTTTTTGGGATTGATGGGGAAGTGCCGTGTAACATCTTTTCTGCACCGGAAGAACGGGATGCAGCAAACTGGACGTTTGCCAACAAAAAGCGTTCCGGCGCAGGCACGGATAGCTACCCGGATGCAAAGGGGCTTTATCTTGCGCTTCGGACCGGAGGCGGCGTGTTTGGAGTGATCGGGATCGATCTGTCCGAAAAACCGCTGGATGCCTTTGAAAACAGTGTGCTGCTTTCCATTCTGGGCGAAGGTGCGCTGGCCATCGAAAACCGCAGAAACGCGCTGGAAAAAGAGCAAGCTGCATTGCAGGCAAGGAATGAAGAGCTGCGGGCAAACCTGCTGCGCACGATCTCCCATGACCTGCGCACCCCGCTGACCTCCATTTCCGGCAATGCCAGCAATCTGCTTTCCAACGGAGAAACGCTGGATACAGAGACCCGGAACAAGATCTGCACCGATATTTTTGACGATGCACAATGGCTGATCGGTCTGGTGGAAAATCTGCTTTCCATCACCCGCATTGAAGATGGTCGGATGAATCTGCAGATCTCACCGCAGCTGATGGACGAAATGATCGAAGAAGCACTGCATCATGTCAACCGGAAAAGCTGCGAACACACCATCACAACACAGTATGGGGACGAGATCCTCCTGGTCAATGTGGATGCACGGCTGATCATGCAGGTCGTTGTCAATCTGGTGGATAACGCCATCAAATACACCCCTGTGGGCTCGATCATTCAGATTTCGGCTTACCGGAAAGACCATCAGGTCGTAGTGGACGTTGCAGATAACGGTCCCGGCATTCCGGATCGCGCAAAAGCACAGGTGTTCGAGATGTTTTATACCGGGCAGAGCCGCATCGCAGACAGCCACCGCAGCCTTGGACTGGGCTTGCCCCTCTGCCGTGCGATCCTGACGGCTCACGGCGGAACATTGACCCTGCGTGACAACATTCCCAATGGCAGTGTCTTTTCCTTTGCATTGCCGCAAAGCGAGGTGAACATTCATGAATAAGCCGTCCATTCTGGTCGTAGAGGATGATGTTCCTGTACGGTGTCTGATCACAACGACCCTGAAGACCCACGGCTATAAATATCTGACTGCTTCCAATGGGGAAACGGCGATCATGATGACTACCAGCCACAATCCGGACATCATGCTGCTGGATCTTGGGCTGCCCGATATAGACGGCATCGAGGTCATCCGCAGCGTCCGCACATGGTCGAACCTGCCCATCATCGTCCTGAGTGCCCGGAGCGAAGATTCTGATAAGATCGAGGCACTGGACAACGGCGCAGACGATTATCTGACAAAGCCGTTTTCCGTGGATGAGCTGCTGGCAAGACTGCGTGTAACGCAGCGCCGATTGAATCTGCTGGCTTCTGACGGCATAAACAGTCCGGTTTTTGTCAATGGTCCTTTGAAGATCGACTTCTCGGCAGGCTGCGTCTGGTTGAGCGAGAATGAATTGCATTTGACCCCCATCGAGTACAAGCTGCTGTGTGTGCTGGCGCATAATGTGGGCAAAGTGCTGACGCATACCTCCCTCACGCAGAAAGTATGGGGCAGTACGCAGGAAAATGACATTGCCTCCTTGCGAGTTTACATGGCATCCCTGCGCAAAAAATTGGAACGATACCCGGATGCGCCGCATCTGATTCAGACCCATGTTGGTGTCGGATACCGGATGCTGCGCGCAGAAAATGATGAAGCATAGTAAAAAAACAGGGCGCGTCCCTGAATGAACAGCACCCCATTTGTCCGACCGTATTCGGTCTGACAAATGGGACATTTTTATATGTCGGAAAAACGAAAGGCGTATAGCGGAGAATGAGACCAATTTTTATAGTGCAAAATGCTTTGCACGATAGTCCCGTGGGCTGATGCCATATACATTTTTGAACGCACGGGAAAAGTGAAGCTGATTGGGATAGCTGACCATGGTACTGATGGTGCTGATGGGAAGGCGGCTTTCCGTCAGCAGCTGTGCCGCCCGTGCCATGCGGTAGTGCAGCAGGAACCCCTGTGGGCTTTCGCCCATGGTATCTCGGAACACCTTGCTGAAATAGCTGCGGTTCAGTCCGCAGAAGGAGGAGATGTCCTCGATGGAAATATCTTCACTGTAATGCTGCTCTATGAAAGACAGAGCCTCCTTCATATAGAAGTCCCGCAGGCGGCGGGGACTTTGTGCCTGATGAGAGGCAGAGGACTGTACAAGCTGATCCAAAAACAGAAAGCCGTAGCCGATCTGACGCATGGGGCTGTCCTGACTGTGATTTACCAGGAAGAGCATCTGCTCTTGCAGCAGCTGTCCGGCTTTGGTGCTCGCAGGCGAGTACACTGGGTTCTGTCCGCTGATGCCTGCAAGGTTCAGGGCTTCGTGGGCACGCAGACCGTCAAACTCGATCCATGTGTATTCCCACGGCTCCTGTTCATCGGCACGGTAGGTGGTGACCTGACCGGGAGCGATCAGAAAACCATGCCCGCCCTCGATGGCGTATTCCTGCTCGTTTGCAAACAGAAGCCCTTTGCCGGAGATGACATAGTGGAACAGATAGTGGTTGCGGGCATAGGGACCATAGGAGTGTAGAGGCTCTGTCTGCTCCCAGCCATATTGGTATAAGTTGAGATCGACGAATCGCTCATCCTGAAACACATGAAACTTTAATTTTGTTTCCGTTGATACGTTTCTTTTTGTACATTCTTGCATACAAGATGCCTCCTGCCCGCTTTTTCTTATTATATACCAAAATGCGTTATGACTTCAACATAATTCGCAGTATTCCTTCAAATTGAGATATAACAAGTCGCATTTTTGCATTTACGAAACCACTGGTAGATAGTATAATAATGACACAACAAGAGAAAAGAAACTGTGCAATGTGATGATGCACAAAATTTTCTCGCTGCTTTTGTAAGAGCTGACAAAAGCAGGAAAATCGACCCGGCCGGTGCGACACAATACGAAGATCCCCTAAATAAGCAATTCACATTTCTCCTTCATCATAGCCGACAGGCGGGTAGCCGTTCCGACACGACCGCCTGTCTGTCGGCATTTCTATTAAAAATAATCTCGTTGAGGTATAGGATCCATGAGTATTCGATTTGATTCCGAGACCCGCATTTTTGTATTGGAGACTGCCCATACCAGCTACCACATGAAGGCGGATGCGCTGGGGCACCTGCTGCATCTGTACTACGGCAAAACCATCGGCACCGGGGACCTGATGCAGCTGTATCCCCGCACAGACCGGGGATTTTCGCCGGATTACTACGCTTACCGCACCCACCGGGGCATTTCACCGGATCTGCTCCCACAGGAGTATACCGGCTGCAACGTGGGCGATTTCCGTCTCTCCTGCCTGACGGTGGCCGACAGCCGTGGCGCCTTTGGCGCAGACTTTACCTATGTGAGCCACACGGTGGAGGCGGGCAAATATCAGCTGACCGGTCTGCCCTGTGCCCACGCAGAGGAAAACGATGCCGAGACCCTGATTGTCCGAATGCAGGACGAGACCACCGGTCTGACGCTGGAGCTGCTGTACGGCGTGTTTGCACAGCAGGATGTCATCACCCGTGCGGCGCGGCTGACAAACCACGGAGATACCCCGCTGCGGCTGGACAAGGCGGCATCTGCCTGTCTGGATCTGCCCTTTGGCAGATGGGATCTGCTGCATTTCCATGGCAGACACGCTATGGAACGGCAGCTGGAGCGGGAAGCTGTGGGCACCAATATCCAGACCATTTCTTCGGTGCGGGGCAGCTCCAGCCACCACAATAATCCCTTCCTGATCCTCTGCCAGCAGGATGCAACGGAGACCAGCGGTGCCTGCTATGGGGTGATGATGGTCTATTCCGGCAGCTACCAGATGGACGTGGAGCGCTCTCAGACCGGGCTTGTCCGGGTAGTGAGCGGCATTCAGGAGGAGCGCTTTGCATGGAACCTGAAGCCGGGCGAGACCTTTGACACCCCGGAGGTGATCCTCTCCTTTGCGGCAGAGGGTCTGACCCCGCTTTCCCAGCAGTACCACCGCTTTTTGCGGCGCAACATCTGCCGCGGCCCGTGGAAGGACAAACGCCGCCCGGTGCTGATCAACAACTGGGAGGCCACCTATTTTGATTTCAACACCGAAAAGATCGTAAAGATCGCTGAAAAAGCGGCCTCTCTCGGCGTGGAGATGATGGTGCTGGACGATGGCTGGTTCGGCACCCGGAATGACGACAATCAGGGTCTGGGCGACTGGACCGTGAACTGCGAAAAGCTGCCCGGCGGACTGGATCCGCTGATCGGGCAGATCAATGCGTTGGGCATGAAATTCGGCCTGTGGATCGAACCGGAAATGGTCAACGAGAACTCCCAGCTGTACCGCACCCACCCGGACTGGGCGCTGACCCTGCCCGGACGCAAGCCTGCCATGGGGCGCAACCAGCTGGTGCTGGATCTCTCCCGCCCGGAGGTGGTGGACTATCTGGCAGGGGTTATCGGCAAGCTGCTGCGGGAGCATCACATTGAGTATATCAAGTGGGATATGAACCGCAGCATGAGCGATGTGTACAGCCGTGCTTTCCCTGCCGAACAGCAGGGTGAGATCATGCACCGCTATATGCTGGGCGTTTATGCGCTGGCAGAGCGGCTGACGCAGGGCTTCCCGGAGGTGCTGTTCGAGGGCTGCGCAGGCGGCGGCGGACGCTTTGATGCCGGAATGCTGTGCTACTATCCCCAGATCTGGTGCAGTGATGATACCGATGCCATTGAACGGTTGACCATCCAGCACGGCACCTCCTTCGGCTATCCGGTCTGCACCATGGGTGCTCATGTTTCTGCCTGCCCCAACCACCAGACCGGCCGTACTACGCCCATCGACACCCGTGCTGTGGTGGCGATGAGCGGCACCTTTGGCTACGAGCTGGATCTGGGCAAATTGAAGCGCGCCGAGTGCACCGCAGTGAAAAACCAGATCAAGCGGTTCAAACGGCTGAACGACCTGATCCGTACCGGCGATTATTACCGGCTGACCGACCCGGCAGAAAACGCATATTTCACGGCATGGCAGTTTGCCGCAGAGGACGGCAGCGAGGCACTGCTGAATCTGGTGGTGACCCATCCGCAGGCGAATCCCTTGCCCATCCACCTGTGCTTCCGTGGGTTGGAAGAAGATGCTGTGTATGAGCTGGATGGCATCGACTATTTCGGCTCCCGGTATGCCCACGACGTAGAGGACGGCATTCACAAGGGAATGCGGTTCAGCGGCAGCACTCTGCTGTATGCGGGACTTGTCCTGCCGCAGCTGTTTGGCGATTACCCCAGCGTGCAGCTTCATCTTACACGAAAAGGATAAAGAAAGAGGACAAGGCAAGATAATTTTGCATTCCGGTTTGCCAAGCACAAGGACGAGCTGGAATGGCTGTTCATGGAGCTGTACCGAGTACCCGGCAGGGGCAAGTCTGGACGCTCTGGGCGGCGAGTATCACACCCCGGAGGGCGCTTCCGTCTGGCTGGCGGATGTGGAGTTGGAGCCGTATCAGGCGCTGCTGGTAAAAAACAAATAAGCAAAACGAGCCCACCTGGTTCTCTCTTTTTCCCAAAGTTTTCCTTGTTTTTTCTTGCACCCTGCCGAAATCGGCGCATTCTCAAAAGTTCGCGTTTGCGCAGCGGAGTGGAGCAATCATAACCCCGCGTGGAAACGCGGGGTATGCAGAACGGCCCCATAGGGGCCACAATACCAGCCACGCCTAAAGGCGCACAATGAGCGACGTCAACCGCATACTGACGTCGCTCTTATGATTTCTACATGCTTATAATCGCAATGCATTCTCAATATCTTACCGATATCTTTTCTCAGTTTTCCATAGATTGTTTCTCTACGATACTTTGGTACTAGCACAATATGATATTTTCAATTCCAGCTCGTATGTGATAAACTCTTCTCGTCCATATGGATTGAACCTCCTTTTGCTTTCGTATGCGGTTCGCGTTACCTGCTTCTAATTATAGCAAAAGGAGGTTCTTTTTCTACCGTTTCAACGCTACGGCTCTATTCCTCCACAAGCTTAGCTTGTGGTTTTTCTTATGAATAAAAGGAGCTTCCGAACGTGGATTCAATCTACCTGCTGCCCGGTGAAGAACGCTGTGTCAATTTCAGAGATTCCGATGGCATCCCAAAGGTACGCTACACATATTGTTCTTTGCACGGCAGACTTTTCAACTGCACCTGCCGCTCAAAGGACGAAGCGCAGCGGTTATGTGAGGATTAGCTCGTCACGCAGGACCGCTGCTATATAAACTAAAAAAGCCACCGAGGATTCTTTCCCAAGACGGATTGGGATCGAATTCTCGGTGACTTTCGTTTTATCGGGTCTGCTGCTGTTCCTGTTCGCTCCTGTTGTCTGCAAAAAACATTTCTACGTTTTTATGTGCCTTCATCAGCTCCTGCATCCTCTCTCGTGCTTTCCGATAGCTCGGATATTCTGCTTTTTTCTTTTTCAGAAGCTCAACATATTCGATGCTCAGTTCTTTTACCTTCGGAAGTTTTTTCAGCCCAGCCTCATCGAAAGCCGCTTTGGCCGCCTTGTGCAACGCAATGCTCTCCCGATTTGCTTCCAAGAATCGCTTGCTGTATCCTGCTTTCCGATAGGCCTCATAGATGGACCTTGTTTTGGCATAGTTGATAATGTGCGTTTTCATTACCGCAATTTCTGCCATCCGCGCTTCCGCAGCTTTGATGGAGTCGCTCAGTTCGTGATAGCGCATCGTTGCAGCACGCACCTGTTCTTCCATTTCATCCATGCTCCCGATTTTGTTTTCCTGCAGAAAAATCAGCGTCTTGGACATCTCCTTCAGGTTGTACCGCTTCGCCCATCGCGCATAGCCGTCTCCCTTTCCTTCAGCCAATTTTGCCTGAATATCCACCAACAGCTGAAATTTCTGTTCCTGCACCGGATGTTTTTTCCGCGGGCAATGCTCTGCTTCTCCGGCGAGGACCGCTTTTAATTCTTCCTCACTGTATCCCGCCCCCAAAGTCCGAAACCGGATGAATCGTTTTTGCCGTACACCTTTCACCGATGTGAATTTTCCGCGCTTGACCTCATATCCCTGCTGTTCCAGTTTTTTCAAAAATTCTTCGTAACTGCCCGGCTTGTCCGCAAGGATACTGTCAATCACACCACACAATTGATCGCGGTTGCTTTCTTTTGGCGGGTAAAGTACACGCTTTTGCCGCTCCCGGTAGGGCTTTATTTCAATCACAGACAGGCTGTGTTCCAGGCAAATCAGGTCACTCAGCCGCTGCACAGCCAACCCCGACAGCAAAAAGTCCCGGAATTTACGGCTGCAGTCCAGAGCCGTAGAGTTATAGATAATGTGATTGTGAATATGCTCCCGGTCGGTGTGCGTAGCAACCAGAAAAGCATACTTGCCTTTTGTAAAGCGCATCGCCAACTCATAACCTACTTTGTTGGCTTCTTCAGCGGTGATCTCACCGGGTCGAAAGGACTGCCGAATCTGATAAGCGATCACGTCATTTTTCTGTCTGCGCCCTGTAACAAGTTCGTACTGCCGCTTGGACAGCATAAATTCTTCATCTACAGTCAAGGGGCTGCATTTATAACTGCTTACAAGCTGCCCCTGCTCCGTTTTATCCGGGTTTTGTGCATAGTCGGTGCGGCTTTTCAAGCAAGCCGCAACAGACTTTCCCTTGTTTTTATGCAGCGCAATCAGCCGTGTTGCTGCCACCTCAAACCACCCCCATAAAGAAAAAGCCGCCCGAAGGCGGCACATCATCCATCAGGATTGACGGAACAACTTTTCAAAATCAGCGGCACCGGCCAGATACATTGCCTGATATCGTACGCTTTCCAGCTCATTGCAGATCTCATCCAGCTGAAGATACTGCTTCCATGCTGCTTCGCCCACCATTTTCCGGTGTGCGTCTTCCGCTGCCAGTTTTTTCTGCAGGAGTTCGTGATACCGTGCATTGCTTCCCAATTCATCCCGAAAAAGCGTTGCCTCACGGTCATTGAAATAATCCAGCATTTTATCTTTATCCATCGTTTCCTCCATTACAGTTCCGTAAGCCATTCGCTGAATCGCTCGACGGCTTCCACAATCGCCGTTCCTGCCACGATGAGCAAAAAGCACCCGAACTCTGCCACAAAAAGGATCAGGAACTGCGTCCATTCCCTACAATAAAGAGTATAAAGTCCGCAGCCAAAAATATACAGCATCGGCAGCGCAAGCACAAATGCCGACAGATTCAATGTCAATTTCAGCATCAGCGCAAGGAAAGCCGTAAGCAGCGAAAACGGAAGAATGACCATCTTAAAAATGAACCTCATATCGAGCACCTGCCTTTCGCCCTTATTATAAAGGTATCCCCGCATCCATTGCAAGGATGTCAATCGATATGTAATCCGCAGCTCCCCTCTGCGGAAAAAAGTTAAAGTTCAGACAGTTTGGAAAGAATCTGTTTTCCGATGCCAATCAGTTCGTCCAGCCGATGCCGCAAATCTTCAATGTCTGCAGCATAAAGCTGATTGCTTTCATTCACACGTTTTGCCACCTGATTCAGATTGTTGCTGCAATTCTGAAGCAGGTACGACATCCGGCGCAACTGCGGCAGATCAAGGTTCAGACAATAACCATCCAATGCCATTTTGCGGATATACGCACTCAGACTGTGGATGCCTATGCCATACATCTTTTCGTAAATCCGATTCTTTTCGGTTTTTGTGATGCGCAGGATCAGAATCTCGTCCCTCTTTTCTCTCATCGGGCATCACCATCCCGGTCCGAGTAGCTGCGGAACGGCTTGACCGGTTCCTCCTTATCCGACTTTTCGTTCAGGGCGGCCAGCACGGAAGGGCGCGCAGATTCCTCATCCGGCGTTTCTTCCATCTCCGGCTCGTGATGTTTTTCGTCCACATCCAGCTGTGCATTCAGTTCAGCCAGCCGTGCAGATTTTTGTGCCAGCTCTTCTTCCTGCGGAAAGGGCTTTTCCACTTCTGCCTGTGCCGCCGTCTGCTGCTGCAGCAGATTCTCCAGTCGGTTTTCTGCATTGGCAATGCGCTCATCAAAACCGGCCAGCAGGTTGTCCAGTCGGGTGATATTGCCGTGCGGGTCGGCACCAAGTGCCACCGGATAAATCGCCTTGCCTTTCAGCACCGCCTGCTGCTCGTTCCGGACCGGCTCATAGCGCACCGAAAGCTCAAAGCCGCGGTACTCGCCCAGCACAACAGGCTCTGTGTCGGGAAGTTCTTTTGCCGCCAGAATCAACCGTTCACCGGCAGTCTTTTTGTCATCGAACATCATGCCCTTGATGGTCATCCCGCAGAAGTTTTCCTTGTCCTGCGGATGGGCCGCAGCTGTTTCCGCATCGGTTTTCAGTGCGGAAATATGCGCTCTCTGCTGCTGAATATCTGCCGGGAACTGCGTCAGCAATTTGTCTTCCAGACGATATTTCTGGCTCTGATGGTCAGCTTTCAGAACTTTCAGCTTAGCCACCTGCACATCAAGGTCCATCTTTTCCTTAATCAGCGGGTTTCCGGCACACAGCGCCTTGACTTCGGCGTAAGAGAGCGCCTGCTCATCCACATCATCGCAGGAACGCACCGGGGATTTGCTGGTCATAATCTGCGAGATAAATCGCTGTTTATCCACAGTACCGGAATGCACCTTGGCTGCACGCTCACTCAGATTCTGCACCATTTCTTTCTGGATTTCAGACGGCTTTACAACCACCGTTTCAAACTTTGCTTCCGGCACCGGCAGATGCAGCTGGTCGCTGGTCTTGATATCGGCCACTTCCTTGAACATGGCCATCAGCTCCGGGAGGTTGAAAAGCTTGGCAAACCGGGTGCGTGCACGATAGCCCGTACCCTCGGGCCGGACTTCGTCAAGAGGTTTTCGGTAATTTTTCTAAATTCATCAGGTTGTCTGCAAGGAAGTCCCGTGTGACCTCGTGTCTGCACATATCCTTGAACATCTTTTCAATCGGTTTTTTGGCGGTTTCGGACTGCTTCACGCACACAATAAAGGTGGTTTTGCCAATCTGCACCGAATAACTCGAATTCTGATTCTCCATTCGATTTCTCCTTTTATCGTCACTTTTTGAATTTGGCTGGCAGACTGGCAACGGTGGGTGTACCATGATTTTCTTGCCAGCCAAAATTTTCTGCCAGTCAAATGGCTTATTCCATCCAAAAGACCTTCTTGCGGCCTTCCACGATCTTGCTTTTCAGGGCATCGCCCAGTTCCCGTTTTGCATCCCGGACGGTTCGACCGGGGATGTTCCTTTCCAGAGCCGCCTTGTCGATGTCCTCGCTGAGCACCTGCTTTCCTCCGGCAAGCAGGGTGCAGATCAGGTCTTTGGCTTGCTGGGTCTTGGTTTCCCGCTGCGGCTCGATGCCGGACAGCATTTCGTCTGCGGTAATGTCGTACTCGCCGACCCAGCGGAAACCGCTCTCGTCCCCCAGAGAGAACGCCAGTGACGCTCCCGGCGGGGCAAGGGAGCTTTTTTCATGGGTCAGGATGCGCATGGTCGGGTCGTGCTTCAGCTTGCCGATGAACATGACGC
>ERZ779880.2917-NODE-2917-length-11163-cov-2.700756_pt1 | contig 11163 bp, 8 predicted proteins | sample MGYA00511555_ERZ779880 | MGnify/ENA primary metagenome ERZ779880 (study PRJEB29588, sample SAMEA2145815) | human gut metagenome | biome: human gut; feature: human-associated habitat; material: faeces | place: Denmark | collected 2008/2010 ...
CTGCCGCAACCTCCCGAGGCGATGACCGGGATGCCGACAACATCCGTGACCGCCTTGGTAAGCGGCAGGTCAAAGCCTGACTTGGTGCCGTCCTTGTCCATCGAGGTGAGCAGGATCTCGCCTGCACCGCGCTCATAGACCTCCTTCGCCCACGCGACTGCGTCCGTGTAGTACTGGCCAGAAACGACGTCAGTGAACGATGCAGCAGCAGCGCTCGGCTCGTTCTCCAGACGGTACAGAACGGTTACGATCATACCGCGCGTGGTGCTGTCGTTCGGGCCGAAGGTGGTCTTGCTCGTGCCGTTCATCATGCCCTTGTCGGCAACATACTTAACAGCGTCAGCGAACCAGTCCTTATCGGCAACATCGTTGAAGCCGGTGGTCGGCTCTACAACCGCTGCGTCATCCTTGACATAAGCAACCTTTACAGTAACTGCGGATGCCGGCATGGTGAACGTGTAGGAGGTATCGCTCTTCTTTGTAGTCGCGATTTTCTTGCCGGAAGCATCGGTTACCGTGATCTTATCGAGCTTGTAGCCCTTGTCCGGGGACAGGGTTACGGTTACGGTCGCGTCCTTGACAGCCGTAGATGCGGAAGCCTTGGCGGAACCATTGGAAACCGTCGCAACGGTTACCTTGTAGGTAGAGGAGCTGGACGAACCGCCGCCGGAGGAACCGCCGGAGGAACCATTGTCAAATCCGCTCGGCTTCGTCAGTGTGAAGGTGAACGGGCTGAAACCATTGGTTTCGAAAGTAATTATGCCATCCTTATCAGCATTTACAGTGTACAGTTCCTTGTTGTCGTGATTGATGTATACAAGCTTGTTTGCGAATACGCTAGGCAGAGTTACAGTAACCTTGGTCTTTGCAGTAACCTTCATAAGATTACCATCAGAGAACGTTACGGAATTCTTGTCAGTAGTGGCAATCAGATTGCACTTAGGCGTAATATCCATGGAAATCTTATAGGTGTCCTCAGTTGTACCGAGCGTATACTCTTCAACCTTAACGTCCAGATAAGTCTGCTTGATAACAGTAACATTCTCGCTGATTGTACCATTTTCGTCAATCGTTACATGACCCGCATTTTTCAGCGCGGTAATAGCATTCTCTTCAGTTGTTACGTCAATTGGGTTGTCATCTTTAATAGCTTCAGTCGGAGCTACAGTCTTACCAGTTGCCGTTGCAGCATCTTTATCTGTAATACTATCATTTACAGTAGCCTGCGTATCGCCCTTCTTGTCAGCTTTGGCAACAACAACATCCTCGGGCTTTTTCAGCTTTCCAACAACAAATGTACCATTGTTCTGCTTCAGAGCCGTTTTGCCATCAACACAGTACTTAGAAACGTCAGTATTGAATGTACCACCGGAGATCGACAGTTTATCAGCAGCATTCTTATAAATTGTACCGTTGAACGTACCGCCAGTGATATTAACATCACTGTTGCCACCTACAACAGCAAGCTGACCATTGAACGTGCCGTCAGAGATGTCCAGCTTTCCCAGATCATGCTCTGGATCACAGCCACAGTTATAAATGGAATATACAGAATTTGCTTCGAACTTACCACCCGTGACCATAGCCGAACCATGGTTCTGGAATGCTGCCTGTGTATAGTTGATGAATTCACCGCCTGCAATGTTCAGAATTGCATCATCATCATTTTTGATGGTGTTTAAGCCGCCATTAAATTTGCCGCCTTCAATCGTCAGAGTAGGATTATCAATACCGTCTTTCGACTTCCAAGAATAATACCCATTATCAAATAAACTAGAATAACCACCTTTATTATTAACGGTAACATCCGCTTGAACAGTCATAACGCCATGGTTCAACAACGTATAGTAGCTGTTGCCACCATTATCCTTGGCATCCTTACCCGCTTCCTGGGATCGTTCAAACACGCCATTTTTCAGTGTAGCGGTACCCATATTATAAATAGCTGCTTTACCGTGCGAAATATTATCTACCGTACCTGTACCCGTAATAGTCAATGTAGCGTTTTTTGCAACGGTGATGGTATCTTTACCCTCTGTATTGGTCAGCTTATGACCTTTCAGATCCAAGACAATACTTTTATCCTGCGGAATTGAAACGGCACTCGTGATATCGGTATCCAGTGCAATCGTATAATCATCGCCCTTAGCGCCAGCGATTGCAACACTCAAGGCATCAGCCGAATTGATAGCGAAATTAGGTTTGTTGCTATTTTCGCCGCCTGCTGGCTCATTACCCTCATCATCCGCCAATGCCGCCGGCATCATTGTTGCAACCATAGCGAGTGAGAGCAGGCTTGCCAATAATCTTTTTTTCATTTCACTCAACCTCCATTTTACTGAAGTCACGGTTTTTGCCGCTATTTCAGAGCGACATCCTCGAGTTTCGCCTTCCTCACGATCTAGTCTGACAGTATCGGAGCATAAATTTGTCACAAATAGATAAATGCCCATGCTTATAGCCATCCAAAGGACAAAGCAGGGCACTTTAATAAAATTTAGAGTACGACTCCAAATTGCAACCGGCTGCCTTAGCCGCCCGAAGGCGCCCTTAGACCCATATGGCTTTGCGTCCCTGCTTTTCAACAGGTTTGCCAGGCTTTTAAATTTTGCAGCAGGGTGCATTTCTGTGCATCAACACAAATTTTTGCACCTCGTTTTATATCCTTATGTATAGCACCTCTTCCTGTATTTAGCAATCATTTTTAAGTATATTATAAACAAATATTGATTGCCATTTCCTGTGCTAATTTGTGCATTTTTCACATATGCAATCCTGTCATTACGGCCGGATGCTTACCGCCTCGATTTTCTGTATCTGTATATATCCTCGATGCAGTAGCGTGTTTTCGAAATATGAACAATCTAGAATATATATTATAGATGTAGAAGCTCCCGGAAATATTCCGGGGGCTTTAATTCTGCCCGAAAGACTAACTATTAGATGTCAAGCCTGAAGTGCTTTGTATTTCTCTATGACCGGCTTCAGCTTGTCTCTGTTGATCATGCTGCCCCTCCTTCGCCTTCTCGCGCAGCGGCCGCGCCGCCGTGAATTGATAGATTTATTATAGGCGGTTTTGGCAGGGACGGCAAGGGGCAGAAGAAACCCCGGCTGCGATGCAGTCGGGGTTGGTTTGCTTTAATAAGCTAATTTATTAGTTTGTTAAATTTGCATGCTGTTGCAAGCAAAATATGCGCATACTCTTTCTTATCTTGTTGCCTATTATAAGCACTGCAAGTACTGTCCATAGAGTGTCATGCCGAGCTCTTGCCCAGCCTCGTGCACCTGTTCTTCCGTCAGCCAGCCCTGGTTAAAGGCCAGTTCTTCCAGGCAGCCAACATAGCGTCCGGTCTCAGCCTGGATATTTCGAATAGTCTGGCCTGCATCCATCAGGCTGTCTGCTGTACCGGCGTCCAGCCACACGACGTCCCGCTCGAGCGGGAGCACCTGCAATTGATCCCGGCGTAAATACTCCAAATTTACGTCTGTGATTTCCAGCTCGCCGCGCTGCGACGGCGTGAGATTAGCTGCAATCTCCATTGCCTGATTATCGTAAAAATAAATGCCAGGGATTATGTAATTGCTTTTCGGATGGCGCGGCTTCTCTTCAATCGAAATAGCCCGTCCATCCTCGTCAAACTCTACCACGCCGAACGGCCGCGGATTTTCAACCCAGTAGCCGAATACCGTTGCACCGTTCTGCTGCTGTGCGCCCTTACAGAGCACTTCACGCAGCGTATCGCTGTGGAAGATGTTATCGCCGAGCACAAGGCATACCGAGTCATCTCCCACGAACTCGCGGCCGATGAGCAGTGCGTCCGCAATACCACGCGCGACAGGCTGTTCTGCATAGCAAATACTGATGCCGAACTGGCTTCCGTCGCCGAGCAGCGCACGAAATGTGTCTGTTTCGTTCGGCGGAACGATTACCATGACATCCGAAATGCCCGCTTGCATGAGAATTGCAAGCGGGTAATAAATCATGGGCTTGTCGTAAACCGGAAGCAATGGCTTGCTCATCGGTTTTGTCATCGGGTAAAGGCGCGTGCCTTTGCCTGCGGCTAAGATTAGACCTTTCAAAACTTCATCTCCATCATTCTTAAATGCATTCTACTCACAGTCTGTTCATTGCTCATATTCATCGCAAATTTCTTTCGTCTCTCCAACAGTCTGCACCTGCCCGTGCTCAATCCAGACAACGCGATCGCACATCTCGCGGATCTGCTCAAGGCTATGCGATACAAACAGCACGGTCGTGCCGCCGCTCATCAGCTCCAGCATGCGCTTGCGGCTTTTTTCCTGAAAGTTTGCGTCACCGACAGCGAGAATCTCGTCTACAATCAAAATCTGCGGGTTTACTACCGTCGCGATCGAAAACGCCAGTCGCATGAGCATACCGGATGAGTAGTTGCGAATCGGCACATCAATAAATTCGCCCAGCTCGGAAAACTCAACGATTTCATCGTATTTCGATTTCAAGAACTCCTCTGAATATCCGAGAATCGCACCATTGAGAAAAATATTCTCCCGACCGGTCAAATCATGGTCGAAACCCGAGCCCAGTTCCAGCATCGGCACGATGTTGCCTCTGCAGGTCACAGAGCCCTCAGTCGGTTTGAGAATACCCGAAATGACTTTTAAAATCGTGCTTTTGCCTGCGCCGTTGTGGCCAATAATGCCGACAACCTCGCCGCGATACACATCGAACGATACATCCTTCAGCGCCCAGAATTCTGAGGTCTTGTATTTGCCGCTCAGCTTGCGTGTTACGAACTCCTTCAGCGACATGATTTTATCGTCTGTCAGCCGAAAGCGCATAGAGACATCTTGTACTTCGATGATTTTCCGTTTCTGCAATTCTGCAGTTTTTTCCTGCTGCTCATGGAGCAGCTTCTCTTTTTTGCTCATTTTCCCACCTTATAAATAGAGGACAAAGTTATCCTGCGATTTTTTGAACGTAAATGCACCTACAGCAAGCATCACCAGCGCAATAAGTGCACACTGTACATACATTATCGGCTCCGGCGAAAGTCCATCCATTACGCACGAACGCAAGAATGTTACATAGAAATATAACGGATTCATCTTCACAATTACCTGTACACTATCCGGCAACGCACTGACCGGATAAAAAATCGGCGTTAGATATGTCCAAATTGTAATCAATACACCCCAAAGAAACTGAATATCCCGGAAGAACACCATCGCCGACGCAAGCAACATGCCCAGTCCTAAACAAAACAGTGCCAGGCAGAGCAGCGGGAACGGCAAAAGAAAATACGTTTTATTCGGCAGCAGACCCGAAAAAATCGCCACCGCTGCAAGCGGGATGAGCGAAATCAGCATATTGATAAGCGACGACATAATGCGCGTCAGCGGATAAATATACTTCGGCACATATACTTTTTTAATGAGGTCAGCGTTACCTACAATAGATGTAAGCGCCATGCCGCATGCCTCAGAGAAGTAATTGAAGACAACGTTACCGCAAAGCAGATAAACCGGAAAGTATGGAATATCAAACTTAAACATATTGGAGAACACAACATACTGCACGATCATGTTCAGAAGCGGATTAAGAAAGCTCCAGAACACGCCAAGAATTGAACGCTTATACTTTGCCTTGAAATCACGGTCAACCAACTGCTTGATAAGAAAACGATATCGCCTTAGCGCGATCATCGCATTGAGAATAAAGCTTTTCTTGCCGGTCTTGTGCTTGTGAAGCAACATCATCAGCAGCGCCGCGAGGATTGCCGCACCAACGGCGGCGAACGGCCAGTAATGCAGACCGGTCCAGATATAGTCTCGACCAGTTGCTGAGAAGGCGAGTTCACCTGCAACAGCTTGTCCATTGACATACAACTGACCGTTTTCAAGTGTTGCATCGGTTTTCATCACCGGCGTGAGCGAGTCACCTGCTACTGCATCGGGCGAGGTGATACGCAACGCAAGCGGCGCATTGCAGACCGTTTCCAGTGCCGGGAAATCAAACGTCGTAACCTGACCTTCCGTAATCTGATCCGCCTGCAAATTCTGATCAAGCAGGACTTCCTGCGTTGCCAGGTTCACAAGCTGCACGTTCACCGTGCCGTGATTGACACGGTTGAACACGCCCCATTGCACGGAAAGATGCTCAAAAATCTGAATTTTCGGCGTGAACTGCTGTTCCACAACCGAACCTGCTGTCAACTCAACCGTCGCAGCGTTCGCTACCGGCATCTCAATATTGCCGCGCGAGTCGCGGAAACGAAGCTGCTCTCCGGAGAGAAAATAAAACGCCACCGCAAGCACCATATACGCGACGAAAACAATCGAAAAAATCTTCTTTAGTTCTCTGGTCGAGAACCCCTGCTGTGTTTTTGACATGAATTTGTACAACCTTATCCTTAATCTTCCTTGGGCTCCTCCACCCACTTCTTAAACGTCTGATGCGACACGCCGAGTCGTCTTCCAGCCTCGCGAAGCGAAACCTCGCCGCGCTGCCACTGCTGCTTTAGCGTTTCGAACTCCGCGCCGCGCTCCATCGGCTTGCGGCCAATATGCACGCCCTTTTCCTGTGCCGCACGAATGCCTTCGCTCTGCTTCTGGCGTTTTTCCTCGCGATCCTTCAGAACCGTCGCATCGATCACCTGATACAGCATTTCGCTGGCAAGGCGCTGCTCCGTTTCATCAGAGCAGCGCATCGTCATCGGAATATCGGCAATCCGCAGCTGAATTCCGTGCTGTCGAAGCCAGTTCAGCTCATCTGCAAGTCCCTTTTTCAAATCGCTCAGGCAGTACAGCGTCGGAATAGTCAGCCGGTCGCCCTCACGCAGGCCGATGCGCTTGAGCATCGCCAGACTGCTGCGGCTCGACTTTCTGTGCCCGCACACATCAATAAAAATCTCGCTTTCGTGTGCTCCCATCGAACGGAAGCTTTCGAACTGCGTTTCGCGGTCAGCTTCCGGTGTGCAGGAGTAATAAAAGCTTCTCGGTTTCATCCCTTAACCCTCACATTGCTCGACAAAAGTGTAGCAAATAGTACGATTTACTACACAGTGTACAGTATTTTTACTTTGGACTGCTTATTCCATTAAAGTATTTACAATTATATCAAAAAATACGCGAAACTACAAGGCTTTGGCAGGTTATTAACCTGTACATTTTTTAACACCCTTGACCGCCAATCTCCGGCAGCCGCAAGGACAGGCCATTTCAACGCAAAAAAATACCCGCCACAGCACAAAAGCCGTGACGGGCAGCAGGACGGCAGACACGAATGTGCCTGCTGTTTTTATTTATCAAATTGGGAATATACCGTTTCCTCTTCAAATGAATAGACAGACTATTGATACAGCGATATAATAAATCTATCCGTAAACGGAAAGGAGCGACCTGTCGTGAAGCATCACCGAGCCAAAATATCCATTTTACTCCTAAGCGTCCTTGTAATTATTTCGCTGACGGCGTGTCAGAGCGCTGACGATCAGACTTCCGCAACAGACAACACTCCCCTGCCCCAAGAAACCCCAATTCCCGACTCTGAAATCATACTTTTCGAGCAAGAAACGCCCTCAATTTATCAGGATAAAACCGTTATAAACGACAATTCCCGCCTTGATTTAGCATATCGCCCAGTTCTCGAAGAAGTCATTCCGCACGCAACTGCCATCGTTCAGGCGACAGTCGATAACATAGAATATACTTCCATCGGCGCTAACGCATGGACCGTTATTGACGCCGCTGTACAAGACGTGTTGTCCGGCGACCTGTCGGACAGGTCAACCATTACAATCTACGCATATGGCGGGTATATTTCTATGAAAGATGTTGCCGCGGCGGAACATAATCGAGAAAGCTATACCGATATGACTGATGAAGAGTTGGAAAATACGATCATCCGCCAAGCAGCCGATATGCAGGAAAGCCCCTTAGTCGGTCAGCAGTATATCTTTTTCCTCGGCGCTCCGACCGACGACATGCCGGCTGATGCATATGAACAGCTGGGTTGGAAATTCTGTCAGATGTTAGTAGGTGACGATGATACGCTTTATTATCTCCCTTACCCTGCCGAAGACGCCTTATCACCTGCTGATACCGCCAATGATATTGCGCATATCACGCTAAACGACCTCAGAGAATTGATCCATCGATACACCTCCTGAAATTTCACGAGAGAACCAAAGGCACAGACCGGCTGCATGATGGACTTTACCCCCCGAAAAACCAACCCCTTCCCGTTACGAGAGGAATAACGGGAAGGGGTTTTATACTGTTTTATATTTTACGTTTTACCGGCTGATCGTCTGGCGGAGCGCGTCGATGGAGGTATGAACACCGGCGTCAACCGTCATGGTGAGGTCCTCCATTTCGAGAGAAACGTCGCCGTCGTAGCCCATCATGTGGTAGACAGAGAAGAATTCCTTCCACCACTGGAGGTCCTTGCCGCAGCCGACCGCAACGTAGTTCCATACGCGGTCAGCGGACTCGATAACGGGGCGCGGCTCAAGCAGGCCGTCGGTGTCGGCCAGACCGCGTTCAATGCGGGCGTCCTTGCCGTGCACATGGAAGATGCAGCCCTTCAGTGCACGCGCCGCTGCGATCGGGTCTGCGCCCAGAACCATCATGTGGGAGGGGTCGAGGTTGATGCCGAGCATCGGGTCGGTAGCCTCACGCAGCTTGAGCAGGGTCGAAGCAGACCAAACCATGGTGCCCGGGAATTTCTCGATAGCGATGTGCTCAATGCCGCACTTCTTGCAGTGTGCGATAAATTCGTTCCAGAACTCGATGGTTACCTTCCACTGATATTCATAAGCGGGCGCCATGAAATCCGGCCACGAAACGGTGGAGGTGATCCAGTTCGGAGTGGTGTCGGTCTCGTTGCCTGCCGACAGACCTGCCATGGCTACGATCTTCTTAACGCCGAGCAGACCTGCGAACGTTGCGCAGTCATACATGGACTTCTTGTACTCCTCGCCGGTTTTGGAGGGCCAGAGCGGGTTGCACGAGGTGTTCAGTGCAGAAATGCGCATACCGCGCTTTTCAAGCTCCATCATGAACGCTTCACGCTTGCCTGCGTCCGCGAGCAGCTCGGCGGTGTTGCAGTGCTTGCGTGCGCCCCAGCCGCCGGCGGTCATCTCGACCGCGTCAATGCCAAGGGACTTTACCTTGTCGAGCATATCCGTGTAGGACAGGTCAGCGAATACATCGGTGCAGATTGCGAGTTTCATATAAATTTGCCTCCTTGCAGTGCAGACGGGTGCACGAACCTCGCACACCCGCCGAAGAAAAAAGAGAGAAGATAGGTTCTGAGATGAATTGAAGAAAAGTGCGGGAAATTATGCCTTGTAGAAGTCCGGCATCTCGTCGTAGACGACCGGCTGAATGGTCTGGGTCTCGCGTGCCTTGGAAGCCGCCGCCGCTGCAACCTGGCAGCAGTAGCCGTCCCATGCGGTCGGGCCGTCAACGTAGCCTGCCTTGGAGGCGTTGATCCAGGTCTGGATTTCCGCGTTATACGCATCTGCAAAGCGCTGGAAACAGTCGGTGTACATCGCCTGACCGGTGGTTGCGTTCGCGTTTACCGAGATGTAGTTCGGCTTCGGCATATTGAGCACCGCGCCGTCACAGGCGATCTCGCACTTGATGTCGTAGTCGTTTTTGTTGTTGACGAAGGACTCAACGTCGATGCGGACGCCGGACTTGGTGGTCAAGATCATGATCTGCGGGTCGTGCAAGTCTTTCGGGCCGTTGTTCGTGGACTTGCCGTAGCGGACCTCAGCGGTCGCGTAGTCCTCGCCGAGCAGCCAGCGCAGCACGTCGATCTCATGAACCATGGAGTTCTCTACCGCCATGGAGTTGTCCCAGTCATCCGGAACAGACGGGTTGCGGTGTGCGCAGTGCAGCAGCAGCGCTTCACCGTACGTGCCGCTGTCAACCGCCGCCTTGAGCTGCTTGTATCTCTCGTCGTAGCGGCCCATGAAGCCGACCTGAACCAGCTTCTTCCCTGCCTTCCTCTCGGCCTCCACGATGCGTTTGCAGGCGTCCGCCTTGGGCGCGAGCGGCTTCTCGCAGAACACGTACTTGCCTGCCGCGATGGAGGCGAGAACGTACTCCTCGTGATACGGGTCGGACGTGGTGCACATAACGGCATCGATTTCCGGGGAGTTTATCATGTCGATGGGGTTTTCGAAGCCCTTGATGCCGTACTTCTCGGCAACCGAAAAGCCGAATGCGCTCGCCGGGTCGGCGCAGGCAACGACCTTGCCGCCCTGAAGCGTGTTGTTGATGCGTTCGATATGGGTGCGGCCGATGCCGCCGGTGCCTACGAGTCCGATTCTTAAAGTTTCCATAATATATTTCTCCTCCTGCCGGGGTTTTCCCTCCCTGCGAGCCGTCCCGCAGGGAGAAGAAAGTGATATGCATTAAGGTAACACCGCACAATTAAAGCTGCGGTGCTTTGCGGAAATTTCTGTTCCGACATCGAACTCGGCGTCAAGGGTATGTCCGTGCCGACGCTGTGCCGCATTGCGACGACACTCAGCCTGTCCACCGATTACATCCTGTTCGGCAAACAGGAGAAAAAGGAAAAGCTGTCGGTGTTCAAGGCGCTCTCCCCTATGGTCGAAAGCGTCGCGCCCAGCCAGCTTCCGTATCTGGAAAGCGTGCTGAAAGCCGTCATCAGCGCGATGAACCATAAGGAAGATAAGTAAAAACCGGAGCGCACAGCCTGATGATTTGGCCCGTGCGCTCCGGTATTTTTATGGAGTTTTTTACGCGCGGATGCGCATTTCGCGAAGGCGCTGCTTCAATTCGGGCGGAATGCGATAGCTCTCCACGGCCTTCTGAATGGCCTTGTTGTGCGTCCAGACGTCGAGCCGCCGCTCGGTGAGATACGGGAGCGTATCGTCCGGCTGCTTGGCGAGCGCCGTGGCGAAATACCACGCACGCATCATGTTCAGGTAATACTCTTCGCTCTGCACGTCCGCCACCCACGCGAGGTATTCCGGTCGGAAATCCGCATCGAGGTAATGCCGCATCAGCATGCCGATTGCGTAGCGCACGGTGTAGAGTTTTTCCGATAAGAGCCACCGGCGGACGGGCATCAGCAGCTCGTCCTTATGCTTCGCGAAAACCTTGGGCGAAAAGCAGTCGCAGGTCGCCCAGTTGTCGATGTACGGCAGG
>ERZ779880.2924-NODE-2924-length-11128-cov-4.186941_pt1 | contig 11128 bp, 8 predicted proteins | sample MGYA00511555_ERZ779880 | MGnify/ENA primary metagenome ERZ779880 (study PRJEB29588, sample SAMEA2145815) | human gut metagenome | biome: human gut; feature: human-associated habitat; material: faeces | place: Denmark | collected 2008/2010 ...
CCCCTGCCAGCAGCGCATTGCGGCCGGTCTGCGGGTGCGAACCGGCATGCGACGCACGGCCAGTGAATTCAAAGTCAATCTTGGTAGTGGAGAGAAGCCGGCGCGGAGCAGCAACAACGGTGCCGAGTTCGAGCTCGGGCGCGATGTGCCCGCAGATAATCATGTCAACGTCGTCAAGCACGCCGGCCTGAAGAATCGGATAGGCACCGCGAGAACCTTCTTCTGCCGGCTGACAGATAAAGCGGATGCGGCCGCAGAGCCGTTCGGCATTGGCATGAATGAATTTAGCGAGTCCGATGGCAGCCGCCTGGTGTCCGTCATGGCCGCAGGCATGCATCACACCGCGGCGAATGGACGAAAAGCCGTCCCGGTAAGGCAAATGCGCGAGCGATTCGGGCTCCTCAACCGCTATACCGTCGAGCTCGACGCGAATGGCCAGCGTACGGCCCGGACGACCAGTGTCCCATTCAGCAATGAGACCGGGATAATCGCCCATGCGGCGCATCAGTCCGGCAGGAACACCGTTCTGCATGGCAAAAAGCCGGCCTTTTTCAACTTCAGCGGCATCGCGCCCGCGCACGAACTGCGGGGAAATGAAGTCCGGACCATAGGTAATCTTGAAGCCTTCAGTCTCAAAAGCCTGCGCCAGACGCGCCGTTGAGATGAATTCCGCCCAGCCGATCTCAGCGGTGCGGTGAATCTCACGGCGAAGCGCCATCAATGCGGCAGGATCCACGGGATCCTGCCAGCCGGGGAGCAGATGCGGCCGATCAGGAGCCGCCGCGGTACGCATCGCGAGTGTCTCGGCCTGCGGGACACTCCTTAAAGAAGATGTCCCAACCGCAGCAGCCGAGCGTTTCCGCGGAGCGTTTTTCAGAATACTTTTATTTTTTTCGGGCGAGGCGGTGGATGTCATTTTTATGTGTTGGGAAATATCGACGCCGCGCCGAGTCGCGTCTTAGTCGAGAGAGTTAGGTGCTTATGCGTATTTTCTAGGTCTTTATTCTACGCTGTCGAACGAATTCTTCCAACACATTTTTTTAACTGAACGCCTGGCCAGGCAATGCGAAATTCCCTGTGTGACAATGAGATAAGGTCATTAGCCATCACCGGGAAAAGTAAACATAAGCTCAGCAAAAATACGCAAATCCCGCAAAATGTGCGCAGGTTTGCATAGATGACAGGTCTTCAGCATGAAGACTGCTGCCTAAACCTAAGTGCTCAAGGCTCGATGTTGTCTACCGTGAACGATCGAGCTGTCAGCGAGCCGCGCCGAGACTCCTTCATTTTGAGTTCCCATACTCGGCCTTCAGGCAGATCTTTGGGCGTCATAAAGCGCTTCACAGACTGCCCGCGGGCATCTGGGCGCGCCCCTCGAACAATAGTGTCCACAATTTCCAGAACAGGTTCGGGCAGCTGAGCTGAAAGCGTGAGCTCTGTCTCGGGAAGCTTGCCGCCCGAGCGGCGGGCTTCAAGAACGCCTGAAGCCGAAGTTTTCTGGGCACCCTTGGGCCCGGATCTGAAACCGAACTCCGTGAGTTCAAAATGCATCGGACCGGCAGCATCGAGCGTTTCCTCAATGCTTTCGTCGTCAACTGCGCCGAAAAGCTTGAATGGGACATCAGCCGCCTTCATCTTCATGCGGAAGTCTTCAGCATTCAGATGGCGCTCTAGATCTCCCTTGTGGTTCGTCACTCTGAGCGTCGCTTTTTGAGCAAAGGCGCTGTAGCTGCCGTCAAGGGCCTCTGCCGGAGTCGGATCTTGATGCGCCTGAGCAGAGAACTTCCGCATCAAGACCTTAAAGATCCCGCGCCAGTCACCCGAAGAGAAATCCAGTTCGTCGGCTTTAAGTTCCGCTTTTTCCACATACCAGAGCGCTCGCTCTGAGGATTGGCTGTCATCGGCCGCATCGGCAGGAAGAGTCTCATCCTTCGCGCCAGCTGCCGGCAGCGCCATCGTTGGGTCAGTTTTGAGGGCGATGCCGTCAAAGGATGCACGCGTGAGCCGGACTTCAGAAATATTGGCTGCCGGATCCGTAAGACTCACCAACAGCGCTGGGGCCGTGCAGACTGTAGAGAGAGACCCCTGCTTAGGGAGCTTTAATGAGCACTCCACGGGCTTTGGGGCGGCAAGTCGCCAAGAAATGGGGCCTACACCGGGCTTCACGAAATTGAGCCGCATGTCAAAGGGCGCAGCGCTTGCTGCAATCTTCAGTGCAGCATCGAAAACCGAGCGGCTCCAGCGAATGGAAAGACGAGGATGGGTGCCTTCGAGCATTTTGAGCAGCTTGGCACTTCCCGTCGTTGCATTGAGGACAAAAATATCGCCTGTTAAGCCAAAGGGGCCAAAGTTGGCCGTGACATCAAAGTCAAGCGTGAGCGGCGGAGCTGAAGGGTTGTCGGAATATAGACTCGAAGCAATGGTGAAGTGAACGCGGTCTCTTCGGCTGAAGATACCGTCATCCATCCGATCTCCCACCGCGAGCACGCCTTCGGCCAAAGCCCCTGGCGTGAGCAGACTCCCCATAAATTCATCATACTGAGCTTTCTGCCAGCCAATGAAAGCTGCCTCAGCACCCAAAATGACAACTACCGCCAGAGCAGCTGTTCGCGAGTGAGCACAGATAAATCCGTAGATCCGTTGCATTCAGGCCCTTCAAGGAGTCTTTCTCAGTGGCGCACCATGCACCCTAGTGTTGGGAATCTTACGCGAGCTGTGACCGGTTGTCGTACTTCACCGCCGGCCGTTACCGGCAAAGAGGTAAGCAATGTTTGCTTAAAAACGACACGCGTGTCAACAGCCATCGGTTATTGCTTAAAAAACAAAGTCGGCAGAGATTCACCCGCACAGAAACTTTTAAAGCGGAGAATCATCTGCCGACAAATCCTGCGGCGCAGAGATGCGGCCTTAGGCTGCCGCCTTCTTGAGCGGGCAACGCAGTGCATCAACCGAGAAGCGCCCTGCACCGGTGAAGAAAAGAACAACCCAGCCGGCAAGATAAAGGTACGCCAGTTCACGCTGCGCAAACGCAGCGCCGCCGCTCACCACAAAGAAAACCACAATAAAAGTGAAGATGAGCGGCAAGACGGTCAGTCGAGTCCAAAGCCCAATCAAAACCAGAATCGAGCAGACCACTTCGGCAAAGATGGCGCCGAGGAGAGCCGGCAGCACGCCAATGCCGAGCGGGTCCAAAAAGGAAGTCGACAGCGCGGAGAAATTGGCAATCTTGGCAATGCCGTGCGTGAGCAGCCCGGCCGCGAGCAGTACGCGCAGAAGCAGCAGACCGAAATCGAGCGAGAGCGGTGAGCTCGTAAAGATTTTCTTCATTTGGAAATTCCTTTTAAACAGCAATCGAACCATTTCCGGCTGTGAACGCTTGCGGAAACGTTCGATATCAAATTAAGTTCAACTATACTAGCCGTTGTCTTAAGGGATTTCCCGCTCGTTTTGCAATTGGTTTCCTTTTTAAGTTGACATAGGTACTTTATTGTAGAACGACTTTGTTTACCGACATGTCAATCTATAGAAAAAGCGCGTTCACTTCCCGCTCTTGGAAATGAACGCGCCTGAAAACGCTGGTGAATGTGTATTCACTGTGTTTTTAAAGTCCCGCTTTCCTGCAGGCTTCAGTCACAAATCGGTTTTCATTTTTCTGAATCTTTTGAATGCGCTGAGCACGCGTGCATTCCCACTGATCGGCGGGATACATCTTGTTCCAAGCTTCCATCAGCTGACGCTGCTGATTGGAGAGTTTATAAACGTCAGCATAGGCCTCAGCCATATAAAGCGTTGAGCGTGCAATCGGCCCGCGGGTATATTCCGGCGGCTCGGCCCGGCGGTTAGCCACCTTCATCGGACAAGTACCGAATGTAGCCGCCGTATCCGGAAGCATCTGGTAGTTGAAATTGGAGCGTATGGCGTTGACTGCGCCGATAGCCGGATAGAGGTTATAGAGATCGGCCTGCATAAAGCGGTATTCCTTGCTCGCTTTTTCAGCACACTTGCGGCCTTTAAAGCTGCGCCCTTTGGAGTCGACACACTCGGGCGACCCGTCACGCCACTCTGAAAAGAATCGGCCGAAGTTTTCCGCAGGAACGACATGCTCCCATTCAACGCGCTTGGCGCGTTTTTGATGTTCAGGCGTCACGAAGCCTTCGGGCAGCGTAATGTTCTTGTCCCGATCGAAAGATGCGAGGCAGTAAAACGTGATGCGGTGATCCTGATAAACCTGATGCTCAAGAATCTTCTTGGCTTTGTTGAAGGACTCAATCGTGGTATTGCCTGCAGCCTCGACGGCACCGGCGGCAAAAAGCGAGGCACTCAGCAGCAGGCAAAGAAGACGGTTCGACATGGACTCTCCAATGAGAAATAATTTTCACCTGCAGCGTCCAGATCCGCCGCAGGACGCGGTGATTTTAATCGTTCAGCGGCATTGAAGACCTTGGAACTCAAACCTGCCTCCCTTTTGTCTATAAACGGTTGTTTATGTCTTTGCCCCCTCATTCAGCAGCCCAAAGCTCTCAATCCAATCCCAAACTTCCGCCGCCGGCAATATCCGCCGAAACTGCGGCCCGGCTGCTTGCTTTCCGTGACGCCCGCCGCTGGGCGCCCAAACATAATCCGAAGGATTTAGCGGCATCCATTGTCATTGAAGCGGCCGAACTGCTCGATTCTCCGGAAGTCTCTTCTCCGCTCTGCGGCGTCTCTTTCGGTTCGCCGGCCGGACAGCCGAGAGCCGTCGCAGAACTCGCGCACATGATTCTCACCAAAAGCTGCCGCGGCATCACCGCGACGACCTATGTGCGCATGATGTCGCACACCGCACCGGTGAACATCTCGGTCGCCTTCGGCTGCAAGGGCCGCATCATTACGACCAGTTCGGCATGCACTTCCGGCTCTCAGGGCATCGGATCGGCCTACGAAGCGATTGCCTCAGGCAGACAGACGCTGATGATCGCGGGGGGCTGCGAGGAACTCGACGCCACCGATGCCGCGATCTTTGACACGCTTTTTGCCACCAGCACCAACTGGAACGACGATCCGACGCATACCCCTCGTCCTTTTGACCGACGCCGCGACGGCCTTGTTGTCGGCGAAGGCTCGGGCGCCCTCATCCTCGAGGAGCTCGAGCACGCCCGTGCCCGCGGAGCCCGCATCTATGCGGAAATCTTAGGTTACGGCACCAATGCCGACGGCGAGCACATCACCAGCCCCGCTTCTGAACAAATGGCGGCAGCCATGCGTCTGGCGCTTGATGATGCCGGACTCGCCCCCAAAGACATAGACCTCATCAATGGTCACGGCACCGCTACCGATCGAGGTGATCTTGCAGAAAGCAAAGCGACTTACGACGTTTTCGGCGGCACCGTTCCCTATACCACCTACAAAGGCCACATGGGACACACGCTCGGAGCCTGCGGTGCGCTGGAAGCGATTTTTGCCGTTCACGCCATGATGGAGGGGTTTGTCTCCCCCATTCTTAATCTTGAAGAGCCCGACCCTGAATGCGCGCCTCTGGACTTTGTCATGGGCGGCGTTCGTGAACTTGAGCAAAAGATCATTATGTCGAACAACTTTGCCTTCGGCGGGATCAATACCAGTCTGATCTTCCGCAAGTGGCCGACAGACGGCTCAGCCGCATCGCACTGAATGCATTCTTTTAGTCCGCTCTTCATTTTGAATACACGACCGCAACGCATTGCATAGTCTTATGCCGAACGCACACGAATCGACAGATCCCTGGCCGGCTCCGCCGCAAGAAGACCGCTCTTCGCCTGACCCGTCCTCAGCGCTTCAGGCGCTGCAGCCGCTTTGCTTTACGCAAGCGCTCTTTGACAATCGCTCAGCCTTAGAGGCTGTGCTCGCGCATCTCTTTACCCCGAGTTTTGAAGATTTTGCCGACTTCGAAGATGCCGAGCTGGAAAATGATTCAGACATCAGTGCTGAACCCTCTGTTCCGGCCGGCTGGGCAGCAACCGTCATGGCCATTCCCGACACGCTTGGACCGGACCTCGAGCGTGCTTTGACGGCGCTCCTGCCAGAGGAAACACAGCACCGGCTCATGCGGTTCACGCATCCTGCACGGCGCCTGCAGAGTCTCTTCGGCCGCCTCCTTGCACAGCGTCTTGCCAACCTTGCCTCGCATGCCGGACAGTCACCCTATCATCTGCGCGAACAGCCGCCTGAAGGCCCTCAGCTCACCGATTTTTCCGGTGTTTCCGTCGGCCGTTTTGCGGTGGCTCATACGGACGGCTGCGTTGCAGTAAGTCTTTCTCGACGGGCAATGGGGATCGACCTGGAGCAGCCTACCCGCGCGCAGCAAACGAAGCGTCTGGTGAGCCTCGCAGAATTTGCTTTTGGGGCGCGTTTCGCCCGCACGATTGCCGCTGCATCAGCCGTCAACCTGACGCGCGCTCAGGAAGCATTCCTTGCTGCCTGGGGCATTTTTGAAAGTGCTCAAAAAATGAACGGCGACGATCGAGAGCCCGCCAATGATTCTCCGCTGACCGACGAAGTGCTGAAGAAATATGCCCGTGCCCGCGAAGTGGAGCTTTTTTGGGAAGACGTACTCCGTACTCGCGCTCCTGATGGTTCTGCCGTAGCGCAGCGCTTTGTGCGTACGCCGGCGGGTCTTTTGACGCTGCTCGGCGGCGGACCGGCCGACGCTCCGCATGCGCTCGAGTGGCTTGATCTCACGCCCGAAGCGCTTCTGGTTGAACTCACCGCTCATCGTCATGCCTATGTGTGACGCTTCAAAAACCAATACGCCCGCATCACTCTTTTTTCCCTCAAGGTTTCTTTATGTCCCGCAGCCGTTCGAATTTCCTCGCTCAGCTTGAACGCGCACAGTTCATCGCCTTTTCGCCTTTCATCTTTCAGGCAGCGGCGGCCGCGCTTCGTACGGGCCTCCTCGAGACGCTGAGCCGCAGCCCCGGGCAAAACGTCGCCGGAGCCGCTGCTGCATCCGGCCTCACACCTTACGCTGCCGGCGTTTTAATCGACATTCTCGCCACTGCCGGAATTCTGGAACCGGCACCGAATGAAGGTCTGCGCGGCTGGAAGACGACCCCGGTCGGAGATCTGCTCATCTACGACGAAATGACCCGCGCCAATTTCTTCTTCACTGCCGATACCTGCTGGCCGGGACTCGACCGCACTGAAGAGGCCCTGAAGGAAGGCAAACCCGCGGGTCTTGCCGCTTTTAACCCCTCCTGGAAGACCATCTATCCGCACCTGCCGGAACTCCCAGCCATGGCGCAGCGCTCTTGGTTCCGGTTCGACCATTATCACAGCGACCGAGCCTACGCCGCTGCGATCGAAGCCATTCGCGAATTCTGGGCCCCTCAGACGCCTGCACGCATGGCCGATATCGGCGGCAATACAGGACGCTTCACCAAGATGTTCCTGGAAGCCTTCCCCGATTCGACTGCCGTGCTTGTCGACCTCCCCGTGGAAGTAAATGCGATCCCGGAGCGCTCTGAACTCAGCAGCGTGCAGCACCGCCTCTCGGGTCATGCCATTGACTGGCTCACATCTGAGGAACTGACCGGCATGGAAGACGTTGATCTCTTCTGGATGAGTCAATTCCTTGACTGCTTCAGCCTGGATGAGGCGGCCTCCATCCTTGAACGCACCCGCCGCGCAATGAAACCCGGCGCCAAACTCTGTGTGCTTGAACCGCTCACTGATGAGCAGCGTCATCAGGCGGCAGCGCTCTCACTGGCTGCTTCGAGCCTTTACTTCACTGTGCTGGCCAACGGGGTAAGCCGCTTCTTCCACGGCGCCGAACTTCGAGAACTTTTCAAAAAGACGGGTTTCCGCATCATCGAGGAAAAGCCCAACATGGGCGTTTCGCATACGCTCTTTTTGCTTGAGGCTTAACGACCGATTCGGAACCGGTCGCCCGCGAATCTGCAATTTGAATGCCGATGGATGCTCTTCGGGCTCATCGGCATTATGTTGACATAGTCACATCTTGAAGCCGCCTGAAATCACTTGATACTGATAGGGTTTTCCATATCGATCCCATTGTTTAGATGACGATGCGGAGCAGCTCCTTTCTGCGAACTTCATACTTTCGCTCGTCCACAAGCTTCAGACGGCGTCTTCCGGCTGACAACGACGCATCTGCAAGATATCCCTAGTCCAAGTTGCGTACTTCATTTGCTCCGCACACTCCGTCCAATGGTTGATGACAAGCGCAAATTCCTGCGCCTATTCTGAATTCAAAGCGATGCCGCAGACGCCCGGCGATTCAAGGAGCAGCCGCTCTCCCGGGCAGAAAGCGGCGACAGCGCAACATATTCGGAAAGGAGTTTTTATGACGCAATACCTGAAGGACCGCTATGGACTTCTGATTAACGGCGAATGGGTTGACGCAGAAAATGGCGCAACATTTGAAACCCACAACCCCGCTACCGGCGAACTGCTTGCACTTTGTGCAAACGCTTCGGCCAAGGATGTGGATCGCGCCGTCAAGGCAGCCGCAGCAGCTCAGCCCGCCTGGGCGGCCAAGTCGCCGGCCGAACGTGCCAACATCCTCCTCAAGATTGCCGACCGCATTGATGAACGCGCACTTGAGCTCGCCACGGTTGAAACGCTCGACAACGGCAAGCCCATCCGTGAAACCACGTTGGTCGACGTACCGCTTTCGTCGGATCATTTCCGCTACTTCGCCGGCTGCATCCGCGCCGATGAAGGCGAAGCAACGATGATTGACGAAAACACGCTCTCCATCATTCTTCGCGAGCCGATCGGTGTGGTCGGTCAGATTGTGCCGTGGAACTTCCCGCTCCTGATGGGCGCCTGGAAGATTGCTCCGGCCATTGCTGCCGGCAATGCAGTGGTGATCAAGAGCTCCTCGACAACGCCGTTGTCACTCAATGTGCTCGGCGAAATCCTCAATGAGTTCCTGCCGCCCGGCGTTGTCAACATCATTAGCGGACGCGGTGCGCAGACCGGTCAGGCCATGCTTGATCATCCGGGCTTTGCGAAGCTTGCCTTTACGGGTTCTACCGAAGTCGGTTACGACGTGGCCGAAGCCGCTGCCAAGCGCCTCATTCCGGCTACGCTGGAACTCGGCGGCAAATCCGCCAACATCTACTTTGATGACTGCCAGCAGGACAAGGCCATTGAAGGCGCTCAGATCGGCATTCTCTTCAATCAGGGGCAGGTTTGCTGCGCAGGCTCGCGCATCTTCGTGCAGGAAGGGATCTACGACGAATTCGTCGCCAAACTGGCTGAGGCCTTCAAGAAGGTAAAGGTCGGCAACCCGCTTTGTAAAGACACTCAGATGGGTTCGCAGATTAACGAACGTCAGCTCCAGAAGATTCTCGGCTGGGTCGAAGAAGCCAAGAAGGAAGGTGCCAAGGTGCTCGCGGGGGGTGAACGCGCCGTCGTTCCCGGCTGTGAAAAAGGTGCTTTCATGCAGCCTACGCTGCTCGTTGACTGCGAAAATCAGATGAATGTCTGCCAGCAGGAAATCTTCGGGCCGGTTGCCTGCGTGATCAAGTTCAAGGACGAAGCTGAGGTTCTCAAGCTCGCCAATGACTCTGAATACGGTCTTGGCGGTGCTGTCTGGACCCGTGACATCAACCGCGCCTTCCGTGTCGCCCGCGGCGTCCAGACGGGCCGCATGTGGATCAACACGTATAACGAGCTGCCGGCGCACTCGCCCTTTGGCGGCTACAAGAAGTCCGGCATCGGCCGCGAGACGCATAAGGTCATTCTCGAACACTACAGCCAGATGAAGAATCTGTATGTCAGTCTTTCAGAACAAAAGCGCGGCTTCTTCTAATCCATAAGCTTAGACGCTGACTCTCAAAACGGCTTTCCCGGTTAATCAACTGGGGAAGCCGTTTTTTGCTGCACGGCGATAGTGCTGCGGCGGGAACCTCGTGCCGATCAATGACCGTTTTTTCAGCGCAGCGCGTCTGCCTCGCGGCGTTCAAGCATCCGCGCATAGTTGCGGCAATGCTCAACCCACTCCAGCATATCGACCGAAAGGTATTTGCCGCGTTCATGACAGAAGGTCAGCTGCCGCATCCAACGGTCGGGAATCTCAACGCGGGCAAGGAAACGGCCGAAGATGGGGTCGGTCAACACGCGTTTAGACATGTAGGTGATGCCGAGCCCAATGCGAACGGAACGAAGAATTGCATCAAAGCTGTTGAGCTCAGCCGAGACATTGACTCTGGAAAGCCGCTGATGGAGCTGCGTTTCAAAAAAGTCTCGGGTGGAGGAGCCTTCTTCGCGCAGGAGCCAAGAAGCACGCTCAAGCTCCTCATAGCTCACCGGACGGCCCGTGAGCGGATGATCTTTCGGAGCTACCACGACCATTTCATCGGCCATCCAGGGAAAGGTCACCAAGTCGTTGTTGGTCACAGGACCTTCAATCAGCGCTATGTCGAGCTCAAAGGAAGAGAGTTTCGCAGCAATCCTTGAAGTATTGGCGATTTCAGTAGCCGGCATCCATCCGGCAGCATCCCGAAAAGACTTCAAAAGATCGGCGAGCATGAATGTGCCGATGGTCCGCGTGCAGCCCACGCGAAACGGACAAGGCTCATGACCGCGGCGAAACAAATCTGCAATGTCTTCCGCTCGATGAAGCATCTCGTCGGCCTGCGGCATCATGCGGCGGCCTTCAGCCGTTAAAAAAATCCGCCCTCGATTGCGGTCAAAGAGCTGAACGCCAAGACGCGTTTCAAGCTCGGAAAGCGCCTGCGAAACGGCGCTTTTGCTCATCGTGAGCGACTCGGCGGCAAGACCAATGCTTTCTGTTTTGGCAATGGCTAAGAAGACCTGAAGCTGGCGAAGGGTAATCGGAAGCAATCTGTTCACCGTTGTTGCGGGCAAAAGAATCCTGCAAACGCAGGTCTTTCAAAAACCTGCGCCTCTCAAAATCACTTAAGACGATTCTACCGAATGCGTCAAATCTCTGTCTGCAAGCCAAACGGCGGCCTTTGAAATCGTGCAAAAGCATCGCGAAGATTTGCGATTCATCGGGGCGGCAGCTGCGGACCACTGACGGGAATGCATCTAAAGAAGAGCGATGCCGCTGCAGTTTCCCGCAGCGGCATCGCCATGAAACATTAAAAGATTGCATCGGCAGCTCGACGCCCATTGGGCC
>ERZ779880.2928-NODE-2928-length-11109-cov-6.836258_pt1 | contig 11109 bp, 9 predicted proteins | sample MGYA00511555_ERZ779880 | MGnify/ENA primary metagenome ERZ779880 (study PRJEB29588, sample SAMEA2145815) | human gut metagenome | biome: human gut; feature: human-associated habitat; material: faeces | place: Denmark | collected 2008/2010 ...
CTGCGGCCACGAATTTTTCGCGGTGGAAGCTCACCGCGCCATCGCCGCCCTTGCCGGCGTGCAGCCAGATGGTTGCGACATCAATAAAATTACTGGTACTGGGCATGTGTTACCTCCTTTAGGGGGTGTTGCAAATACAAAGAATCGAGAATAATGAAACATGATGGTGTACCGCCAATGGCGGCACAGAATCGGATATTAAAGATTGGATTGATTGGTTAGTCTATGATTTTATAATATAGTGTGTACGCAGAATGGCGGGAATATTTTCTTTTTAGGGTACGCATCTGGGCATCGTTGTCGGAACGGTCGAGACCGTTCCCTACATCGCTTTTTATGACTAGCCGCAAACATTAAAAATATTTGTAGAGCAGGATGCCCTCACCCTGCCGTAGAGAAACCTTGCTTATCGCTGCAAACATTGCAAAGGGTTTGTAGGGGCCGATGCTCGTCATCGGTCCGCAGGGCGGGATAAGCGGCAAAAGCTTGAGGCGAGCAAATAGGGTAATGTACCGCGGGACGATGCGAGCATCGTCCCCTACAGAACTTGCCGGGGTTTTGCAATCGGCCCTCTACCTTGCTACTCTTTTGCCACGTTTCCCCGCCTGTTCTCGCCTTTGGGCAAAAGAAAAGAGCGAGCCGCACGGCCCGCCCTTAAAAGGTTACTTACTGCTTGACAGTGCAGCGCTTGCGGTCACGGCCAACGCGCTCGAAATGAACGCGGCCATCAACCAGAGCGTACAGGGTGTCATCGCTGCCGATGCCGACGCCCTCACCCGGATGGATGTGGGTGCCGCGCTGACGGACCAGAATGTTGCCGGCCAGAACAAACTGACCGTCGCCGCGCTTAACGCCGAGGCGCTTGGACTCGGAATCACGGCCGTTCTTGGTAGAACCTACGCCTTTCTTATGTGCCATTGTGCTTAACCTCCTTAGCCGTTGATCGCGGTGATTTCCACCTTGGTGTAGGGCTGACGATGGCCCTTGCGAACCATGCTGCCCTTCTTGGGACGATAGGTGATGATGTTGAGCTTCTTGCCCTTGCCGTTCTTGATGACCTTGCCGACAACGGTAGCGCCTTCAACAACGGGAGCGCCAACCTTAACAGCGCCCTCCTCGCCAACGGCCAGGACTTTTTCGAAGGTGACTTCGCTGTCAGCCTCAGCGTTCAGCTTCTCAACAAAAATGCTGTCGCCAACTTTGACGCTGTACTGCTTGCCACCGGTCAGAATAACTGCGTACATGTGATAACCTCTTTCAATAAGTCTCGCTGGATGCGGGGCGGCGTGCAAATGCACACACTTGCAGAGCCCATGCCATGCGGCCTAATTATCATACCACATGCGCCCGGTTCCGTCAAGATACTTTTTGAAATAATTTCAAATAGCAACGCCATTTTGCATGGCGGCAGCCTGGGTGGTGTTCTTCATCAGCATGGCACGGGTCATGGGGCCAACGCCGCCGGGCACCGGGGTGATGTAACCCGCCACGGCGCTTGCTTCCTCAAAGTTCACATCGCCGTGCAGCTTGCCGTCCGCACCGCGGTTGATGCCGACATCGATCACCACGGCGCCGGGCTTGACCATATCGCCAGTCACAAAACCAGCGCGGCCAACGGCGGCAACCAGAATATCCGCGTTGGCGCAGATTCCTTTCAGGTTGGCCGTGTGGGAATGGCAGACCGTAACGGTTGCATTTTTAGCCAGCAGCAACAGGGCTGCGGGCTTGCCCACAATGTTGGAACGGCCGATGACCACGGCGTTTTTGCCGTCAATTTTGGTGCCGGTAGATTCGATCATGCGGATGCAGCCCGCCGGGGTGCAGGGCAAAAAGCAGGGCTGGCCGGTCTGCATACGGCCCACGTTGACAGGGGAAAAACCGTCCACGTCCTTTTCCGGCGGGATGGCGTCAATCACGGCGTGCTCATCGATCTGCTTGGGCAGCGGCAGCTGAACCAGAATGCCGTTTACGGTTTTGTCGGCTGCCAGCTCTGCAATTTTGGCCAGCAGTTCTTCCTGGGTGGTGGTTTCCGGCATGCGCAGTTCCAGGCTCTTGATGCCGCATTCGCCGCAGTCCTTTACCTTGCCGCGCACATACACCTGGCTGGCGGGGTTTTCGCCCACCAGAATCACAGCCAGGCAGGGTTCGATGCCCTTGGCTTTCAGGGCCGCTGCTTCGGCGGCAGCTTCGGCTTTGGTTGCGGCCGCAAGGGCCTTTCCGTCAATGATCTGTGCACTCATCTTTGCATTCCCTCCTGTGGTTTCCAGGTGCAGGATGCACCTAAACGTTACTCCCCTGCTTCGTCCTCCGGGGCCGGGGCTTCCGGCGCTTCGGCGGGCTGCTGGGGTTCGGCTACCACATTCCCCTCTTCTATCGCTTCACCATTGTCACTATTATCTTCCACTTTTTCCGCTTCGTCAAGGTCAAATTCCTCCAGGCGGCGGTTCATGGCGGCAGTGGCCTGAACAAATTCGTGATGGGACGCACTTGCAGGCAGTTCATCCACCACAAAATAAGTTCCGGCGGCATCCAGTTTTTTCAGGTTGCTCACCTGCAGCGGCACCATCAGCTGCGCGCCCTTAAATCGCTGCAACCCGGCCACCAGCAGCACCACCGCCGTGGCCACAGACACCAGTGCCACCAGCTGGCTGGTGCGCAGGGTGGAAGTGACCATCAGCGCATCGGTGCGCAGACCCTCGATCCAGTAGCGGCCCAGGCCGTACCAGATGATGTAGAGCAGAAACAGTTCACCGTTAAAGCGGCGCTTTTTGATATGGCTTGCCAGCAGCACAACCCCCACCAGGCACCAGATGCTCTCGTACAGGAAGGTCGGGTGTACCGGCTGGGTGGGGTCCACAGTAACGCCCTCAGCGGCCAGGGTGGCCTGTACGCTGAGCAGGTAGTTATAGGTACCCTCGCTGTACATGCCCCAGGGCAGCGTGGTGTTGCTGCCGAAAGCTTCCTGGTTGACAAAGTTGCCCCAGCGGCCCACGCCCTGACCAATCAGGAAGCATATCCCAACCAGATCAAAGAGCGGCAGGATGGGAATGCGGCGGATCTTGGCCATCAGGCCGCCAAACACAAATGCGCCGATGACCGCGCCGTAAATGGCAATACCGCCCTGGCGGATATCGATCATCTGCCAGATGCTTTCATACTTGAACGGCGCAAACACAATATAATAAATGCGCGCGCAGACGATTGCCATGACCGCGCCCACCAGGATCACATCGATCAGGCGGTCGGAGTTGATGCCGAAATCATCCGCATTGCGGAAAGCAAACAGCATGGCAAGCACCATGCCCGCGGCGATGATCACACCGTACCAGTAAATGTTGAAACCGCCAATGCTGAGCGCAACGCGGTTGATGGTAAATTCCAGCCCAAGGCCGGGAAACTGAACATCAAAAGACATCTGCCATTACACCTCATTCCTTCGGGTCGATCTGGATATAGGCGCTGTTTTCTTCCAGCAGCATGGTTTGCAGTGCCTTGTTCACATCGTCAACGGTCAAAGTAGCCAGCGCTTCAATTTCATCTGCCAGGGTGCGGCCTTTCAGGAAGGCCATGCCCATCTCCTCGGCGGCATCGTCCACGTTCTCCACATCAGCCAGCATTTCGCCGTACATCTGGTTTTTGACCAGGGTAAACAGCTCCGGGTCTACGCCGTTTTGGCGCAGGCGGGCAATTTCATCCCGCACCATCTGGGCAACCTCACGCGGGGTCTCACTTTCACCGGTAAAAGCGATGATGCAGGCTCCCTCGGTGGAAAGATAATCGCCGCTGAACTCCGGGTTGACCAGCGATTCATCATACAGCTTGCGGTACAGATTCGTCAGCCCGCCGCAGATCAGGTCCGGCAGCAGGTCTGCGATGACCTCCATGCGGGTATCGCCGCGGTTGATGGCGGCTTCCTTGTAGCCAAGGGCAAAGCAGGGCTTGTTGACCGGCATGGTAAAGGTGGTTTCTTTGTGCTGCACCGTATCGGCTTCCTGCGGGAAGATGGTTTCCACCTGCGGGGGTTCCACTGCGTCATACACACCGTTGCGGCGGCAGGCTTCCACAGCCTGATCCAGCGTGATGTTGCCCGCAACGGAAAGCACCATGTTGCCGGGGCGGTAGAACGCATCGGTGCAGGCGTACAGCAGTTCGGGCGTCAGCTCGGCAATGCTCTGGGTGGTGCCGGCGATATCGTCCCGGATGGGATGGCTTTTATACAGGCAGCGGAACAGTGCGGTCAGCAGCCGCCAATCCGGGCTGTCGTCATACATTTTGATTTCCTGCCCGATGATGCCCTGCTCCTTGGCGATGGTCTCCTTGGTAAACCAGGGATGACCGACCATGTTGAGCAGAATATCCAGGTTTTCATCCGTCATGCCGGTTGCGGTAAAAATATAGCAGGTGCGGTCATAGCTGGTAAAAGCGTTTGCCGCAGCGCCAGTTTTGGCATACAGGTCGAACGCATCGCCCTGCTCGGATTCAAACATTTTGTGTTCCAGAAAGTGCGCGGTACCGGCGGGCAGCTGGATCCGTTTGCCGTTAAGGGTAAATTCCCGCACAACGGAGCCAAAGTTGGTGGCGTACATGGCGTGTACCGAGCTGTAGCCCGGCATAGTGCGGCACAAAACCGTCAAGCCGCTGGGCAGGGTCACGCTCTGGCAGTTGACCGCCCCCGCGGCTTTTTCCCGGATGGCAGCCGGGCTGTGTTCTGCGTGTTCCATCATGCGTTTTCCCCCTCCCCTTTTGCCGTCAGCGTGTAGCCAACAGAGTAATGGTAACTCTGCAGCACTTCGCGCACTTCGTCCGCCGTAACGGCGTTGGTCAGCACCTTGCCGTATTCCGGCGGGGCCAGCGCTTCGTCACGCAGGATCTGGCCATAGTACCAGCTTTCCAGTCCTCCGAGGGAATCCCCCAGCGAATCCAAGCTGGAAAGCAGGCTGCGGCGGCAGTCGTCCATTTCCTGTTCGGTGATAGGGCCGGTGCACAGGTCGTTCAGTTCTTTCAGGATCGCAGCTTCGGCTTGGGCTTCGCGGCCCGGCTCCACGCCGGAATCCACCATCATCACACCGGTGGCGCGCAGAGCGCTGGAACCGCAGTAATAGCAAAGGCTCTGTTTTTCGCGCACATTGCGGAACAGGCGGCTGGTGGTGGAGCCGCCAAACACGCTCATTGCCATCCGCATCACGGTAATACTGGGCAGGTCCTCCGGCGTGCCGCGGGTAAACAGCATACACAGCTTAGCCTGGGTCAGGCCGGGGATTTCCTCGCTGAAGTGCTGGGTTTCAATAATGGGCATGGCCAGCGGCATGGCAAAGCGCTGGGGGCTGCGGGCAACGCCAGCCAGCTTTTGCAGCAGCAGCTCTTCCACCAGGGCGGGATCCGCCCCCTGCACCATCACATCAATGGATGCCAGCGAAAGGATGCGGTCATACTCGGCTTTCAGAGTCTGAGGCGTTACGTTGGGCAGGTCACTTTTGTAGCCGCCCAGCTCAATGCCTGCCGGGGAATCGCCGTAAAATTTGCGGCGGGCCTGGCGCACACAGTACAGGCGCTTATTGTTGAACTCGGCATCCAGGCGGCGGGCCAGGGATTCTTTTTCAATGCGCACAGCCTCCGGGTCAAACACACCATCAATCAGGTACGGCTCAAAGATGGTACCAAAGGCGATATCGGCATATTCACGGGTCAGATTCTCACCGTCAAGGGCAAAGCGATCCTTGATGCCGCAGATGTCCACCGTCAGCACGCGGTCAATTCCGGCGCTGCTCTGGTCCACGCCAAGGTCGGCACCGTACAGCCGCGCCAATTTGCGGGAAAGCTCCGTCATATCCGGGCAGCCCGCATAGCCGCGTTCCAGCACCAGCGGCAGCACAGCGGCATCTGTTGCGCTGCGGCGCAATGCCGGGTAGCGCAGATGGATGGTAATGCGGCAGCGGTTAAATTTTTCGGCATCCAATGTGGTGATAAATACACCGGGAGCCAGTTTTTTACGTTCCAAATCAGTATCCTCCGAATTTCTTCCGAATTCCTCGGATGATGGGTCCCGCCCTTAAAACGATGTGCGGCGTTTGCCGGTCATGGCGGCAACGTCCAGGGCCAAAACCGTGGTGTGTTCCACCATTTCCGGCTCAAAGGGCAGGTCCGGGCAGTGGTAATGCTGCATCAGCGCCTGCAGGGCGGTCAGCTTTTCCCCGCCTTCCACAAAGCGGACGGTCCCGCGGCCAATGACGCTCTGGTAGTTCATGCCATAAGTGCAGGAGGTTGCCCCGCCGCTTACGGTGCCGGGGCAGTCAGCTTCAAAGCTCACATTGGGGTCAGCGCGCAGCAGGTCCAGCTTGGTGCCAACGGGGGCACAGTGGAAATACAGCGTCAGGCTTTGCGGCCCGGCGGCCATACCAAAGTTCAGCGGAACAAGGTACGGCACGCCGGATGCCGGGTCGTTGATGGCAACGCGGCAGACGGGGCACTGTTCCAAAATGGCAAGTTGGCCCTCCAGGTCCGCCACTTCACGATCCTTACGGCGCATTACGCTTCCTCCTTTGCGGCAAAATAGGCAATGCTTTGCTGGGCAGCGGTTTCAATCAGGTCTGCCAGCTCCTGCAATGTACCAAACTTGCGCACAGCGCACAGGTAGTGGTGGAATTCCAGCACCGGCGTCTGGCCATAGGTATCGCCATGGTAGCCCGGCACATAGGTTTCGCAGGTAACAGGGGCGTTGGCGGCATCCACGGTGGGGCGGCGGCCAATACCGGTTGCGGATGGCCACCAGCGGCCATCCAGCCAGATACGGGTCAGGTACACGCCGGTGCAGGGCTGCAAAGCGTCTGCGGGATAGTTCTGGTTGATGGTGGGTTTGCCCAGCTTGGAGGTGCCGATGCCCTTGCCGTGGCGCACCGGCCAGTCAATGCAGTAGGGCGCCCCCAGCATGGCGTTGGCATCCTCGATGCGGCCTTCCTCCAGCGCGGCACGGATGCGAGTGGAGGAAACCGTCTGCCCGCCGTATTGTGCCATGTCCACAATGGTCACGGCGATGCCCAGCGGGGCGCACAGCTCCTTCAGGCGGTCTACATTCCCGGCGGCATATGCGCCAAAGGTAAAGTTGTCGCCGCAGAACACCGCCTTGGCGGCAAAGCATTCCACCAGAATTTTGTTGACGAAATCTTCCGGGCTTAAGCTGCGGAAGGATTCAAACGGGGGTTCCATATAGGCGGTAATGCCCAAAGCGGCAACGCGGGCATGCTTTTGCCCAGCGGACAAGATACGCCCGCCCTTGAGCGACTGCCCACCCGGCAGGCTGAAGGTAAAAGCTGCGGGGGTCAGGCCGTGGGCCGCGGCGTATTCCACCGCTGCCCCCAGCACACGGCGGTGCCCAAGGTGAACACCGTCAAAATAGCCCAAGGCCACGGCGCTGCCGTTGGGTGCGCCCACCGGGGCCAGTGTATTCAAAATATTCATGGTAGTTGGCATACTTCCTGTTGTTGAGCGGACAGCGGTTCTGCCCGTTGCGGTTTGGGTGCAGGCGTTCACGCCCGCTCGCAGAAGATCTTTTCCACCTGCAGCACACCCTGCGTCACGTTGGCAAGCCCCAAAAAGGTACCTGCGGCATCATACACGCGGTATTTGCCGTCCTGTGCGCGATAGTGGCTGGTGGGGCAGCCGTTGAAGAGGTGCTTTTTCACTGCATCGTCCACCGTCAGGGCAGGCAGCGAGGCAAACACGTGTTCCACCGGCAGCAGCCATCCACTTTGCTGCAGGGTACCTGCTTCGGCAGCGGCCAGGATTTCCGGCAGGGTGTGGCATTCCTCAATCTTGAACGCCCCGGCGCGGGTGCGGCGCAGTGCCGCCAATGTGGCGGGCACGCCCAAAGCTGTACCGATATCCTCCGCCAGAACGCGGATGTAGGTGCCCTTGGAGCAGCGCACCGTCAGCACATACTCGTTTTCTGCCGGACTGCCGCCGTACTCGATGCCGTAAATTTCAATAGGGCGCGCCTTGCGCTCCACGGTCACGCCCTCGCGCGCCAGCTTATACAGCGGCTGTCCGTTGATCTTGACCGCCGAGTACATGGGCGGCACCTGCATCTGCGGGCTGATAAACTGCGGCAGCACAGCCAGCAGTTCCTTCTCTCCGGCGGTGACGGGTGCAGTCTCCAGCACCGTGCCGGTGCTGTCGCCGGTATCGGTGCGTGCACCCAGGCGCAGGGTGGCGCGGTAAGTCTTGTCGTGGTTCAGCTGCAGGTCCACCGCCTTGCTGGCACCGCCGCAGAACACCGGCAGAACGCCGGTGGCCATGGGGTCCAGCGTACCGCTGTGGCCCAGTTTCCGGGTGCCCAGAATGCCCCGCAGCTTTGCAATCACATCAAAACTGGTCCAGTCCGTGGGCTTATCCACAATGAGGATTCCCTGCATCAGGCTTCCTCCTGTCCGTCGGGCGTCTGGGGAGCATCCAGCTCCGCCTCCACCTCGGCCAGAATGGCGCTCTTGGTGTTGTCCAGGTTGCCCAGCAGCTCACAGCCCGCAGCGCGGGTGTGGCCGCCGCCGCCCAGTCTCCGGGCAATGGCACAGGCGTCCACGCCCTTTGCGGTGCGCACGCTGATGCGGTAGCTGCCGCCGGGCTGCTGACGCAGGGTCAGGCCGACCTTGACGCCCTCGATGCTGATGGGCAGGCTGGTCAGCTCTTCGAGGTCGGCGGGATCTACGCCGCTCTGCTCGATCTCATCGCGGGTGAGGTAGATGAGGGCGCAGCGGCCGTCCAGATGATATTCCAGATGGTTGCGCGCGATCCGCTCCGCCTCCATCCGCTCGCGGGGCTTGGTGTCGAAGAGCAGGGTGTTCAGCTCTTCCACCCGCGCCCCTGCTTCCATCAGTTTGGCCGCCACGATGTGGGTGCGGGCCGTGGTGGAAGAGAACCGGAAGCAGCCGGTGTCCGTGGACAGACCGGTATAAAGGCAGTTGGCGATGTGCGGGGTCAGGTCCACGCCCATGGCGCAAAGCACCTCGTACAGCAGCTCTGCCGCTGCCGCTGCCGTGCCGTCCAGCAGGGTGAACTCGGCATAGCCGCTATTGCCCGCATGGTGGTCGATGCAGAGATCGACGTGGCGGCTGAACTGCGGCATCCCGTTGTTCTCGCCGAAGAGCTGGAGGCTTGCCACGTCCACGGCCACGACGATCTGGGGTTCGAACTCGCCCTTGTACAGACGCGGGTTGGTAAACGCATATCGGCTGGGAATGGGGTCGGAGCAGAGCACCGCCGCTGTTTTGTCCAGCGCACTGAGCGCGTAGTACAGGGCGCTGCCGCAGCCAACGGTATCCCCATCCGGGTTTTTGTGGCACAGAATCAAAATGTCGTCCGCAGTCAGGAGCTTTTCGGCCATCTGCTGCACATTCAACTGTTCTGTCATCCCATGATCCATCCTTTCCGCAGGCTGTTTATTCCTCGGTCTGCGACGGCTGTTCGCTGTCGCCGTTGACGTTCAGCTCGCGGAGCAGCTCATTGATGTGAGCTGCATAGGCTGCGCCGTCATCCTCCACAAAGATGAAGCGCGGAGCTTTGCGGATGTGCATCTTCTTGCTCACTTCGGTGCGCACATGGCCGGAAGCGCGGTTCAGCGCCTCGATGGCGGGCTTGGGGCCGTCAGCACGGCCCATCACGCTCACATAGACCTTGGCGACATCCAGGTCGGGCGTCACATCCAGACGGGTGACGGTCAGCAGACCGCCCTCCAGGCGCGGGTCCTTCAGCCGCCCGATGATGGCGATGAGCTCACGCTTCATATCCTGGGCAAGACGCCCCATATTTTTCTGAGACATTCGGTTTCTCCTCTAAAATCAACGACCCTCTCAGTCTCGCTTACGCTCGCCAGCTCCCCCAATGGGGGAGCTTTTATGCAGACTTTTTCCAGTTTCGCAGCAAACCTCGCCCTTCGGGAGAGGTGGCATTGCGAAGCAATGACGGAGAGGGTTTTTCGGATGATTTAGTCGCGGTACTCTTCCATCTTGAAGGCCTCGTACACGTCGCCTTCCTTGACGTCCGCAAACTTTGCCAGCGTGACGCCGCACTCGTAGCCCTCGGCCACTTCCTTGGCGTCGTCCTTGAAGCGCTTCAGGGATGCGATCTCGTCCTCGGTGATGACGATGCCGTCACGGACAACACGCACCTTGCTGTCGCGGGTGATCTTGCCGCTGGTGACGCGGCAGCCTGCAACGGTGCCGACATTGCTGATCTTGTAGACCTGACGGACCTGCAGCTCGCCCAGCGAGACTTCGCGGAACTTGGGTGCCAGCATACCCTTCATAGCGTCGGTGACATCGTTGATGGCGTCGTAAATGACGCGGTACATACGCATTTCCACCTTGGTGGCAGCGGCTTCTTCCTTGGCCACATTGTCCGGGCGGACGTTGAAGCCGATGATGATGGCGTTGGAGGCATCGGCCAGATCGACGTCAGACTTGCTGATGGCGCCGACACCGGCGTGGATGACGCGCACACGCACCTCATCGTTGGAGATCTTCTCCAAACTCTGCTTCACAGCCTCGGCAGAGCCCTGCACGTCGGCCTTGACCACGATGGCCAGCTCCTTCATGTCGTTCTGTGCCATCTGGCTGAACAGGTTATCCAGCGTGACCTTCTGGAAGGAGGAGAACTGCTTTTCCTTGGCGGCAGCGATGCGCTGCTCAGCCAGCTCACGGGCCAGACGCTCGTCCTCAACAGCTTCGAACAGGTCGCCGGCCTCGGGCACGGCGGTCAGGCCGGTGATCTCCACAGGGGTGGAGGGGCCGGCATCGGTCAGCAGCTGACCCTTGTCGTTGCGCATGGTACGCACACGGCCCACGGCGGTACCGGCGATGATGACATCACCGGCGTGCAGGGTGCCGTTCTGCACCAGAATGGTGGCGATGGGGCCCTGACCCTTGTCCAGACGGGCCTCGACCACAGCACCCTTGGCGCGGCGGTTGGGGTTAGCCTTCAGCTCCATGACCTCAGCTTCCAGCGCAACGCGCTCCAGCAGGTCGTTGATGCCCATACCGGTCAGTGCAGACACGGGGATGCAGGCTACATCGCCGCCCCAGTCCTCGGTGATGATGCCGTACTTGGTCAGGCCTTCCATCA
>ERZ779880.2931-NODE-2931-length-11093-cov-3.099203_pt1 | contig 11093 bp, 9 predicted proteins | sample MGYA00511555_ERZ779880 | MGnify/ENA primary metagenome ERZ779880 (study PRJEB29588, sample SAMEA2145815) | human gut metagenome | biome: human gut; feature: human-associated habitat; material: faeces | place: Denmark | collected 2008/2010 ...
AGGCTGGAAGCACCCGTGCAAGCAGAGCCAGTTTCTCCACCTCAGCAGAGAAGGCGAATGCAGACCCGAAAGCGCCCGCCATGTCCTCCCGCTCCAAGAGGCGCCGTGTGCGGGCAAGTTCCATGGCCGCTCGCTCCATCCGGCGCTCAGCCCCGGACAAAGCCCGCCCAAAATCAGACTGCGCCATCTCGGCTGCCCTCGCTCTCTGTGTAAAAGCGCACATCGGGTACCTCCTGACCGTTGTAGCCCACCGTGGCAAATAGACATGGGACGTTCGGCAACACCAATTCCTGCGCCATGTGGATATGGGGTAGGACAAAGATGTATCGTAGATCCTCTTGTGGCTGGAGCAGACGGGCAAGATGCTGCTCCCCGTCGTAGAGCACCACAATCTCATAACCGATGTCCTCTTTGAGAAAGAAAATTTGGGACGGATAAGTCGCTGGATAGTGAGCCATAGGCTCCACCTTGTCAATGAACTGCAAAAGCACCCATACCGCCAGGATCATACGCTGGTCTGGCTGGCACATGGGGTCCACGCCCAAATAGTACCCGCCGGAAATGTCATAGAGCAACACGTCACGCTTCAGCCCCCGGATGATCTTCTCCGCCGTCTGGGGCGGCTTGTCCTTCAGCATGCGGACCACCTGCGTCTTGGTCAGCGCGCCATACTCCGTCAGCCAATGGATAATGAATTGTTCCTCCTGCAGCAGCATGGGCCGGTCACCTCTCTTCCTCTGTGCGCATATTCAGCAGGAATGCGTATTTCGTTTCTTATGCGTGTTCCCTCACGGTATAAAGCCAAGGCCTGCGGGAGATGCTCCAGCAGCAGTCCTACAAATTTGGCGTCCAGTTTCACGCCGGCGAGGCTGGAGAGGTAATCGCAGGTACGCCGAATGCTCCACGGCCGCTTATAGGGACGGGGCGAGAGCAGGGCGTCAAAGACATCGGCTACCGCAACCAGTTTCGCATGGGGGTGGATCTCACCTTCACGCAGGCCCAGATAACCGCTGCCGTCAAAGGCCAGTTTGTTCGGTTCGATAACCTCGTTAATAAAATCATCAACGGTTTTATCAATCTGTTCTTCCGATGTACCTTCCGGGAATCGCCATGCCACCGAAAATCCTAATTCCTGGAATTCGTCGATGTGCATTTTTTTACGCAGACGACGGCTACGGTTCTTTGCCATTATTTCACCCTCTCGAACATTAAGTCCCATACTCCGTGACCAAGACGATGACCACGTTGTTCAAATTTCGTCACCGGACGTGATGCCGGACGCGGTACGTAATCATTGCTCTCTGACAGGTTTTTATAACCGTCAATAGAAGACATCACTTCAATCATATGTTCCGCATAAGGTTCCCAGTCGGTCGCCATATGGAATACGCCCCCCAGCTGCAGTTTGCTTTTTACCAGTTCGGCAAACGGCACCTGAACGATACGGCGTTTATTATGGCGCGCTTTGTGCCACGGGTCAGGGAAAAAGAGCTGCACCATGCGCAATGAATTGTCAGGAATCATTTTATGCAGCACTTCAACCGCATCGTGACACATCACGCGCAGGTTGCTTAAGCCCTCTTCATGCGCAGAAGCCAGGCACGCACCAACGCCCGGTGAATGCACTTCAATGCCGAGGAAGTCCTGCTCGGGGCGATCTTTAGCCATTGCCACCAGCGACGCCCCCATGCCAAAACCAATCTCAAGCGTCACCGGCGCTTCACGGCCAAAAAGCGCGGGGAAATCCAGCATATCTTCGCTGAACTCAACGCCCATCACCGGCCAGTAGTTTTCCAGCGCATGTTCCTGGCCTTTGGTCAGTCGCCCCTGGCGGCGCACAAAACTACGGATACGGCGCAGTGGGCGGCCGTTTTCATCAAATTCCGGTGAAATGACGTCGTTTTTCATAAAGATTTAGTCGCTTGTGAAAGTGTTCTGAAAACGGGCATTATCCAAAGTTAGTTGCCGGATGCAAGCATGATAAGGCCGTGGCTGCGGAAAGTTCCGGTTTACACCCTGCCGTCGCTGTGCTGCAATCTTGCCCCCAACAACAGTGAATTCGGTGACCATGCAAGCGTCGCAATTTTCAGCCCAGGTTCTGGACTGGTACGATAAATACGGGCGAAAAACTCTGCCCTGGCAAATTGACAAGACGCCCTACAAAGTATGGCTCTCAGAAGTGATGTTGCAACAAACTCAGGTTGCGACCGTTATCCCCTATTTTGAACGCTTTATGGCGCGCTTCCCGACGGTGACCGATCTCGCCAATGCGCCGCTCGACGAAGTTCTCCACTTGTGGACCGGGCTTGGCTATTACGCCCGCGCGCGCAATCTGCATAAAGCGGCACAACAAGTGGCGACCTTACACGGCGGTAAATTCCCGGAAACCTTTGAGGAAGTTGCAGCACTGCCGGGCGTCGGGCGTTCCACCGCAGGCGCGATTCTATCGCTTTCTCTGGGTAAGCACTTTCCGATTCTCGACGGTAACGTCAAACGGGTGCTGGCGCGCTGCTATGCTGTAAGCGGCTGGCCTGGGAAAAAAGAGGTCGAGAATAAATTATGGAGTTTAAGCGAGCAGGTGACGCCCGCGGTCGGCGTGGAACGGTTTAATCAGGCGATGATGGATTTGGGCGCGATGATTTGCACGCGTTCGAAGCCGAAATGTTCGCTCTGTCCGCTACAAAACGGATGTATTGCCGCCACCAACAATAGCTGGTCGCTTTATCCGGGCAAAAAACCGAAACAGACGCTGCCGGAGCGCACCGGCTACTTTCTCCTGTTACAGCACGAAGATGAAGTATTGCTGGCGCAGCGTCCGCCGAGCGGATTGTGGGGCGGTTTATACTGTTTCCCGCAGTTTGCCGACGAAGAAAGTTTGCGGCAGTGGCTGGCGCAACGGCAGATTGCTGCCGATAACCTGACGCAGCTGACCGCGTTTCGGCATACCTTCAGCCATTTCCACTTAGATATTGTGCCTATGTGGCTTCCCGTGTCGTCATTCACCGGCTGCATGGATGAAGGCAATGCGCTCTGGTATAACTTAGCGCAACCGCCGTCAGTTGGCCTGGCGGCTCCCGTGGAGCGTTTGTTACAGCAGTTACGCACTGGCGCGCCGGTTTAGCGCGTGAGTCGATAAAGAGGATGATTTATGAGCAGAACGATTTTTTGTACTTTCCTGCAACGTGAAGCAGAAGGTCAGGATTTTCAGCTGTACCCCGGCGAACTGGGAAAACGCATCTATAACGAGATCTCCAAAGAAGCCTGGGCGCAGTGGCAGCACAAACAAACCATGCTGATTAATGAAAAGAAACTCAACATGATGAATGCCGAGCACCGCAAGCTGCTTGAGCAGGAGATGGTCAACTTCCTGTTCGAGGGTAAAGAGGTGCATATCGAGGGCTATACGCCGGAAGATAAAAAATAAAAACAGTGCCGGAGCACGCCTCCGGCAACTTGCATAAAAACAAACACAACACGCACCCGGAATGATGAAAAAATATCTCGCGCTGGCTTTGATTGCGCCGTTGCTCATCTCCTGTTCGACGACCAAAAAAGGCGGTACCTATAACGAAGCCTGGGTCAAAGATACCAACGGTTTTGATATTCTGATGGGGCAATTTGCCCACAATATTGAGAACATCTGGGGATTCAAAGAGGTGGTGATCGCCGGTCCTAAGGACTACGTGAAATACACCGATCAATATCAGACCCGCAGCCACATCAACTTCGATGACGGTACGATTACTATCGAAACTATCGCCGGGACAGAACCTGCCGCGCATTTGCGCCGGGCAATTATCAAAACGTTGCTGATGGGTGACGATCCGAGTTCGGTCGATCTCTATTCCGACGTTGATGATATTACGATTTCGAAAGAACCTTTCCTTTACGGTCAGGTGGTGGACAACACCGGGCAGCCGATTCGCTGGGAAGGTCGCGCAAGCAACTTCGCGGATTATCTGCTGAAAAACCGTCTGAAGAGCCGCAGCAACGGGCTGCGTATCATCTACAGCGTCACCATTAACATGGTGCCGAACCACCTTGATAAACGTGCGCACAAATATCTCGGCATGGTCCGCCAGGCGTCACGGAAATATGGCGTTGATGAGTCGCTGATTCTGGCAATTATGCAGACTGAATCTTCCTTTAACCCGTATGCGGTCAGCCGTTCCGATGCGCTGGGGTTAATGCAGGTGGTACAACATACTGCCGGGAAAGATGTGTTCCGCTCGCAGGGGAAATCCGGCACGCCGAGCCGCAGTTTCTTGTTTGATCCTGCCAGCAATATTGATACCGGCACCGCGTATCTGGCGATGCTGAACAATGTTTATCTCGGCGGAATTGATAACCCTACATCCCGGCGTTATGCCGTCATCACCGCCTATAACGGCGGCGCAGGCAGCGTGCTGCGAGTCTTTTCGAATGATAAGATTCAGGCGGCTAATATTATTAACACCATGACGCCGGGCGATGTTTATCAAACGCTGACGACCCGCCATCCCTCTGCGGAATCTCGCCGTTATCTTTATAAAGTGAATACCGCGCAAAAATCCTACCGCCGCCGATAATTCCACTAACCGCCCCTGACGATGCTCAGGGGCAAAAATGTTATCCATATCACAATTTCGTTTTGCAAATTAGGAATGTTTGCAATTATTTGCCACAGGTAACAAAAAACCAGTCCGCGAAGTTGATAGAATCCCATCATCTCGCACGGTCAAATGTGCTTTTTCAAACACTCATCCGCATCACGATGTGAGGAAATTAACATGAATCTTAAGCTGCAGCTGAAAATCCTCTCTTTTCTGCAGTTCTGTCTGTGGGGAAGTTGGCTGACGACCCTCGGTTCCTATATGTTTGTTACCCTGAAGTTTGACGGTGCTTCTATTGGCGCAGTTTATAGCTCACTGGGTATCGCCGCGGTCTTTATGCCTGCGCTGCTGGGGATTGTGGCCGACAAATGGTTAAGTGCGAAATGGGTATATGCCATTTGCCACACCATTGGCGCTATCACGCTGTTCATGGCGGCACAGGTCACGACGCCGGAGGCGATGTTCCTTGTGATATTGATTAACTCGTTTGCTTATATGCCAACGCTTGGGTTAATCAACACCATCTCTTACTATCGCCTGCAAAATGCCGGGATGGATATCGTTACTGACTTCCCGCCAATCCGTATCTGGGGCACCATCGGCTTTATCATGGCAATGTGGGTGGTGAGCCTGTCTGGCTTCGAATTAAGCCACATGCAGCTGTATATTGGCGCAGCACTTTCCGCCATTCTGGTTCTGTTTACCCTGACTCTGCCGCATATTCCGGTTGCTAAACAGCAAGCGAATCAGAGCTGGACAACCCTGCTGGGCCTCGATGCATTCGCGCTGTTTAAAAACAAGCGTATGGCAATCTTCTTCATCTTCTCAATGCTGCTGGGCGCGGAACTGCAGATTACCAACATGTTCGGTAATACCTTCCTGCACAGCTTCGACAAAGATCCGATGTTTGCCAGCAGCTTTATTGTGCAGCATGCGTCAATCATCATGTCGATTTCGCAGATCTCTGAAACCCTGTTCATTCTGACCATCCCGTTCTTCTTAAGCCGCTACGGTATTAAGAACGTAATGATGATCAGTATTGTGGCGTGGATCCTGCGTTTTGCGCTGTTTGCTTACGGCGACCCGACTCCGTTCGGTACTGTACTGCTGGTACTGTCGATGATCGTTTACGGTTGCGCATTCGACTTCTTCAACATCTCTGGTTCGGTGTTTGTCGAAAAAGAAGTTAGCCCGGCAATTCGCGCCAGTGCACAAGGGATGTTCCTGATGATGACTAACGGCTTCGGCTGTATCCTCGGCGGCATCGTGAGCGGTAAAGTTGTTGAGATGTACACCCAAAACGGCATTACCGACTGGCAGACCGTATGGTTGATTTTCGCTGGTTACTCCGTGGTTCTGGCCTTCGCGTTCATGGCGATGTTCAAATATAAACACGTTCGTGTCCCGACAGGTACACAGACGGTTAGCCACTAATTACGCAAAGAAAAACGGGTCGCCAGAAGGCGACCCGTTTTTTTTATTCTTACTTCAACACATAACCGTACAACCGTTTCATGCCATCCGCATCGGTTTCGCTATAAACACCTTGCAGCTCCGGCGAAAATCCCGGCAACAAATTCACCCCTTCTTCCAGTGCAAGGAAATAACGTTGAACCGCCCCACCCCAGACTTCCCCGGGTACCACGCAAAGCACGCCAGGTGGATAAGGCAACGCCCCTTCTGCCGCAATTCGCCCTTCGGCATCACGAATCCGCACCAACTCCACGTCACCGCGAATATAAGCGCTATGCGCATCCTGGGGGTTCATCACCACTGACGGGAAACTCTGCTGGCGGAACATCGCTTTTTGTAGGTCTTTGACGTCGAAACTGACATACAGATCGTGCATCTCCTGACACAACTGGCGCAGGGTGTAGTCGCGATAGCGCACCGGATATTTGTTATAAACGCTCGGCAACACCTCAGCCAGCGGCGAGTCATCCTCAATATGCTGTTCAAATTGAGCCAGCATCGCCACCAGTTGTGCCAGCTTCTCGTGGCTTTCCGCCGGAGTTAATAAGAACAGAATGGAATTGAGATCGCACTTCTCCGGCACAATGCCGTTCTCACGCAGATAGTGCGCCAGAATCGTCGCCGGAACGCCAAAGTCGCTATATTCGCCGGTTTCGGCATCGATACCTGGTGTAGTGAGTAACAGCTTGCACGGATCAACAAAATACTGATCCGCGGCATATCCTTCAAAGCCGTGCCACTTCGCCCCCGGCTCAAAACTGAAAAAACGACGGTCGCTGGCTAACACTGATGTCGGATAATCCTGCCACAATTTGCCATCAACAACGGGCGGGATAAACGGGCGGAACAGCTTACAGCGCGCAAGAATAGCCTTGCGCGACTCAATACCCAACTCAACGCACTCAGCCCACAGCCGACGCCCACTCTCCCCTTCATGAATTTTGGCGTTAACATCCAGTGCAGCAAACAGCGGATAGAAAGGGCTGGTAGAAGCATGGAGCATAAAGGCGTTATTCAACCGCTTATGCGGGCAAAAACGCGCCTGTCCGCGGATATGGTTATCTTTTTTATGGATCTGCGACGTCTGTGAGAATCCCGCCTGCTGTTTGTGCACCGACTGAGTCACAAAGATCCCCGGATCGTTTTCGTTAAGTTCTAACAGCAGCGGCGAGCTATCCGCCATCATCGGGATAAATTGTTCATAACCGACCCACGCGGAATCAAACAGAATGTAATCACACAGATGCCCAACGGTATCGATCACCTGACGGGCGTTATAGACAGTGCCGTCATAGGTTCCCAGCTGAATAATCGCCAGGCGAAACGGGCGCGGCAGGTCGGCTTTTTCTGGCGCAACGTCGCGAATTTGCTGGCGCAGATACTCTTCATTAAAACAGTGCGCATCAATACCGCCAATGAAACCAAACGGGTTACGTGAAGCTTCCAGATAGACCGGCGTCGCCCCCGCCTGAATCAACGCGCCGTGATGATTCGACTTATGGTTGTTACGGTCAAAGAGCACCAGATCGCCACGCGTTAACAGCGCATTCGTCACCACTTTATTCGCTGCCGATGTGCCGTTCAGCACAAAATAGGTTTTATCGGCATGAAAGACTTTGGCTGCGAATTTCTGCGCATCTTTCGCCGATCCTTCATGAATAAGCAGATCGCCCAATTTTACGTCAGCGTTACACATATCGGCGCGAAAGATGTTCTCACCAAAGAAATCGTAAAAATGGCGTCCGGCAGGATGCTTTTTAAAGAACGCACCATGTTGATGTCCAGGGCAAGCAAAGGTGCTGTTGCCCATCTCAACGTACTGCGTCAGCGTGTCATAAAACGGTGGCAGCAAATTCTCTTCATACTGACAGGCTGCGGATTCCAGCCCCAGCCACTGCTGCTCGTTGCCGTTGATTACCGCCGTAACGCCCGCAGGTAATTCAACAGCATGTTCGGAATACAAAAACACCGGTAGATGAAAACCGGTGCGCTTAAGCAACGTAAGAATGCCACTGCGACTATCCGCAGCGGTAATGACGACTGCCGCGACGTCCGTAAAATCAGTATCTCCCAACGCCACCACGCGGCGATGAGTAGAAAGTCGGGATACCAGTTCACTACTGGCGGCAATATTCATTGATTTCATAAGCGCAAACCCGTTTCGGGGAAGTAAGAATACTGGACAAGGTGTAAAACCCTGCCCCATGAGATATGGGTCAAACTGGTCACCAGCTCCGACCGCCAGACATCAGTAAAAGCAGAAAGGCTCTGATTTTACTGTTGTCCTGCAGTGAGCGTGCGTTAACTTCACCGCATGAGCAGTAGCATAAAAAGAGAAGGGTTTCGCGCGAAACGGCGATAAGCGAGAGAATGTAAGGAGATGGCGTGCATCGGGCAAACTCCGTACAGAGAGGAGAAAATTCGCGCAATCATGGCACCTTTCGCTAAGGCGTGCAAGCCAGGACTTTGCGACCAGACAAGCCATCAACAAGGCAAAAAGTTCATAATAAGAAAATCAAACAATACAGTTAACAGGAACTCTTGTGGTCATCGGCCCTTTTATCAACGCAAGTGCAATATTACTGGGTGGCATGCTCGGTGCACTGCTTAGCCAACGCTTACCGGAACGTATCCGCGTCTCCATGACATCAATTTTTGGTTTGGCATCGCTGGGGATTGGTATTTTACTGGTGGTGAAATGCGCCAACCTTCCGGCGATGGTTTTAGCAACCTTACTCGGAGCATTAATCGGCGAAATTTGTCTGCTGGAGAAAGGCGTCAATACAGCGGTCGCCAAAGCACAAAATCTGTTTCGTCACTCACGTAAGAAGCCAGCGCATGAATCTTTTATTCAGAATTATGTCGCGATTATTGTCCTGTTTTGCGCCAGCGGCACCGGGATCTTCGGGGCGATGAACGAAGGGATGACCGGCGATCCGAGTATTTTAATCGCCAAGTCATTTCTTGATTTCTTTACGGCGATGATCTTCGCCTGCTCGCTGGGTATTGCGGTATCGGTGATTAGTATCCCATTACTGATCATCCAGTTAACGCTGGCGTGGGCTGCCGCGCTGATATTACCGCTGACCACACCGTCGATGATGGCAGACTTCAGCGCCGTAGGCGGTTTATTGCTGCTGGCAACCGGATTACGCATCTGTGGCATTAAAATGTTCCCGGTGGTCAACATGCTTCCAGCACTCCTTCTGGCAATGCCGCTTTCCGCCGCCTGGACCGCCTGGTTTGCCTGACAATGTGTGCAATAGCGGCAAAGTGATGATAGATTGTGCAGTCTGCAGTAAATTGAAGAAATTTGATTGACGAGACGAGGCGAATCAGGTTTAATGCGCCCCGTTGCCCGGATAGCTCAGTCGGTAGAGCAGGGGATTGAAAATCCCCGTGTCCTTGGTTCGATTCCGAGTCCGGGCACCAAATTCATATCAACGGACCTCCACGGAGGTCCGTTTTTCGTTTCAGAACACCATGATTTAAGTGTTCTTCCTCCAAATCAATTCTACCGAACTCAACCAAATTCTCCCCACATCAACCTCATTGTGTGGGTATAATTGCGGGCATACCCCAGTTCGACAGAATTTGTACCCTCTTTAACGCATTCAGAAGGCTGAACTATGGCACTGACTGACGCAAAAATCCGGGCTGCAAAGCCCACTGACAAGGCTTATAAACTCACTGACGGGGCTGGCATGTTCCTGCTGGTACATCCTAATGGTTCCCGTTACTGGCGTCTCCGTTATCGTATTCTGGGTAAAGAGAAGACTCTGGCACTTGTTGTGTATCCAGAAGTATCTCTCTCCGAAGCTCGTACAAAACGGGATGAGGCCCGAAAACTGATTTCGGAGGGGGTTGACCCTTGCGAACAGAAAAGAGCTAAAAAAGTAGTCCCTGATTTACAACTCTCTTTCGAACATATTGCACGACGCTGGCATGCCAGTAATAAACAATGGGCACAATCACACAGCGATAAAGTACTCAAAAGCCTCGAGACACACGTATTCCCCTTTATCGGCAATCGGGATATCACAACACTCAATACCCCGGACCTGCTTATCCCTGTTCGTGCTGCAGAAGCTAAACAAATTTATGAAATCGCCAGTCGTCTGCAGCAAAGAATATCTGCCGTAATGCGTTATGCCGTACAGTCTGGCATCATCAGATATAATCCTGCTCTGGATATGGCTGGCGCATTGACTACGGTAAAACGCCAGCATCGCCCCGCTCTTGATCTTTCTCGCCTGCCTGAACTTTTGTCGCGTATTGGCAGTTACAAGGGGCAACCTGTCACCCAGCTTGCCGTTATGCTGAATTTACTGGTTTTTATTCGTTCCAGTGAACTCAGATACGCCCGCTGGTCTGAAATTGATATTGACAATGCCATGTGGACTATTCCAGCCGAACGCGAACCTCTGCCAGGCGTAAAATTCTCACACCGGGGATCCAAGATGCGAACACCACATCTTGTGCCACTCAGCAAACAGGTTGTAGCCATACTGGCAGAACTTCAGACATGGGCTGGTGAAAATGGTCTGATCTTTACGGGAGCACATGACCCACGTAAACCAATCAGTGAAAACACCGTAAATAAAGCCCTGAGGGTTATGGGGTATGACACAACCCAGGATGTCTGTGGTCATGGATTCCGGGCGATGGCATGTAGTGCGTTAATAGAATCAGGTTTGTGGTCCCGCGATGCAGTTGAACGTCAGATGAGCCATCAGGAACGTAACGGTGTACGTGCTGCTTACATTCATAAAGCAGAACATCTGGAAGAACGGCGACTGATGCTACAGTGGTGGGCCGATTTTCTGGATGCAAACAGAGAAAGATTTATCAGTCCATTTGAATATGCAAAGATTAATAATCCATTAAAACAGTAATCATCCCGGGCAAATGCCCGGGAACCTACTCCAGGATTATTTTCTTTGTTAAAAAAACAGACAAAACGGTATTAGCTTCGTAAGCGTACAGCGAGGGCCGTATTGACGGGGATGTGTTATTCAGCTGGCAGTG
>ERZ779880.2933-NODE-2933-length-11089-cov-4.361247_pt1 | contig 11089 bp, 9 predicted proteins | sample MGYA00511555_ERZ779880 | MGnify/ENA primary metagenome ERZ779880 (study PRJEB29588, sample SAMEA2145815) | human gut metagenome | biome: human gut; feature: human-associated habitat; material: faeces | place: Denmark | collected 2008/2010 ...
GGTGCCACGCAAGTAGGCAGATGGCGTCGGCACCTTCCTGGATGGCGATGTCGGCCAGAGCCTTTGCGATGCAGGGACGTGCGAAGCTGGTGCCCAGCAGGTAGTCCTCATACTTTGCGCCGAACTTCAGGGTGGGGAAGATGTAGTTCTCGATGAAGTCCTTCTTCAGGTCCAGAACGTACAGCTTGGAAGCGCCGGTCTTCTTGGCCTTCTCTTCCAGACCGTCCAGCTCGGTGCCCTGGCCCACATCGCCGGAGACGGCGATGACTTCGCAGTTGTTGTAGTTTTCCTTCAGCCAGGGAATGATGATCGAGGTATCCAGGCCGCCAGAGTAGGCCAGAACGACTTTTTTGATGTTTTCCTTTTTCATGATGAACGCTCCTTTGTTTTCATGCTTACACTTTTGTCTTTTTGCACCGGGCGTCCCTCCCGGTGCGCTCGATCTCTCGGTTGCTTATCACGCTTTTTATTATACGCGGCGCGGCTTTTCCGTCAATGCGGAAAACCGCCAAACCTTCTGCCCTTTTCCAGTGCCGTTTGTGGCACTTTGCATGTTTATGCAAATATTTTATTATTTATGCAAATTTTATGCAGTTCCGCTGTATATATTCTGACACATTCTGAAAGCCGTTTCATCCATCCCGCCGGGCAGGTGCCAAGGTTTCAGCACCGCTTTCCGAAACGCAGAAGAGCCCCGGCAGATGCCGGAGCTCTTCGTTTCATTCTGTTTTTCCGTATTTGCAGAGCACGGCCTGCGTCTGCTCTGCCGTCACCATCCGGACGGGGGCAGGCTTTTCGTTGCCGGTGCGCAGCGCCAGCCACCAGGTGGACAGGCCCAGCCAGCCGAATTTATACGCCGTGTGCGGGGTGCGGCCCACGCAGGAAAAGCCCAGCTGCGCATGGATGCGCTCGCTGGCGGGGTTCGGGTCGGCCACGAGTGCATAGACGTTCCAGTAGCCGCAGGCGGCCAGCAATTCCAGCAGTGCGCGGTAGAGCAGGGTGCCCCCCCCGCAGCCGCGGGCATCCGGGGCGCAGTAGATGGTGCTCTCCACCGACCAGTCGTAGGCTTCGCGCGGGTACAGGCGGTGAGCGCAGGCATAGCCCAGCAGCCTGCCGTCCGCGTCCCGCGCCAGCAGCAGCGGGGCCACCTTCAGGGTGTTGTCCACCCAGTCCTCATACTCCGGCAGGGAAGAGGGCGTTACCTGAAAGGTTGCCGTGTGGTGCAGGACATACCAGTTGTAGATGTCCAGGATCTCCGCCGCCTGCTCCACCCGCTGATCGATCTCAGCCTTGTCCATTTTCCGCAGCTTCAGAGGGAAGGCAATGTTCTCCCGAACGGTCATGTGGGGGTACAGGGCGTAGTTCTGGAACACCATGGAGATGTCCCGGTCCTTGGGGGCCACATCGTTCATCAGCTGGCCGCCGATGTACAGCTCGCCGCCGGAGATCTCCTCCAGACCGGCCACCATCCGCAGGGTGGTGGACTTGCCGCAGCCGGAGGGGCCAACCAGCACGATGAATTCCTTGTCCTGAATGTGCAGATTGAAGTTATCAACGGCCAGAACGCCCTCCTCCGTGATCTGGAGGTTGGTCTTTTTCTCCGGCTCGCCCTTCTTCTTTTTCTTAGGCTCCTGATGGGGATAGATCTTCTTGATATTCTTTAAAATGACTTCTGCCATGGTGTGTTCCTCCTATTCGTTTTCGGATGCCGGAAGATACCGGACGTCCAAGGCGCCGTTGGGGCCGACGGTAAACCGCAGAGCCTCATGGGGCGGGATCTGCATACCGGGGACCGGGGGACAGTCGGAAAAATACAGGGCTGCCCCATGATCTGCCAGCAGCTTCATGGTGTCCGGATGGGCGCTGTTGTAGCGGCGGTCGCTGGACGCGCAGCAGACCACTGCGGTGGGACGGATCAATTCGGCCAGCGCTTCGTCGACGCCGTCTTTTTGTCCGTGGTGTCCCACTTTGAACAGGTCCGCCCGCAGGTCCGCGGGATCAATGCCGTCATAGCCCGTCACATTGGTGTCACCCGGCAGCAAAATCCGGGTACCCCGGTAATTCAGCCGCAGAATGAGACTGTAGTTGTTCATGCGGGCATCCAGCGCGTCCAACCGTTGGAGGAACGTACTGCAAACGTTTGCACTATTATACAACGCATTTATTTCGTCCGCAAGGGCCAACTGTTTTTTTGTAGAGGGTGACAGGATCTGAACGGTCAAATCTGGCGCAATCACCAATTCCTGACCACTTTTTGGCGCAAGAATGGTTCCGCCGTGGTCCTCTACCAAAGCGCAAAGGGTGCCGTAGTCATTCAGGGCCTGCATGAATTTGCTTTCAGAGAGGTTTCTCGCCACGGAGCCGTCCAGAGGCCGGAGGGATCGGTAAAGATCCGGCGGCAGCGTTTGCCACAGCACCGCCGGGGGGGCGATCCGGGCTGCCCGCAGGAGACCGCAGAGATGATCCTCATGGATGTGGGTGCTGACGGCCAGATCCAGACGGCGGATCCCCCGTTTTTTCAGATATTCCTCAATGCGGACCCGACCGGAGGAGCGATTCGCGAATTCGCTGTTCTCAGCGCTGCCGCCGTCGATCAGGGCGGTGAATACGCCGTCAGGCTTGGAGGGATCCGGGCTTTCCAGAAGAATGGCCTCGCCGTAGCCCACATTTACAAAAGTAACTGTTAACTTCTTCTCTTCCATAAGCACTTACGAAATCGCACGTTTGATGTACACACTGGAAAGCAGCAGGACCAGAACGGTCATCACGATGGCGCCCGCGCTGCCGAAGCCGAAGTCCAGGGACTTGATACCGTAGTTGTAGAGGTACTGGGTGATGGTGGAGGTGCTGTTGGCGGGACCACCGCCGGTCAGCAGGTTCACCTTGTCGAACAGACGGAAGCTGTCGATGGTACGCAGCAGGGCGCACAGGGCCAGGCTGTTCTTGATGTTGGGAAGGGTCACATAAAAGAGGATCTTGAAGCGGTTTGCGCCGTCGATCCGTGCAGCCTCGTACTGGCTCTGCGGCACGGATTGCAGGGCAGCGTACAGCAGCAGGAAGACAAAGGGAGCACTTTGCCACACGTCGATGAGCACTAACATGCCAAAGGCGGTGTGGATATCGGAAAACCAGTTGTAGACCGGCAGGTGCAGAGCCTGCAAAACCTGGTTGACAATGCCGTAGTTAGGAGAGAGCATCATGCGCCAGCTCAGAGCCACAGTGACGGTAGGCAGCAGATACGGCAGGAGCAGCAGGGTGCGCATGGTTTTCTGCCCCCGTTTCAGGCTGTTGACAAACAGCGCCATCACAAGGCCGATGAACATCTCAAAGATCACAGCAAGAATAGTGAACTTGACAGTGTTGAGAATGGATTGCTGGAAATACGGGTCGCTCAGCAGCTTTGTATAGTTTTGAAGGGCGATAAAATGGGACCCTTTCTTCAGGCTGCGGAGAAGGTTGTAGTCGGTAAAGCTGTAAACCAGCGTAAAGAACAAAGGATACGCCGTCATGATCAGCAGGATCACAACGGTAGGGGACAGCATTCCCAAGCCAAATCGTTTGGTCTGGGCGTCCGCGGAGCGGAGTTTGGTATTTACGTTTCTTTTCATGACAGCGGCCTCACATTTCAGAAGCGTTACGGATCGTAATCATTAAAAGGAATGGGGGAAACAACCTTTTTTGTTGTGCGGCCGGGCTTTTCGCCCGGCCGCACGTTTCATTACATGCTAAATGGGGATGTAAGCGGAATGCTTACTTCATCAGAGCTTCCAGCTGAGTCTGGGCATCGGCCAGGCCCTGATCGACCGTCTTGACGCCGTTGACGATGTTGTCCATCTCAGCGCCCAGAATGGTGTAGAACTGAGTCCACTCAGCGATCACAGGACGATACATACCGCCTTCCAGAGCCTTGCAGACAACCTCATACTGAGGATAGGTCTTGAGGATCTCGGCATCCTGCAGGCTGGAGTAACGGCAGGGCACACCGCCGGAGGGAACGGTGGACTTCTGGACATCCTTGTCCATCAGGTAGCTCAGCAGCTCGGTAGCCAGTTCCTTGTTCTGGCTGTTGCTGGGGATACCGATGGTCCAAACGCCGTAGACGTTGGCGTTGTGGGTCTCGCCGCCCTTGGCGACAGCACCGGTGATGGCGCAGTAATCAGCAGCGGTATCAGCAGTGGGAGTGTACCAGCCGGGCCAGCCCACACCCATGGTGCCGGCGCCGGTATCGCAGGAAGCGATCAGGTCATCCTTGACCTGGGCGGAACCGGTAGCGATGAGCTTCAGATAGAAGTTCATAGCGTCCTTAAACTCGGGAGTATTGACGGTGGGCTGATTGTTGCTGTCGATGACCCAGCCGCCATAGGACAGCAGGATGGGCAGGAAGTCGACGACCAGGTTGTTCTGGCTGTCGCCACGATAGATGAAGCCCAGCTTACCGTCGGCCTTGGCCTTTTCGCAGATTGCCAGCATATCCTCCAGGGACAGGATGGTGTCACCGGTGTAACCGGCGGCTTCCACGTTGGCCTTGTTGTACAGCAGGACGGTCACGTTGCCGTAGTAGGGAGCCAGATACAGGTCATCGCCCACATAGCAGATGGTGGTGGTAGCGGGGATCACGTCCTCATCCAGAGAGTAGCCCAGCTCGGTGAGGTTGGCCAGAACGCCGTTCTCGGTGAACTCTGCCATCCAGGAGCCGTCCACCATGCACAGGTCATAGGAGCCCTTGTCATTGATGGCGTCCAGAGCGATGCCGGAGTACAGGTCGCCCTCAGAGAGCTCCTGCACCTCGCAGACAACATTGTGCTCAGCCTCGAAAGCGGGCAGGCACTCCTTGATCACGTCGGCATAGGTGCCGCCGCGCAGGATCAGGGACAGCTTGGTGGGTTCTGCGGAGGTATTATCAGCGGGAGTATTGCTGTCAGAGGGAGTCTCGGTCTTACCGCCGCCGCAGGCGGCCAGAGACAGGGCCATAGCCAGCGCCAGGATCAGGGACAACGCTTTTTTCATCTTGTTTTCCTCCTAATCTGAATTGTTGGATTTTATTTTGTTACTCTTTGACAGCACCGCTTGAAAGTCCGGAGATCAAGTAGTTCTGCGCAAAGATCACAAACAGGGTAATGGGGATGACGGAGACCACGCCGCCTGCGGCCACCAGGCCGAAGTTGGTGAGGTTATCCTCCGTGTTCAGCAGGGCCAGCGCCAGAGGAACGGTGTTGTTGACGGCGGTCCGGGTGAAAATGACGGTGTAGGTGTACTCGTTCCAGGCATACATAAAGGAGAGCATGGCCACTGCCGCGATGCCGGGGGCCACCAGCGGCAGCACGATCCGGCAGAACAGCTGCCACTCGGTCGCGCCGTCCACCTTGGCACTTTCCTCCACTTCCTCCGGCAGATCCTGGAAGAAGCTGATCAGGAACCAGATGATCAGCGGCACGTTGATCAGCACGCAGGCCAGCAGCACCGGCAGCTTGGTGTTCAGAATACCGAGCTTATTGAACATAATGTACAGCGGGATGGTGAAGGCCACCGGCGGCAGCACGCGCACCAGCAGGACCCAGTATGTCATGGGCTTTTTCAGGCCGAACCGGAACCGGCGGCGGGCGATGATATAGGCCGCGCAGATACCGACAACCAGCGAGACAAACAGAGAACCGAACGTAGTCTGCAAGCTGTTGATGATGGCGGTGCCGAAATTCTTGGCCGAAAACAGCTCCGCGAAATGGATGCCTGTCAGACTTTGAGGGATCAACGCGATATGGCCCCTCATTTCATCCGTAGGCCGGATCGCCATTGCCACCAGCCAGTAGATGGGAAACAGCGAGACCATCAGAAAAAACAGGCAGCCAATGGCCTTTCCAACCGTTCCAATTCTCTTTTTCCGTTTCACAAGAACGCCTCCTTATTGAGTGAAAAACGTTTTCCACCGAAGAGTATACATTTTATATAGTGCTGAAACAATCAAACCCAGGTGAAGCCTGTGTAAAATTTCTGTCAGATCGCGGCGCGGGAGGATGCCCGGATCTTGAGATTCACCGGCACCACCGTCAGCCGGGGAACATCCTGCGCACCGTCCAGCAATGCAGCCATGTGCTCCATACACAGCTCGCCCATCCGGCGGCAATCCACATGGATGGAGCTGAGCTCCGGCTCCATCATGGGGCAGACGGAGGAATCGTCGAAGCCCACCACCGCCAGATCCTCCGGCAGGCGGAGCCCCAGACGCCGGGCGGCTTTCATGACGCCGGCGGCCAACACATCGTTAAAGGCGAATACGGCGGAGGGCCGATCCGGGCGGCTCAGCAGACGGAGGGCCGCCTCTGTGGCGCTTTGGATATCCCGGTCGCACATCAACGCGCCGGATTCATCCACCGAAAGGCCGTTTTCCCGCATAACGGAGAGAAACGCATTGTAACGGGCACTGGTGACATAAGGGGAGAAGCGGCCCATCAGCATGGCGATTCGCTGATGTCCGGCAGAGATCAGATGGCTGACTACCTGACGCACACCGCCGGCTTCATCCGCCACAATGCAGGGCAGATCGAAGCCCGCCGCCCGGTTGTTTACCAGGACCACGGGGATGTTCTGCCGCTGAAATTCGGAAATCAGGTCGGCCTGGGCATTGCCTGCCAGGATGACACCCTCGATCTGCTTGCTCTGGGCCGTGCGGGTCCATTCCTCCGCTGTGGAGATCAGAAGCTGGTAGTTGGTGCCGTTGGCGCGGCGCATGACGCCCTCGCAAATGCTGGCGTAAAATTCATCCAGGATGGTCGCGCCCTCTTTACAGATCAGAAACGCGATCTTGTCGGTCTGCTGCCGGGCCATGGCCCGGGCAATGGCGCTGGGTTGGTAGTGCAGCGCCTCCGCCGCGGCGTAAACCCGGCGGCGGGTGGATTCCCGCACCCGGTCCGGCGTCGTAAAGGTCCGGGAGACCGTGGCGGTGGAGACGCCGGACAGGCGGGATACATCATAAATCGTTGGGGTATCCATAAAACCGGTTCTCCTTTCCAGTGTAAGAAAGCGCTTACATTCATGCACAATAAAAATAAAGCGCCAAGTGCCTTGATTTGTGAATATGATATCATGGCAAAATTTGGATTGCAATAGAAAATCGCCATTTTCTACAGATATCAAAAACAACGTCTTTCTGTATTGTGCAACATTTACAAATCCAGATATTTTTCTTTGAATGCAGCGCTCCTTGCGTCACCGGTTCTATTCGATAATTCACAAAGCCGCCTATGTAAGCGATTGCATTTTGCAAAAATGCAATCGCTCCGCCCTGTAATCGCCCGCTTTCAAGAACCAATATAGCAGGCGGCCATGGATCCCCCCTGCCGCTGTCGATCTCTTCAGTTTTCCATGTGCCGGCCCAAAAAGGCAGCGACGGTCTGGGCCAGCTTATACTCCGCGTCCCCGGCAGCAGCGGGGCTGTCGCTGATGAACAGCACCAGTCCCAGCAGATCTCCCTCCGAAAGGATCGGCGCGGCCACAATGGCCATCAGGCGGTCACTGCTGTCGGATACCGGGATCTGGGGCCCTTGACCGTCATATTGGTAGATGCGGCGGTTCTCCATAACCTGCTCCAGTTGGGCGGTAATGCCCTTGCCCAGCAGCTCCCGCTTGGCGCCGCCAGCCACGGCAATGACGCTGTCCCGGTCTGTCACGGCACAGATGGCCCCGGTGGAGCGGCTCATAGTCTCGCAAAGCTGAGCCGCAAAATCATCCAACCCGCCCATGAGGGAATACTTTTTGAAGATGACCTCGCCATCCCGGCTGGTATAGATCTCCAGCGGGTCGCCCTCATTGATAACATTGGCACGAAAGACCTTGTCCGGACGCATTTTTGCGCTCTGGACGATGGTAATGGTTGAGATATCTCCCGTGCCGTCAGGAAAATTTACGGTGTTCCTCTGACGGGCCATGGCAGCAACGGAGCCCTCCTCATGCGGCAGCTCTCCGCAGCGGAGCAGACAGTCAATGTCGGCTTTCAGCCGAATTTCCAGATGATCCTCATAGACCTTGATTTTCTCAATGATAAGCTGTAGATCCTTGCGGTCAAGATGTTCCTTGCTCAGCAGGTCATCAAAGACCTCCATGGCGGTTTTCGCCGCGCGATTCACCTGAATAATGGTGTTGCGTTTGTCCGCTGCCATTTGCAGCTGATTCTGTAAGCCGTTGATGCGCCGGATCAGGTCATGCTCCAGCTCGTCGTAGGTCTCCTCCAAAATGGCTTCCTGCTCCGGGTGCCGCGCCATATCCCGGATACGCTGGCGTTTGGTGGCTTTCAGTTCCTCCTGCGCGTCCAGCAACAGGGTTTCCAGATTCTCCGCAGTGCGTTCCGTTTCACTTATGTCCTCCTGCTCGTGGGCAAGGTCGGCGTTGAGACGCTCCAGCATATTTGCGGAGTTGTCCTTTACCTTTTTGAGATACAGCTTCATCAACTCGTCCAGCTTGTCCACCCGGATGTGGTGGCTGGTGCAGCCGGACAGTCCCCGGCGGTGATAGGTGCCGCAGGTGTAGGCAGGGCGCAGATCCCGGCGGCTCATAGCAAACATGGGACTGCCGCAGTCACCGCATTCCAGAAAACCTGAGTACACATTGTCATTGATTTTCTTCCCGCGGTAGTGGTTGGTAGAGCGCTGTTCCCGCAGGGCGCGGACGGTGGCAAAGGTGCGGTAGTCGATGATGGCCTGATGGTGGTGTTCAATAACAATGTGTTCCAACTCATCCCGCTTGACATCCTTACCATTGATTTTGGCACGGGTGTACTTGCCCTGCCGCAGGGTTCCGATGTAAAAATCATTGTCCAGAATACCCTGCACCGTAACAATAGCCCATTCCTTTTTCACCGTGCGGCGGGATTCCTCCCCCTCTGCCTCTTTGCGAAGCTGCTCTGACATCCGAGGGGTGGGCACACCAGTATCTGTCAGGTGGTTGGCGATTTTCTTATATCCCCAGCCGTCCAGATAGAGCCGGAAGATTTCCCGCACGATCTCCGCCTCCGTGGGGACGATCTCAAACTGCTTTTGTTTGTTGAGAAGATAACCATAAGGTGCGGCGCACAGCCACGCGCCGTCTGCCTGACGGCGGCGGATGACGGACTTTACCTTCTTACTGGTGTCCGTCACCGGCATTTCGTTGATGAGAAACTGAAATTGAATTTTTAACCAGTCATCGTCGTTTGGGAAGTCAATGTTGTCTCCGATGGAGATGATACGCACGCCGGCGTCCCGCAGATCCTCCAGTTCCACCAGCCCGCGGGAATTGCGGCGGGAGAAACGGGAAAAGTCTTTGACAATAAGAATGTCGTACTTGTGGCTCATCAGCCCTTGCCGCATTTCCTGATAACCCTCCCGCTGCTCGAAGGTATAGCCGGAGCGGTCACGATCCTCGTAGAAGGTCAGCGTGCTGTCGGGGAAGCGGTGCTTCACGAAATCTTCGATGATAGCCTTTTGGTTCTCGATAGACACATTGTCGCGATCCAGTTCCTCGTCCACCGAAATGCGCGCGTAGCCCGCGATGGCAAAGCGTTCGATCATAGCTTGTCACCTTTCAGATATGCAGCGATCTGCCGGTCAAATTCAGAGATGTAGTCGGCGTCCTGCTTTTTGCGGAATTCTTCGTAAATAGTACCTACTTTTTTCACTGCCGCCTCGTGGGAGATGCGGCCCTTGCCCTCCAGCACCTTGCGGCGGTTGTTGGTGAGGAACCGGTCTGTCTCCTCCAGCCAGTCCTGCATACTCATGAGTTGCTCGTCCTCCGCCATCAACTCGGCGTAATCGATGAACATGGTCACAAGACGATTCAAGCGGCTCAATTCTTTTTCATTTAAGTAGTTCTTGGCCACCAACGTATCGCTTTTCAGAATTTTACCGTCCGGCGCACCTTTCCATGTAGTCAGGCCCATGGTGGGGCTGTCCAGAGTTGCCCGCTCAGAAATCAGCTCTGCCGCCGTCTTGCCGGTGACGGCAAAGTGGAGCTTGTTCTGCACGAAGGCGTAGAACGCTTTCGTGGTCTCGCTGTTTTTATCATAGTCGTAGCTGCACTGCTCAAACACATCGGCAATTTTCTGGTAAGCCCGGCGCTCGCTGGCCCGGATCTCCCGGATGCGTTCCAGCAGTTCATCAAAGTAATCTTTGCCAAATAGACGGCCGTTCTTCATCAGTTCATCGTTGAGGACAAAGCCCTTCTGGATGTACTCTTTCAGGGTCTTGGTGGCCCATTGGCGGAAGTGGGTGGCCTTTTTGGAGTTGACCCGGTAGCCTACGGCGATGATGGCGTCGAGATCGTAATGGTCAATGCTGCGCCGCACTTCACGGCTGCCCTCCTTGCGAACTACCGAGAATTTCTCGGTAGTTGCCGCCTGCTCCAATTCACCGTCCGCATAGATGTTTTTCAAGTGCAGAGAGATGTTGTCAGCGGAGCAGTCGAATAATTCTGCCATGCCGCTCTGTGTCAGCCAAAAGGTTTCGTCCTTGAACACCACGCTGACAAACTGCTTGTCAGTACCGTTGTCGTACAGTAGAATTTCGCCGTGTTGTGGAAGGAGTCCACTCATAGGCACACCGCCTTTCTATCAAGATTGTTCTGTCTGTTGATTTCACTTTGTAGATAATATTGTATCACGGTTTTTTTATAAAAGCAACCGCAAATCGCATTTCGTTTCATCGGTTTGACTAAGCGGCATCGGTCAGTACCGATACCGCTTGCGCTTTTTATTCCATCACCGGTGCCTGCTGTTTCGCTTCCAGCTCTGCCGCACGGTTTCGATTGTAGAGCAGGAGCTGATGGGTCTGCTCATACAGATCTTCCGTGCCGGACTGAAAGACTGCTACGGTGTATTTTTTGCCGTTGTATTCCTGATAGATTGGACGGATCTGTTCACGCAAAGCGGCATCTGCCTGTTCCGAATGGCTGAGCCATATCTCTACGATCTTACGATCATCATGGACATTGATTTCCAAACGCATCACGCTCCTTTTCCAATAGTTTCCTCTGCTTTCAAGACTTTATACCCGATGTCTGCCGTCATAGTCCTCCCATCGTTTGCTCATGCTGTTGCTTTTTCTGTTCTTCCCGCGCGGCGTGT
>ERZ779880.2937-NODE-2937-length-11075-cov-2.803630_pt1 | contig 11075 bp, 7 predicted proteins | sample MGYA00511555_ERZ779880 | MGnify/ENA primary metagenome ERZ779880 (study PRJEB29588, sample SAMEA2145815) | human gut metagenome | biome: human gut; feature: human-associated habitat; material: faeces | place: Denmark | collected 2008/2010 ...
CCGGCACCGACTACGGGCGCAGCGCGCCGACGGGCTCGATCAATATGATCAGCAAGCAGCCGCGCAATGATTCCGGCATTGACGCCTCCGCCAGTATTGGCAGCGCCTGGTTCCGCCGCGGCACGCTGGACGTCAATCAGGTCATTGGTGATACCACCGCGGCGCGCCTGAATGTGATGGGCGAAAAAACGCACGATGCCGGACGCGACAAAGTCAAAAATGAGCGTTACGGCGTCGCCCCTTCTATCGCTTTTGGCCTTGGTACAGCGAATCGTTTGTATCTTAATTATCTGCATGTCACCCAGCACAACACGCCAGACGGCGGCATTCCAACCATCGGTTTGCCGGGCTATTCTGCCCCATCTGCAGGAACGGCGACCCTGAATCATTCCGGAAAAGTTGATACGCATAACTTTTACGGCACGGATTCCGATTACGACGATTCGACCACCGACACCGCCACCATGCGTTTTGAGCACGATATCAACGATAACACCACCATTCGCAACACTACCCGTTGGTCGCGCGTGAAGCAGGATTACCTGATGACGGCGATTATGGGTGGGGCGTCGAATATTACCCAGCCCACCAGCGATGTGAATAGCTGGACGTGGTCACGCACGGCGAATACCAAAGATGTGAGTAATAAAATTCTCACCAACCAGACCAACCTGACCTCGACGTTCTATACCGCTTCTATCGGTCATGATGTCAGTACCGGCGTGGAATTTACCCGTGAAACGCAGACTAACTACGGCGTTAATCCGGTGACGTTACCTGCGGTAAATATTTATCATCCTGACAGCAGCATTCATCCCGGCGGCCTGACGCGCAACGGCGCAAACGCCAATGGTCAGACGGATACCTTCGCAATTTACGCATTCGATACGCTGCAAATCACCCGTGATTTTGAGCTGAACGGCGGGATCCGTCTGGATAATTATCATACTGAATATGACAGTGCCACCGCCTGCGGCGGCAGCGGACGCGGGGCCATCACCTGCCCCGCTGGTGTGGCAAAAGGTTCTCCGGTCACCACCGTCGACACCGCCAAGTCGGGCAATCTGGTGAACTGGAAAGCCGGGGCGCTGTATCACCTGACGGAAAACGGCAATGTCTATATTAACTATGCCGTTTCCCAGCAGCCTCCGGGCGGCAACAACTTCGCCCTTGCGCAGTCTGGCAGCGGTAACAGTGCCAACCGCACCGATTTTAAACCGCAAAAAGCCAACACCAGCGAGATTGGCACCAAATGGCAGGTTCTGGATAAACGCCTGTTGCTCACCGCCGCGCTGTTCCGTACTGATATCGAAAATGAAGTTGAGCAAAATGATGACGGGACTTACTCGCAATACGGTAAGAAACGCGTCGAAGGCTATGAGATATCCGTGGCAGGGAATATCACTCCCGCGTGGCAGGTGATTGGCGGCTATACCCAGCAAAAAGCAACCATCAAAAACGGCAAAGATGTTGCCCAGGATGGTTCCTCATCGCTGCCGTATACCCCGGAGCACGCCTTCACCTTATGGAGCCAATATCAGGCAACCGATGATATCTCTGTTGGCGCGGGCGCACGCTATATCGGCAGTATGCATAAAGGTTCAGACGGCGCGGTGGGAACGCCAGCGTTTACCGAAGGTTACTGGGTCGCCGATGCCAAACTGGGGTATAGGGTTAATCGCAATCTCGACTTCCAGCTAAACGTCTACAACCTGTTTGATACCGATTACGTCGCCTCAATCAATAAGAGCGGCTACCGTTATCACCCGGGCGAGCCAAGAACCTTCTTGCTCACAGCCAATATGCATTTCTGATTCAGATGTGGGGCGCAGGCCCCACTTTTTGGAGAACTTGTATGATGTACCACATTCCCGGCGTGTTATCGCCACAGGACGTCGCCCGTTTTCGCGAACAACTGGAACAAGCCGAATGGGTGGATGGACGCGTCACCACCGGCGCACAAGGTGCGCAAGTTAAGAACAATCAACAGGTAGACACCCGCAGCACGTTATACGCCGCCCTGCAAAATGAGGTGCTGAACGCGGTTAACCAACATGCTTTGTTCTTTGCCGCGGCCTTGCCGCGTACCCTTTCCACGCCGCTGTTTAATCGCTATCAGAACAATGAAACCTATGGTTTTCATGTGGATGGCGCAGTACGCAGTCACCCACAAAACGGCTGGATGCGCACTGACCTTTCTGCCACGCTGTTTTTAAGCGATCCACAAAGCTACGACGGCGGCGAACTGGTCGTTAATGACACCTTCGGACAACATCGGGTAAAACTCCCGGCAGGTGATCTGGTGTTGTATCCCTCCAGCAGCCTGCATTGCGTGACACCCGTAACCCGCGGCGTACGAGTGGCATCATTTATATGGATCCAGTCGATGATCCGCGATGATAAAAAGCGCGCCATGCTGTTTGAACTGGACAAAAATATTCAGAATATTCAGTCGCTGAAAAGCCGCTATGGTGAAAATGAAGAGATCCTGTCGCTGCTCAATCTTTATCATAATCTGCTGCGGGAATGGTCGGAGATCTGACGCTTGAACTGCCCAGGTTCGTCCCTATATTAGCTACACTTAACTATACAAGCATTGATATGGGGAGGACGATATGGCATCCGGTTGGGCTAACGATGACGCCGTCAACGAACAGATCAACAGTACAATTGAAGATGCGATTGCCCGCGCTCGGGGTGAAATTCCGCGTGGCGAAAGCCTGTATGAATGTGAAGAGTGCGGTGCCCCCATCCCGCAAGCCCGTCGGGAAGCCATTCCTGGCGTGCGCTTATGTATTCATTGTCAGCAGGAGAAAGATTTACAAAAACCAGCTTATACAGGATATAATCGCAGAGGTTCGAAAGAAAGCCAGTTACGTTAACTGCAACTGGCGAGATGTATAGCGAGTATAATTTGTATTTTGCGTGGCATTCCGTGCCTTTAACGCTGTCGTGACTGCCACGCTGCATAAAACAAGTCCATAAGTACAACAAATAAATGGTTTATCAGTATGTTAGATATCAATCAATTTATTTGAACAAGGCGGTCAATTCTCTTCGATTTTATCTCTCGTAAAAAAACGTGATACTCATCACATCGACGAAACAACGTCACTTATACAAAAATCACCTGCGAGAGATTAATTATGAAAACTATCAATACTGTTGTTGCTGCTATGGCTCTTTCAGCTCTGTCATTTGGCGTGTTTGCCGCGGAACCGGTAACGGCATCCCAGGCACAGAACATGAATAAAATCGGCGTGGTTTCTGCCGATGGCGCATCCACCCTCGATGCCCTGGAAGCGAAACTGGCTGAGAAAGCGGCGGTGCCAGTGGATATAGCATCACTTCCGCCACCAACAACAATAAATTAAGCGGTACTGCGGTAATTTATAAGTAATTCGTAGGACGGATAAGGCGTTTACGCCGCATCCGGCAACAGATGCCTGATGCGACGCTACCGCGTCTTATCAGGCCTACAAAATCCGAACCGTTGGACGGATCAGGCGTTTACGCTACGTCCTGCACAAGTATTTCCCTGTCTGTTTGCCGACAGACGCATATGCTCTAACCCTCATTGATCCTATGTTACCCTTGTTTGCCCGTCCGCCACTGGACGGGCTTTTTTTTAGCTGGCTAACTGCTGACAGAAAGCCTGCAACGTCTCTTCCGGCATACCAATCTGCCGCGCCGCATCACAAATGGCCTGCCAGCTTCCCGCATCCAATGGAATCCCCTGCTCCTGCCGTTCGCGACGCGTGTTCACTTCCCACTCGCCCGGGAGCAAAATCGGCTTATCGTCATCATGCGGCGAGGCTTTCACCCACTCGGCAAAGGCTTCGGTCTGCGCGCTACAATCCGGCGCGCCGAACAGTTCCGGGTTGATGATGATAGTGGTCATGCAGTTAAGAATGGCATCGGGACTGGTTTGTAACGTTTCCTGATGCGTCGTTTTACCGCCAGAAAGCGCCCCGCCAAGAATTTCACACATTGCCGCCAGGGCGTAGCCTTTATGTTCGGCAAAGGTCAACAGCGAACCCAACGGCGACTCCTGCATTACCGCCGGATTGGTCGTCGGCACGCCGTTAACGTCAATCAGGCAACCTGGCGGCACGGGGACGCCTTTATGCCAGGCGACGCGGGTTTTGCCAAATGCAATGGCGCTGGTGGCGTAATCAAGCAACAGCGGAAAATCATCTTTACGTGGGAAAACCACACAGAACGGATTCGTGCCAAAGCGGCTGTCGCGACCGTGGAACGGTGCGACCATTGGAATACCGACCACGCTAACAAAGTGGATAGAGACAAACCCCGCCGCTGCACACTGCTCCGCCCAGTAACCGATACGGCCGATATGATGCGAGTTATGTAGCGCCACGGCAGCAATACCGTGCTGATGCGCTTTCTCAATCCCCAGCGCCATCGCTTCATGTGCCGCGACCTGACCAAATGCGCGATCGCCATCGAGCGTGACCGCCGCCCCCGCCTCTTTAACGATTTTGGCATGATGGTTAATTTGCAGGTGCCCCTGACTCCAGGAGCGTACATAGCTTGGGATCATGCCAATACCATGTGAATCATGCCCTGCCAGGTTTGCCGCGATTAAATGATCGGCAACTAATTTCGCTTCTTGTTCCTCGCTACCCATCTGACGAAATACAGCCTGAATAAAGCTGTGCAGCGTCTGAGCATCAAAGCGATGACCACTTTCCATGGTTAACTCCTGTTTATGTTATGTGTTTGTTGTTTTTTTATGCTGCACGCCGGGCGCGGGAAGGTCAATAAAGATGCAGGAATTTCATATTGCGGTGGGGTAAAAGCCGGATGACATGGCTCATCCGGCTGAGAAAAGAATTAAAATGCCTGATTAACGCGCGCCAGGCCATCGCTGATAGTTGCCGCTTCACCCGTAGCCACCAGGCAGCAAGCCATCTGGATTTTCAGCGATTCGGGAATCGGTTCGCGGCCAGCAAGGCAACGCTGAATCCACTGCGCCGTGGTTTCCGGATCTTTTGCTTGTGGCAGTAACTCGCTTCCAGCAGGGTCCTGTTTTTCATACAGCACCCGCATCCCTTCACGGTCAATGAGATTGATCTGCGGGCAGCGCTGCGGATTAGCATACACTTCGCCTTCAGTACCATGCATTAGTAACGCCCGCCCGCCGATATCGCTAAAGAACTTCGCGACTCGCCCGATGTATTCCGGATGCGAAACGCTGGAAAGACGCAGTGCCTCACCTTCGGCAAATGGCGTCGCCAGTTTCGCCAGGGTATGTGCACTGTTACGCACGCCCATCCGCCAGCGCATCGCCAGTTGTTTTTCCAGCGGCGGGCAAAACGCGCCGACAGGCATAAACACCGGTTGATGTTCGTCGAGCTTCGCCTGCGCCTGCCCGCCGTGCAACGTTGGCGTAATACCCATCAGTTCGAAAATGGTTTCGGTCAGCACGCGAGTTGGATCTTCGCTAACCCCGTGAACCACCACAGGAAAACCGAGTTTGTGCAGGAGAATCGCCAACAACGGCGTCAGGTTGGCCTGTTTACGCGCGCCGTTGTAACTGGGGATGACAATCGGCATCGGCTTGTCTGCAGGCGGCGTCAGCTTGATGGTGTGATTTTGCATGGCTTCGTAAAAGCCGAGCATCTCTGCTTCCCCTTCCCCTTTGATACGCAGCGCAATCAATACACCGCCCAACTCAAGGTCAGGGACTTCACCATTGAGCATATGGGCATACAGACCGCGCGCAGTATCCCGGTCTAAATCGCGCGCGTGGTTTTTCCCGCGCCCGATCTCTTTAATGATTTTGCGATAGTCCATTTACGACTCCTTACCTGACTCACATCATTAACGCCGCCGACGGCGTGGGGATTTCGTTTTTTCTTTCTTTTTAACTATACCTTCAGGGACTTCCGGTTGCTCTATCGGAAATACCGGTAATGCATCCAGTAGTCGCTTGCCATAATTTTTGGTCAGCAAGCGTTTATCGTAAATCACCACTTCGCCCCAGCAACCGTGACTTCGAATCAGTCGCCCAACCTGCTGAATCAGGTTAAACGAGGCGCTCGGCAGGCTTTGCACCTCAAATGGATAGCGGTTGAGGCTTTTCAGCCATTCCCCTTCAGTGATCACCACCGGGCTGTCGATAGGCGGAAAAGCGATTTTGTGGATATGCACCTGGCTGAGCATATCACCTTTCAAATCAAGCCCTTCGGCAAATGACTGTAAGCCCACCAGCACACTACGCTCACCGTTGGCGACGCGTTTGCGGTGCAGTTCAACTAAACGGTAACGCGGCTGATCGCCCTGCACCAGCAACATCAGACGTAAATCCGTCACATAGTCGAGAAAGCGCTGCATCGCACGCCCGCTGGCAAACAGCACCAACATACCGAGATGTTTTTTGCTCTCCACCTGCTCACGGAAAAAGGCCGCCATTTCAGCAATATGCTGTTCTTCGTTGTCGATGGAAGGCTCAACGCGCATCCGGGGAATAACAATTTTGCCCTGTTCGCAGTGGTTAAAGGGGGAATCCAGCGCCACAAAACGGTCGCCCGCTTTCTCTTTCAGCCCGCTCATCTCCTGCAAACGCGAAAAACTGTTCAGCGAACGCAAGGTTGCGGAGGTGACAATAATGTGCGGAATACTGCGCCACAGCAGCCTTTCCAGCTGATCGCTGACACGTATTCCCACGCAGTGAAACCAGAGGTGTAGCTGCCCTTCGCGCTCTTCCCGCGTCGCCCATTTGGTCACCGGTGCACCGGAAGATTGCGCCAGCGAAGCCAGCCGCCAGAGTTTGCTTTGCGCCTCGAACATCCCCAACGCGCGGTTCATCTGCAAAATCAACCGATGCAGACGTACAATGTCATGGCTGCCGGTTTTCTCACTTAAATCGTTAAGAAATAACTCCGCCAGACCACGCAGCATCTCGGTGAGTTTTGCCAGCCGCTGGCAGATCTCCAGCACTTCATCAGGCAGTTCGCCCATCGCAAAACGGTGTTCTGCTTCCTGCCCGGCAGGCATGTAGAGATTGAGAATGTTGTTTAATGAGGCGATAAGCTCATACAGCTCTTCACAATGCGCATTCAAACGTTCAGGGATCGCCAACGGCGGGATGGTCTTCGGGCGAAACTGCTCCATGCAGGTAGCGACCAGTTTCGTGAACAAGTCCAGCTGTAGCCGATACCATGGCGCGGTGATTTCGGCACTCATCTCCAGCGCATCCCGCGCCACATCTGGCAGGTGATGGCCTTCGTCCAGCACCAGCAGTAAATTTTTCGGGTCAGGCAATACGGCTTCGCTTTCCATCGCCGCCATCACCAGCGCATGGTTTGCCACCACCACTTCCGCTTCCTGAATTTCCCGACGAGCGACAAAAAACGGGCATTCGCGATAGTAGTAACAGTTGCGGTTGAGGCAGCTGGCTTTGTCGGTACTTAAACGACGCCAGAGATCGTCATCTATAGCGATATCCGTATGATCGCGCAGACCATCCCATTTATAAGTGTCGAGATCGCCCTTCAGCTTCGCACAACGTTTTTGCTCTTCCTGATTATTTGGCGTCAGTTCGTCGTCAAGAAACGCCAGCAGATCCTGTTGCGTGGGCTCAGTGCTGGCGAGCGCCGTCAGATTACGCGGGCAAACGTAGCGCCCACGCCCAAAAGCGGCAGTGAATTTAAGATCGGGAATGATCTTTTTCAGCAGTGGCAAATCTTTGCTGTAGATCTGATCCTGCAATGCCACGTTGGCGGTACTCACCACCAGCGTTTTTTGCTCTTCGCGGGCAATGGCGATGCCGGGAATCAAATAGGAGAGCGTTTTCCCAACGCCAGTGGGGGCTTCAATCGCCAGATGCCGCCCTTCTTCTCCGGCCAGCGTTTTGGCGACGTCCGCAATCATCTGCCGCTGCGGCGCACGGGGAATAAAGTCGGGGATCTGTTCCTGAAGCGCCTTATACCAGGCGGCAATTTGCGCTTTAAGCGCGGCGGTTAATGCCATGAGAAAACCTGAAATACTGTATAAACAGCCAATATTGTGGCATTTTTCGGTTTTCAGGGGTAATGGTTTTTCTGTTTCTGGAAAGCGGCTCGCAAACACGCCCTCTCGCAATATATTTGATTGAAAATTCGACGGCACAGTGAGCGCCAGTCTTCAGGGCAGAAAACAGCAAGTGATACCGCATTTCGTGGTTACAATTGCCGCCGTCATCGCTTCGCAGGAACCGGTATTGCCGACCCTGGCCTGAGCCAGGGCCATCAATGCCATTATTCTGCTGCGATCTTTACAGCCATGCGTCTGGCGTCCACTCGGATAAAACTTTAGAAAAACGATATTGTGCATAGCGGACCATATCACGATATAACGAACTTATGCGCAACTGGTTGGCCTCTTCATTAGACAGATTATTGAAATCAAGCAATACCGTTTTGTATGTATTAAAAGTTTGATTGCTTATCATACTTTCATCTAAAGAATGAGCTTTCGCCAATAAAGCAAATGCATAACGTTTTAAAGTTTTTGACGCATCAGGAATACCGTTAAAGACATTACTGTGAGAAATATTTGCAAATACGGCAGACAGGCAGAAAAATATTTTAGACTTATCACTTTCACTGGCATCATTGAGATCCAGCATCGTTAATAGATTAGCGTAATGTTTATCTTTCAGAGTATGCTGTTGCCATTGATCTGAATCGTTCATCAAAGAGGAAAATGATGAATTAAGTTCTGTCGGTTGATTATTGCATTCGAGCACAAAATCTGTTTTTCGCATTATTGCTGACATAAATATATCACGAATATAACCTTTGAATCCAAGAGCATTGAGGATCAATTGATGTTTCTTATTTTTCTGCGCATATTCCCATCCTTTTGCAAATAAAGGAAATGCACGCATACAAATCGTTTCTGGATCATCTCTGACAACTTCATGGGTATCCTGCAAAGATGGATAAATAGAGTAATTATTCCAGATAGTCTTTTTCTTAACCTCTGGCTCAAGCATTGAGATTAACGCCTGGTGCGATAAGCGCATTACTCGCCCAGAGTTATCGGATGATAACAGGATATAACATTTATTATCTTTATCTAACAATCCTTGCTGCTCATTGAAATTCAATTTAATTTCTTCAGTAACGAATTGTTTTATTTCAGATAATGAAAGATAATTGTGATAAAGGTCAAATGCTAAGTTTTTCTCTTCAACATTTCCGTTTTCAAAAAGCAAATCAATAAATTGAATAAATCTATAATTTTCAGCAACCATCAACTCTGGTCTCTTTAAAAAGAGGGCATGGAAAAAGTTAATTATTTCCGCATTGTTATTCAGATTTTTATTTCTGAAGTAGCACAGATACGTATCCAGTGCGCGCATAACAAGTTCATGATCGCTATTAAGTGGGGATTTTATTAATTTTGCTATTATGGTTGATGGGAATGCCACTATGTCCCGCAGCGCGAAGAGCTCCATGCCATCAGTTAATTGCGTTAACAGATCTTTTACTGTTTGTATGTTATCAGTACTATCATTGAAAGATTCGTCTGCCAGAGAATTCAGTTTTTCTATCATCCCCCCGATTACAAATATATCTTTTTCGCTCTCCACGTCATGATTAGACATATCATCGACGATATCTTTAACTTTACTATCACTTTCAAATAGTTTTTCTCTCACAATATTATTAGCGTTTACTGCAGAAGTTGCATCATAATAGGATGGCGGAATAATAACAGAGAATTCGTTAGTGAATATAGAATGATCTGCAAGATTATCATCATTCAATTTCTCGCCAACATTTAGCGAATTAACAGTCCTCAGAATATGCATCTCAATCTGACTGTCAGAAAGACTTTTAGAAAAACCACTACCTTCAGTCAGTTCAATTTTCATCCTGAGTATTTTATTTTTGAGGTCGGGAAATGTATTTACATAAGGAATAAAAACATCTGATGAATTAGAGTTGTTTTTCTTTCCATTAATATTATCTATTCTAACGGTGATCCCTTTCTCATCACGAGGAATTGCATCATTCATATTTATAGAGATCACATTTTCATGTCTGGATTGCCCGGTTTTAATCGTCATATTGATATCATTTGCGCTGATCTCCGAAATCTCACTGACGAATTTTTTAAATGCATTATAGCGCTGGTGGCCAGCATTAAATTTGCCAAATGAAACATAATATGCGAAATGTTCAAGGAAACCATGTAATTCCAGTAAATTAACCGGGTCAGAACCCTGCACCATATTTAATAACATCGTCGCATAACCATTGCATTTTGAACAATCCATACATCGCTCCTTTGCACTTGAATGATCTGCGAATCATAAGCCTGGCAAAATGGGGAGTCTTACAGAAATCGCTCATTTTTAACTTTTCGTACTGCAAATTCAGGATCAACCTGGTTATGAAAGTTTGCTGCTGTACGGCTCTAAACAGACTGGCAATCAATCTTTCTATCAATAAGCTGAAATGAGCGATTTTTGATAGTTTATTAGAACTACTAAAGATATACGGTAATGAAACGACTGCACACTTTATTTTGCTTAGGGAGATAGTCGGATACACTATAGACAATGAAAATAATAAAATCAGGGACAGAATCAAGCTAATACTGAATCACATATCTCATAATAATTTACCAGATGATGAACAAACTCTTTATGCAATAGCATGTTTATTCCAGATTTTCCCAGAATTTGTTTATGAATATCAACCAATGTTATTAACAATAATTCAAATTGCAAGGAGAAATAATTTCATTGCCATTTTAGATACACTAGATAGATCATAAAGCAAATTTATTAAAACAATAAAATCAGACATGTCATGCATGTCTGACCGTGTTACCTGAATAATGGGCAAAAGCCTGTGATACTCTTTTGCCCTTACATGGTATTACTGCGCAGCGGCAGGTTTACGCGGACGGCGACGGCGTTGTTGTTCGCCTGCCGGTTTGGCATCGCCAAGACGACGAGATGGTTTTTCTGCAGGCTTCGCGCTAGCTGATTTCGCACCACCTTCTCCACGGCGTGGTTGCTGTTGACCGCGACCACCACCACCTTGCCCACGACC
>ERZ779880.2950-NODE-2950-length-11034-cov-11.522452_pt1 | contig 11034 bp, 9 predicted proteins | sample MGYA00511555_ERZ779880 | MGnify/ENA primary metagenome ERZ779880 (study PRJEB29588, sample SAMEA2145815) | human gut metagenome | biome: human gut; feature: human-associated habitat; material: faeces | place: Denmark | collected 2008/2010 ...
CGAGGAACTTGATGTCGTCGCGGTTCTTGGCGTCGCCCTCGGCGAGGACGGCCATGCGTCCGGCGACCGTGCCGCCCGCCTTGGCGACCAGCGTCTCCATCGCGTGCAGGCTGCCGCCGGTGGAGATGACGTCGTCTACGATCAGAATTTTCTTACCCTTGATGAGGTCGGCGTCGTCGCGGCCGAGGAAGAGCTGCTGTACGCCGAGCGTAGTGATGGAGCGATCCTCCACGGAGATGGGGTCGGGCATATAGACCTTGGGGCCCTTACGCGCGATGAAATACTTCTCCGCGCCGCTCTGACGCGCCATCTCGTGAATGAGGGGAATGGACTTGGCCTCGGCGGTGAGCAGATAGTCGTAGTCCAGCTCCTCCGCCAGCTTGAGGAGGTCGCGGGCGCAGGCGACGGTCAGCTCGGCGTCGCCGAACATGATGAAAGCGCCGATGTAGAAGTCCTCCGTCACCTTGCAGATGGGGAGATCGCGGACGAGGCCCGCAACGTGCATGGGATAGGTCATCATAGTGGTTCTTCCTTCCTGTTTCTTCCTGTAATAGCCGCCTCAGCGGCCGGTATTTTGAGGCGTCCCGCTCAGTCGATCTCGGGACCCTTGTATTTTTCCTTCTTCTCGCTCGGCTCGCGGACCTCGCTGTCCACGTCGATCACGCCGCCGCCGGCCGGCTGCTCCGGCACGACAAGGGCCATGATGACATAGAGCAGGATGCTCGTGCCGTAAAAGAACGCCAGCAGCGCCCAGATCACGCGCACGATGGTGGGGTCGATGCCGAAATAATCCGCCACGCCGGCGCAGACGCCGCAGAGCTTTTTATCCGTTTTGGAACGGTAGAGCCGCTTTTTCACGAAAAAAGTCTCCTTTCTTCTTTCTTGCAGGGTAAAGTATAGCACGTCTTACTTCGGCTGTAAATCACTTTTTTCGACCCATCAGGCTGAACCAGCCGAAGGTCATCGGCCAGAGCGTGCCCCGCCATGAGCACCACGGCGAAATAACGGATGCCGTCGCCGACGCTGTTCGCGCCGAAGGCCGCCGTCAGCGGCGCCTTGAGGGCCACGCGCACGGCCAGCGTCAGCGCAAGGCCGAGCACGACCTTGAGGATCTGCGCCCACCACACGGCCTGCGTTTCAAAGCGCGTGTAGTGCCGGTCGGCGAACACCGAGACGATCGCGCCGAGCACAAGGCCGAGCATCGACCACGCCGTTTTGACCGCGTGGTCAAAATTGGCCGCGTCACCGCTCGCGCCCGCGCGGACGCGAAGCGCATAAAGCAGGAACAGCGCCGCCGGTACGAGCAGGATGAGCCAGATGCGTTCGAGCACCTCGCCGCGGTGGCCGATCTCCTCGAGCAGAGGATAGAACGCCAGCACCAGCAGCCAGCCGATCAGGAATGATACGCCGACGTCGAGCGGCGTGTGAACGCCGAGATACAGCCGCGAAAAGGGAATGAGCAGCGCCAGCGCCATGCACACCACGCGCACCCAGAGCTTTTTTGTGATGCAGAACATCCCGCCGTAGGCGGCGACGGCGTTCTGCGTGTGGCCCGAGGGGAAGGAGAAGCCCGTCGCGCCCGCGCGGGCGGACTCGACGATCTCGAACGAGGGGTCGAGCACCCAGGGCCGCGGGATGCAGAACGTGATCTTCAGCATCTGGTTGACCGCCGTGCCGGTGAAGCACAGGAGCATGAGAAAATAGCCCTTGTTTTTGTCCACGCACCAGAAGACCACCAGCATAAAGAGCATGAACAGCGTCTCGCCGCCGAGCTCCGTCACGCCCTGCATGAGCGTGTCGAGCAGCGGAGTGCGCAGCTCGGCGATGGCGCGCAGGCAGTTCAGATTCCATTCCATAAAGGGAGTCATTCTTTTCTTTCCACCTTCTTCCGAAAAAATGAGGTAAAGCATGGTGCATTATAAGCCATTTCGCGCGGGAATGCAAACATTTCGGACAAAGCTGTGAAGAAAAAGTGCGAAAGCACTTGAAACTTTGCGCGTCGTGTGCTATAAATAACTGTCAGAGAAACGCAGAGAACGGGAAAATAGCGAGCTTGCTTCGCGCAGAGAGGACCGGTCGGCGGCTGGAAGCCGGTCTGTGGAGTGTCGCTTGGTTCGCCCGGGAGCGGCCGCGAGGAAAGGCGCGGACGGCTGACCGCCGTTAAAGGGTCGCGAGTGCGCGCAGACCGTCTGCGCGAATTTGGGTGGTACCACGGAAGAGCTCTTTCGTCCCATGCGGACGAGGGGGCGCTCTTTTTTTGCCTCCCGCCATCGTTCGGAACTTTCGACAGAGAAGGAGAAATGATATGAAACAGGAATTGGAAGCCATCCGCGCCAAAGCCCTTGAGGCCATCGGCGGCGCGGAGAAGGCGGAGGATCTTGAGGCGCTGCGCGTGCAGTACCTCGGCAAGAAGGGCGAGCTGACCGCTGTCCTCAAGCAGATGGGCTCTCTCAGCGCGGAGGAGCGCCCCGTGATCGGTCAACTTGCCAACGAGGTGCGCGCCAAGCTCGAGGAGAGCGTGGAGACGCGCGCGAAGGAGCTGGCCGCAAAAGCGCTGGAGATGAAGCTCAAGGCCGAGGCGGTGGACGTCACCATCCCCGGCAAGGCCGTGAAGATCGGAAAAAAGCACCCGATGTATCAGGTGCTCGACGAGATCAAGGACATCTTCGTCGGCATGGGCTTTGAAATTCTCGAGGACCGCGAGGTCGAGACCGCCGACTACAACTTCACCAAGCTCAACTGCCTCGAGGGGCATCCCGCACGCGAGTGGACGGACACGTTCTACTTCACCGAGGACAGCTCCATCCTGCTGCGCACGCAGACCTCTCCCATGCAGATCCACGCGATGGAGACGCGCTCTCTGCCCATCCGTATTCTCGCTCCGGGCCGCGTGTACCGCAAGGACGAGGTGGACGCCACCCATTCCCCCATGTTCCACCAGATCGAGGGCATGGTCATCGACAAGGGCGTGACGATGGCGGACCTCAAGGGTACGCTCAACGCCGTCATGGAGGAGCTGTACGGCAAGGGCACGGTCACGCGCTTCCGCCCGCACCACTTCCCCTTCACCGAGCCGAGCTGCGAGATGGACATCCAGTGCCACAAGTGCCACGGCGCGGGCTGCCCGACCTGCAAGAGCGAGGGCTGGATCGAGGTCCTCGGCGCGGGCATGGTTCACCCCAAGGTGCTCGAGGGCTGCGGCATCGACTCCAACGTGTATTCCGGCTGGGCGTTCGGCATGGGCCTGGAGCGTCTGGCGCTTGGCCACTTCAAGATCGGCGACCTGCGTCTGATCTTCGAAAACGACGTCCGGTTCCTGGAGCAGTTCTGAGAAAGGAGAGCGAAGAAAATGAATTTAAGCAGAAATTGGCTCAACGAATTTGTTGACCTCCACGACATTACCGACAAGCAGTTCAACGACGAAATGACGCTCTCCGGCTCCAAGGTCGAGACCATCGAGCGTCTGGACGAAAGCCTCAAAAACGTGGTCGCGGGCAAGATCCTCTCCATGGAAAAGCACCCCGACAGCGACCACATGTGGGTCTGCCAACTCGACGTCGGCAGGGAGGAGCCGGTGCAGATCGTCACCGGCGCGTGGAACATCCACGTCGGCGATCTGGTGCCCGCGGCGCTGCACAAGTCCGTGCTGCCCGGCGGCGTGAAGATCGAAAAGGGCAAGCTGCGCGGCGTGCCGTCCAACGGTATGCTCTGCTCGCTCAAGGAGCTGGGCCTGACCGCCGAGCACGACTTCCCCTACGCGGTCATCACGCCCGCGGCGCTCCTGAACGACTATCATCCCATCGACCCCGCCAAGCCCTCCATCTCCGCCGACATCAAGCCCGGTGACAAGGTGTTCGGACCGGTCGCGGCGGCGAAGGTGCTCGAGTGCGCGCCGCAGGGCGACGGCACATTCCGTACCTGTCTCGACCTCGGCGGCACGACCGCCTGTCCCGACACCGTCTGCTCCAACCTGCACGAGGGCGATCTGGTGGCCTACAACACCAAGTCCGACTCTATCTGCACACTTGCCGACCTGCACGCCGAGCAGCGCGAGTTCCCGCACTGCATCGCCGACGGCATCTTCGTCCTGCGTGAGGATGATGTGAAGCCCGGCGACGACATCGCGAAGGCCATCGGCTATGACGACAGCGTGGTCGAGTTCGAGATCACGCCCAACCGTCCCGACTGCCTTTCCGTCATTGGCCTCGCCCGCGAGGCGAGCGCGACCTTCAAGCGCCCTCTCAAGCTGCACACACCCGAGGTCAAGGGCTGCGGCGGCAGCATCGCGGAGCTGGTCGACATCGAGATCGAGGACGGCGAGCTTTGCCCGCGCTACACCGCGCGCATGGTGAAGAACGTCAAGATCGCGCCTTCTCCAAAGTGGATGCGCGAGCGGCTGCGCAACTCCGGCGTGCGTCCGATCAACAACATCGTGGACATTACGAACTACGTCATGCTCGAGTGCGGCCAGCCGATGCACGCCTTCGACTTCTCCTGCGTGGACGGCGGCAGGATCGTCGTCCGCACCGCGCGTGAGGGCGAGGTCATTCAGACCCTCGACGGCAACGACCGCAAGCTCACGCCGAATATGCTCTGCATCTGCGACGAGCACAAGCCCGTGTGCGTCGCGGGCGTGATGGGCGGCGCGAACAGCGAGATCGTCGGCGATACGGCGATGGTCCTCTTTGAGAGCGCGAACTTCAACGGCGTGTCCGTCCGCCGCACGGCGGCGGCCCTCGGGATGCGTACCGACGCCTCCGCACGCTACGAAAAGGGTCTTGACCCGATGAACACCATGAAGGCCGTGCAGCGTGCCTGCGAGCTGGTCGAGCTGCTCGGCTGCGGCGAGGTCGTGGACGGCGTGATGGACGTCATCGCCAAGGACAAGGCCCCCACGGTCGTGAAGCTCGAGCCGGAGAAGATCAATGCCCTGCTCGGCACCGACCTGCCCGAGAGCCTGATGCGCGAGATCCTTCTCTCCCTCGGCTTTGAGCTCAGCGGCGACGACATTCTTGTGCCGAGCTGGCGCGGCGATGTGGAGCACTATAGCGACATTGCCGAGGAGGTCGCCCGTTTCTACGGCTACAACAACATTCCCTGCACGCTCATGCGCGGCGAGACGACGCGCGGCGGCTTCAGCGAGCAGCAGCTCTTTGACCGCGCGCTCGGCGAGACCTGCCGCACGCTCGGCTACGACGAGATCATCACCTACTCGTTCATCAGCCCGTCGTACTACGATAAGATCCGTATGCCGAAGGACGCCCCGCTGCGTAAGAGCCTGAAGATCCTCAACCCGCTGGGCGAGGACACCTCCATCATGCGCACGACGATCCTCCCCTCCATGCTGGAGATCATCACCCGCAACTACAACTACCGCAACAAGGCCGTGCGCCTCTACGAGCTGGGCAAGATCTACCTGCCCCGCGAGGACGGTCTGGCCGATGAGCCGAAGATCCTCTCCCTCGGCGCTTACGGCGACGGAATGGACTTCTTCACGCTCAAGGGCGGCATCGAGGCCATTCTCCGCGCCTGCCGCATCAAGGACGTCCGCTTTGAGGCCTGCACGGACAACGCCTCCTATCACCCCGGCCGCTGCGCGAAGGTCTATGCCGGCGATGTCGAGCTGGGTGTGTTCGGCCAGATCCACCCGCTCGTCGCGGCCACCTACGGCGTGGACGCGGAGATCTATGCCGCTGAGCTGCGCTTTGACGCGCTCTACTCCGTGCGGGGCGGTATCCCCGTCTACCAGCCGCTGCCGAAGTTCCCCGCTGTTACACGCGATATCGCCGTGGTGTGCGCCGAGAGCGTCACCGTCGGCGCGCTGGAGGACTGCATTCGCCGCGGCGCGAAGGGCCTTTTGAAGAAGGTCGAGCTGTTCGACATTTACCGCGGCGTGGGCGTCGCGCCGGGCAGCAAGTCCGTCGCGTTCAGCCTGACGCTGCGCGCGGACGACCGCAGCCTCACCGGCGAGGAGGCCGACGAGGATGTGAAGAGCATCCTTGCGCTGCTCGAAGCCGAGCTGGGCGCGAAGCTGCGCTGACAAAAGAGCATTTTTATCAGGGACCGCATGGCACGAGAATTGCCGTGCGGTCCTTTCCCATTGCCCAAATTTCTTTCGTTTTTCGGCAAAAAGGCATGGACAAGCGCGGGAAATCGTAGTATACTCCATGCAACAGATATCACGGATGTTTAAGCCTAACATTAGAAATAATTATGATAAAGCAAGAACAGGAGGATCGTGACGATGGCATACAAGGAAAGCTACGCGGGCAGGATCAACCGCAAGCTCAACAAAAAGCTTCATGTGGTGGAGGTGGCGGCGGGGCGGCAGAAGGCCGACCTCGTGCTCAAGAACGCAACCTATGTGAACGTGTTCTGCAACCAACTCAGCCGCGGCGATATCGCCGTGGCCTCCGGCCTGATCGCCGGCATGGGCGAGCATTACGAGGGCGAGATCGAGGTCGACATGAGCGGCAAGCTCGTGCTGCCCGGCTTTGTCGACGCGCATATCCACCTCGAAAGCTCGCTCGTGAGCCCGAAGGAGTTTGCCAAGGCCGTTCTTCCGCACGGCACCACGACCGTTATCACCGACCCGCACGAGATCGCCAACGTCATGGGCACCGACGGCATCGAGTATATGCTGCAGGCGACCGAGGACCTGCCGCTCGACGTGCGCTTCATGCTGCCGAGCTGCGTGCCCGCCACCCCGCTCGACGAGAGCGGCGCGAACCTTGATTACCGCGCCATCGACAGCTTCTACGAGCACAACCGCGTCGAGGGCCTTGCCGAGATGATGAACTACGTCGGCGTCGCCAATGCCGACGAGCAGGTACTCGAGAAGATCGTCGCGGCGCAGGCGCATCACAAGAAGATCGACGGCCACGCTCCCGGCCTTTCCGGCAACGACCTCAACGCCTACGTTGCCGCCGGCGTCTACTCCGACCACGAGTGCTCCGATATGGGCGACGCGCTCGCCAAGCTCGAGCGCGGCCAGTACATCATGATCCGCGAGGGCACCGCCGCGCGCAACCTTGACGCGCTGCTGCCGCTGCTCACCCCGCAGTATTACACCTACTGTATGTTCTGCACGGACGACAAGCACCCCAACGATCTGCTGGAAAAGGGGCACATCGACTACATCATCAAGAAGGCCATCGCCGCGGGCGTGGACCCCATCATCGCCGTCAAGTGCGCGAGCCATCATGCTGCCCGCTACTTCCTGCTCAACAACCGCGGCGCCATCGCGCCCGGCTTCCTTGCCGACTTCGTTATCATCGATAACTTCCGCGACTTCAATATTCTCGAGGTCTACAAGAAGGGCAAGCTCATGTTCGACGGCAAAGAGGTCGCGCCCTTTGAGGCTCCCGAGATCGACCCGCATCTCATCAAGCGCTCCCACGAGACCTTCCACGTCGCGCACCTCACCGCCGACGATTTCACCGAGACCCGCCCGCGCGCCGTGCTCGGCATGGTCCCGGGCGAGATCGTGACGACCGACGCCGGCTACGCCGACAGGATCGACCTGGAAAACGACATCCTCAAGATTGCGGTCATCGAGCGCCATAAGAACACGCACCACATCGGCATCGGCTACATCAAGGGCTACGGCCTCAAGTCCGGCGCGGTGGCGACCTCCATCTCGCACGACAGCCACAACATCATCGTTGTCGGCACGAACGAGGAGGACATCGCGGCGGCAGCCAACCGCGTCGTCGAGCTCGGCGGCGGCATCGTCGTGCTCGACCACGGCGAGGTGCTCGGCGAGGTCCGGCTCCAGATCGCGGGCATCATGAGCGAGGAGCCGCTTGTGGACGTCAACCGCGAGCTGGAAAACGCCAAGGAAAAGGCGTTCGCCCTCGGCGTGAGCCGCGGCGTCGATCCGTTCATGACGCTCTCGTTCATGGCGCTGCCGGTCATCCCGACGCTGCGCCTGACCACCCGCGGCGTGTTCGACACCGTGACGCAGAAGTACGTCTGAAAAAGGCCGCGCCGGACGGCGGCGCAGCCGCCCGGCGGAAACGAATCAAGAAAGCGGGAGACACAGGGTTTGCACCGTGTGTCTCCCGTCCGTTATGCAAACGCAGGACAAAATAAAAAATGCATCGTTTCCTCGTCTCCGCAGCCTTCAAAAAGCGGACTGCAATTTTCTGCTTGCTCCCTGCGCGGGGCTGTGGTAGAATAGCATTGCTATGCGGGCATGATGAAATTGGCAGACATGCGAGATTTAGGTTCTCGTGCTTTACGGCGTTGGGGTTCGAGTCCCCATGCCCGCACCAAAAATAAGACCATCTGCCTTTGGCAGATGGTCTTATTTTTGGGTTCCGCTCCCTGTGGTCGCTCCACCCCAAGGGGGTCGAACATGCCCGGGGCAAGTGAATTGCCCCTGCGCCAGGATTTTGCTGCGCAAAATACTTGTGACGGCGCACCCGTGCCGCCCCGCCGTGTGGGAGCCTGGTTCGGTCGGCGTCCATACTGCTGCATCATGGCCCGACGGAACGGGACTCACGCTCGCTTTACCGCACTACAGCAACATATTACGGTTTTGTTACAGATGCCCAAAACCCCTTTACTTTGCAAAAAATTGGGGTATACTGGCAAGTGGAAGGAGGGGAGACCGAATGGAAGACTATACCCGCAAATTCAACGCCGCGAAGGAAAAGGACGAGGAGATCCACCACATCCTGACGAGCGTGTACACCGCGCTGGAGGAGAAGGGCTATAACCCTATCAACCAGCTCGTGGGCTACATCCTTTCGGAGGACCCCACCTACATCACCAACCACCGGCAGGCACGCACGCTGATCCGCAAGCTGGATCGCGACGAGCTGCTGCAGGTCCTCCTGCGCAGCTACCTGAGCCAGTAAAAATTTTTCCGCTGTTTTGAAATACCCCGAGGGTCGAAAAAAGGCTCCCGGGGCATTTTGTACGGTTTTTCGGATTTGAGGAGGGATTGAAATGAAGAAAATTGTATTACGCAATGGACGCACCATGCGATGCCCGACTTTTCTTCTTTGCATTGCAGGCGTTTTGCTGGCAGTCGGTGTTTTGGCTGCTTACATGCAGAGCAAAGACATCGACGTCTATACGGAAAAGGATACGCTTGTCAGTGCGTATATTAACTATCTGTCAAAGGCGAGCAGCGCTCGGGCGGCAAGAGAAAATATGAATTTCCTATGCGAATCGCCGGGAATGGGGACCTTGCCGATGGGATCATCCATGATCGATTTGGATGAGGCGGAGCAAAGCGGCTATCTTTTTCCGGTGGCCGGAAATGATATTGCTGCGGAAAAAAAGAAGGCTGAGTACTGTGCATCAATTGCAGTGCAGCAGCATGATTTAGTCGTTGAGCAGTTCGGAGCTAACGCATGGGATAATGTTTCATATACCTTGAAGGAGATCGAGCCTGCAGATGGAGATTTGGGGTATCGGGTGAAGTCGACGGGTGAGTTTGTTGATAAAGAGGAATACGAAAAGATCCTGTATGGGTATTGGGAAGCTGTTGCGGCACAAGAGGGGACTTCCTATGCCGATCTTTTCTTGACAGAAGGCGAGAGCGCTGAAAATATTGCAAGCAAGCGTGTCGAGCTTATTGCGAAGTATAGCGATGCTATCCCGGTTGAGCTTGTAACGGTGTCGGATTTCCGGACTTACGAGGTCCTGTTGTCTTTTAACGGTAAAACGATATCGGCCGATGGATACGAAGACTTCCATTTTGTGATCGATAACAAAGATGACAACTGGAAAGTGCTTCAGGGACTTTCTTGGGCTGCGCCTTATCCCGAAGATCCGACCGGAGACTGAAGGAAAGCGAAATGGAAAGGTACTCCGAGTTCATATTCGCTGTCGAATTCGCATCGCCTGTTATCGAACAGAATACACGAAATCTTACATAACCTTTTGTACGGTTTGGTTGACAAGCGGCGCGGGCGATGGTAGAATGAGCAGGAATCGGAATTAAAGTGAGGAGTGTTTCAATATGGCTGAAAATCTCGTTTACCGCGGTCATCCGCTGCGCCGCGTGGACAATCTGGTCTACTACGGCTCGATGGCGGATAAGTATATCATCATGATGCAGGTGCTCGACACCGAGGACGTGAAGGACCTCAAGCTCGCCAAGCGCGTGTCCATCCAGCTCCAGCTCACCGACCCCAACCTCCGCTCGCGCGACCGCGTGGTCCGCTCCACGGAGAAGGGCAGCATGGCCGAGGCCATGGAGTTCGCCACCATCTGGCTCGAGCGCGCCCTGAGCGGCAAGATGTGAGCCTGCTTTGATCGAAACAAAACGCAGCAGTCCGGCTTCCAAAGCCGGACTGCTGCGTTTTTCTTTGCGAAATCTGAGCAAATTATTGATAATTTATGGAATATATAACGATTTTATAGAGATTAAACGGTCAAAAGTTACATTTTTGAATGTTTTTTATCGTTGGAAATGCGGAAAATGAAGGGTTCGACGCGATTCGACATTTCCCGCACCACACTGCGCATTAGACTGTGTGCAGAAAGGGCGCGGGGCAGAGTGGTGTGTGGCTGCTCCGTGCCGGACCGGAACAAGAAAAAGGAGAAATCGTTATGCTGACAATCAAGTTAAATATGTACCACGCAGTTGCTTTAGGCGCTTTCCTGTTCTGGACGGGCGGGATCATCACCGACAAGGTGAGACTGCTTAACCGATATTGTATCCCCGCTCCGCTGGTCGGCGGACTGTGCTTTTCCATTCTCAACTGCATTCTCTACTCCGCCGGCATCGCGTCCATCACCTTTGACGGCACATTGCAGACCGTTTTCATGATCCTGTTCTTCACCACGGTCGGCTTTACGGTCAGCATCCCAGCGCTGCTCAAGGGCGGCAAGGCCGTGATGCTGTGCCTGATCGTCTCCATCGTGATGATCCCGCTGCAAAACTTCCTCGGCGGCGGGGTGATGGAGGTGTTCGGCTGCGATCCGCTGCTGGGCATCGGCTGCGGCTCCATCGCCCTCATCGGCGGTCCCGGTACAGCGGCGGCCTTTGGGCCGGACCTTGAGGCCGCGGGTGCG
>ERZ779880.2954-NODE-2954-length-11027-cov-2.191032_pt1 | contig 11027 bp, 10 predicted proteins | sample MGYA00511555_ERZ779880 | MGnify/ENA primary metagenome ERZ779880 (study PRJEB29588, sample SAMEA2145815) | human gut metagenome | biome: human gut; feature: human-associated habitat; material: faeces | place: Denmark | collected 2008/2010 ...
CCAACGTGGTAACCACATTGTCTCCCATGCTTTTTTCATCTTTAATCTCGTTAAACATACGCTCTAATACAAAAGAATGGGAACGTAAAAGATTAAAGTTCATATTGGATTCAATACCTGACTTTCCATTGGTGGAAAAACCGACCACATGCGCATACATATTACCATAAGGATATTTCCGGGTTTCATTACCGGCAGCATCCACTACGGTCTCGGCCAAAACTTTGCCATCTGCTGACATAATCTTTCCTCTGACCACACGGTCTGCAAAAGTATCCTGTCTGCTATTATATGGACTATTGATAAAATCTTCGCTTTTTACCGTCTGAAAATATACCATATATCCCATCAGGCAGATAAAGATAGCAAGGAAAAGATAAGTAATCACTGCAAATTCTTTATTCTTACTAACTGAGGTCCCTGACTTCTGTTTCGAATCCCGATTTTGCTTTCTTTTTTGCTGATTTATATTCTCCTTTTTCATTATGTGACACTCCTTCGTCTTCCCGCAAAATATATAATCCCTGAATAATGCCAAATATAATCAATGTACTTAACATGGAGCTTCCTCCATAGCTGACTAGTGGAAGTGTTACACCTGTAAGCGGAATAAATTTAATTCCGCCTCCGATTGTCAAAAAGACCTGTGTACCATATATGGCTGTAAGACCAATTCCAATCAGCTTATAAAATGGAAGATACAGCTCTGCTGCGACTGCAATAAACATTAACAGACATGCAATACAAATTAAAATCAGACAAATGCCAATGATACCGCCAAGCTCCTCGCAGACTGCTGTAAAGATACAGTCCATGATAACCTCTGGTGTTTTAGATGGCTGTCCTTTGTAAAGTCCCTGTCCGAACCATCCGCCTGTTCCAATTCCAAACAAGGAATTTCCAATCTGATTTCCTTTTCCGTAAAAATCAGCAAATGGATGAAGCCATGTCTGAACACGCACACGCACATGGGCAAACAGATAATACGCTGCGATGCAGGCAAAAAAGCCGACAATCAATCCAATAAAAAGATAAGCTTTCTGTTTCGTTGCCACATATAACATCATCAAGTAAGAAACAAAGAAAATGAGTGCAGCACCAAGGTCTCTTGAGGCAACAAGAATTATTCCGTGAACTGCTGCGATTACTGCCGACAAGAGTACACGCTTTATATCTGTGCGCTCACGAAGCAGTACCGCAATCAGCAATACAAAGCTTATCTTTACAAACTCAGACGGCTGAAAGCTGAAAAATCCCAGATTGATGTAAAGATTTGCACCTCTTGTAATTTTACCAAGCACAAGCACTATGCCAAGCATCAAAATACCGATGATGCCCATCACAATTGCCCAGTTACGTGCAGCCTTCAGTTTTGCAAACATTTTGGGAACTATTAGTGTAAGCACAGAGGAACCTACTACTATAATATACTGCTTTATTGACTGTTTTGGATTTAGCCTTGTAAGCAATATAAAACCAATTGACAAAAACATAAGCATATGGCTTAGCAGCGCTAAATTTGCTTTTTTGTACATATGGCGGTATACAAGTAGATACACCATAAAATAAAGCATAATAGCTGCATAGTAGCCCACTATCAGTATGCTTCTCTCTTTCACTGCGATCACAGCAAAACCTAATGTCAAAAATGAAAAGGTCAAAAGGTTCATTCCCCAATAACACCCTCTCATATTTTCAACACTCTTATATCGAAGTGACCAAAATGCCAGCACCGTATATAAGATCATCACAATGATCATCGAATATTTACATACACTCGTTAATAATGTTGTCATCTATTCTTCCCTTTCGTTGTCTAGTATACTGCTGACCTCACTTTTACTCAGCGCCTCTTTTATAATGACCGCGTGTTGTATTTTCAAGTTTTGCCGACGTCTTTCCTGTCTTAGCAAGCTCTTTGTATACAGCTAATACCTCTGCCATCTGCGTTTGTGTTTCTGTAGTAAAACTTAATCTTACACTGCGAAGCGAAAGTGTGCGCACAGACGACCACTGATCGGCCAGAGACAGCGGCAGACTGTTATAAATCACGTTATAACATTCCCTGCAATTATTTTTAACAGGAAAACGGTTTCTCATTCGGTCTACAAGTGTCAGTTCTACTGGCTGTTTTTTACATCCAATCGTATTTTTACAAATACACTGTGCAGACACCATCATTGGAAGCCTGCCATACACAATAAGTTCGCTTGTCAAATCTGCCGATGCTTCCAACTCTTTTCTATTTAGCTCAACAGAAAGCGTCCTGTATTGATTTCCCCATGAAGAAAGCTCCTTCGCAGCCTGTGTATTCCAGCTATACAAACTATGATCAGCTGATACCTTTCCTGGCAGCAGATACTTCTGCGCAAATAGCCACGCCTCCGGCGTAGAAGCCAAAATGCCATCAAAGCCTGCAGCACTAATGATTTCTTTATGCTCTAAATACCATGGCTCATTCTCCTGACGAAAGACCTTTGGCAAATATAAGAAACACATTTTTCCTGCCTGATGTGCTTTTTGCACGAATTTCTCATATTGATCTGGCTCACATATATGACTGTCAATTGTCACCTGACTAATCCAATCCTGCGATAAAAGCACTTCAAATTGCTCTTTTGTCTCAGCCGATGCATGCCAAATCAATGCCAAACCTTGCACATCTGTCACTGTCTTCTGTGCTTTCTCTTTGAAAGTCTCTCCTGATATGACAGATTCTCTGTGCCATACTTTAAGAAGCTCATCTTTGATTGACTGTACTCCTGCTCTTCTAAGCTCATTTAGCACACCAACTGGGCAAAATGATGCTTCATCTGTCTCAATCATAAGAGACTCCCATGAAAAATCAGTATCGCCAAGCTTTTCCATTTGCTTTTGAATCGCTTCCTTTGTGAGCGGACGGCTTTTTGCTTCCTGCACCATGCCTGCACTGACAGTAATCTCTTTTTTTTGCAGCACGCTCACGTTACCATCTTCACACGCTGCAGCCGCAGTCACAGATAGTATAGCAGGTTTTCCCTGATAAATCTTTACCGTTCCTTTTATATTTTCTTTCAATTTTGTTCCAATATAGTCGGTACGGATCTTTTCAAGGAATACATCCTCTCCTGCACGAAAATCAGGTGCCGTATATGTTATCATGGAAGTGCCGTTATGTCTTGTATAATAGCCATCTGTAAATCCTTTTCTGTTAAACAGACCAAGCAAATGCTTCTTGTCTGCCTCAGACACACGATATGGTGCTTTGGGATTTGCCAGATAACGATCAAGATACTTGCGGTAAATGCTGACTACACCTGCTGTGTACTCTGGCTTTTTCATTCTTCCTTCAATTTTGTATGAATCAACAAAATCCATATCTTTTATGAAATCAGAAGTATTTAAATCTTTCATCGATAAAAGATAACCTGTTTTAATATTTTGATAACTGTTCATGTCTACTAAAGTATAAACTTGACGACAGCATCCAGCACAACGACCTCGATTGCCACTTCGACATGGCTGCGCACAGCGTCCTCTGTTGCCGCTTCGTCCGCCTGCAATACTTGAAAACAGACACTGACCTGAGTAGCAATAGCAAAGTGCTCCATGCACAAAGCTCTCAATTTCCAGATCACAGCTTTTATGAATGCTGCGAATCTCATTAAGTGAAAGCTCACGTGGTGTTACTATACGCGTTGCACCGAGTTCTTTTAATTTTTCTGCTGAAAGCTCTCCGCTCATTATCATCTGTGTGCTGGCATGAATCGCCAGATCCGGAAACCACTCACGCACACTGCGAAAGACACCAAAATCCTGCACAATCACTGCATCAAGTCCCTGGCGATAAAAAGGCAAAAGATACTCATACAGTTCATCCTGTTCTTTTAATAACGTGTTGACAGTAAGATATAATTTTTTTCCATGCAAATGCGCATAATCAATCGCATCTAAAAGTGATTCACTCTCTGCATTGTCTGCATAGGCTCTCGCTCCAAAGCGGCTTCCTCCTATATATACAGCATCTGCACCTGCTGCAAAGGCCGCGTACATCGTCTCTACAGACCCGGCTGGTGCAAGCAGCTCTGCTATTTGTTTCATCTTTTATGCCTGCCTTTCCTTATAAATTATCTTTAATTAATAACTATTGACTTAAAGCACAAAGCCCCGGCACACTGCCCGGGCTTTTCTATAGTTTATTTTTTCTTGTGTGCCGCTTCACTGTTTGCGAATGATCCATACGGCGGATATTGTTTTTTCTCTTGTGATGCCTGCGCGGTCTGTGTATTTTTTGCCTCTGTCTCTTTTGCTAACGACTGCAGATATGGACATACTGCCTGCGTCTTGGGCTTCTCCTGCAGCTGCTTTTTTAAGCTTGCTATTGTCATCTGCATATTGACCATCTCGCGCTTCATATTGTAAAATTCTGCTTCCTGCTGCTCGTACTTTCTCGTTGCTTCCTCTGCCTGCTGCTTCATGTGACAGTAATCATCTGCCATATTCATAAGCAAAATGATCTGGCGAAAAGCATTTGCCTGCTTGCTGTACGCTGACTGACGATGCAAAAGCTCCATTTTTTCATTAATATACTCTGCAAGCTCTCTTACGTAGGATGCGTCCTGATCGGTGCTGATCTTATACACCTTATCTTCTATTATAACATCTGTACTATTTCTTTCCATGTTCTTAAAACCCTCAAAAATCTCATACTTTAGGCACCGGTCTGTGAAGGTGCTCATAAGCTAAACGTGTGATTGCTCTTCCTCTTGGTGTACGCTCGATCAGTCCGTTTTGAATCAAATATGGCTCATAAACATCCTCAATCGTGCCTGAATCTTCGCCTAATGCAGCTGCGATTGTATCTAATCCCACCGGACCGCCGCCAAACTTATCTGCAATTGTCTCTAAAATTGCGCGGTCTCCCTTGTCAAGTCCAAGGCGATCTACCTCAAGAAGATCAAGTGCATACTCTGCAACTTCTTTTGTGATAACACTGTCATAACGTACCTGCGCAAAATCACGCACACGCTTTAACAGACGGTTTGCAAGACGCGGTGTTCCTCTTGAGCGGCGAGCAAGCTCTAACGCACCTTCTTTCTCAAGCGTAACATCCAGTACATTAGCAGAACGCTCAAGCACTTGCACAAGCTCATTTGTCGTATAAAAATCAAGCTTATGCACAACACCAAATCTGTCACGAAGAGGTGCTGTTAAAAGACCAACTCTTGTTGTTGCACCCACTAATGTAAATTTAGGCAGGTCTAAACGGATAGAACGTGCTGTCGCGCCCTTTCCGATCATTATATCAATCTCAAAATCCTCCATCGCCGGATATAAAACTTCCTCGACCTGACGGCTCAGGCGATGAATTTCATCAACAAAAAGCACATCATTTTCAGACAGGCTGTTTAAAATAGCTGCCATATCGCCTGGCTTTTCAATGGCTGGACCTGACGTAATTTTAATATTGCTGCCCATCTCATTTGCAATAATTCCGGCAAGTGTCGTCTTTCCTAGTCCCGGAGGACCATATAAAAGCACATGATCTAGTGCTTCTTTTCGCTTCTTTGCTGCCTCTATATATACTTTCAAAATCTCCTTGGCTTTTTCCTGTCCGATATACTCTGACAGATACTGCGGCCTGAGATGGTTTTCCAGCACGTTTTCATTTTCTTCGAGCTGGGTCGTGATAATTCTTCTTTCCATGTTGTTCCTCTGTTCTTTTCTTCGCAGTTATTCGGCCAGATATACAGCAGACACTGCAGACACAATTTCTGACACCGCGGTTTTTACAATGTTTTCTTTAACGCAGCCTTAATTATTGCTTCTGTACTTAGTGTCTCAATATCCTTAACTCCAGAGACTGCTTTGACTGCCTCAGATGCACTAAAGCCAAGTGCCGTCAATGCCTCAATTGCCTCAGCACGATTTGCATTAGTTTTCGAATCCACAGCACCAGCTGAAACCATAGCAGACTGCTCTCCAAGAGTATCTGCAAGCGAAATTTTATCCTTTAACTCAAGAATCATTTTCTGGGCTGTCTTAATTCCAATGCCAGGTGCCTTTGCAATCGTCTTTGCATCCTGTGCGTAGATTGCAAAACGAAGTGTGTCCATTGACAATGCTGACAAAATGCCAAGTGCTCCCTTCGGGCCAATACCGCTGACACCAATCAGCAGCTCAAACATTTCCTGTTCCTCTTTACTTATAAAACCATATAGCTGCATAGCATCTTCCTTCACATGAAGATATGTATACAGTTTAAATTCGCTGTTCTTTGCCGGAAGACGATTCAAAACAGTCTCCGGTACCCGGATACAAAAACCAATTCCGCCGCACTCAATTACCACGGCATCTGTGCTGTGTCCGGCATATATTCCTGAAATATAGGAAATCATTTCATTCTCCTTTAATACGCCCTCAAAACAAAAAGGCATGTTCGCTTTAGTATAACATGGAAAAAGGCGCTTGGCAAGATGAAAGAAAAGACGTGTATGAGATAAAAATCCCAACACGTCTCTCTTACACTATATTAATTTACAGATGTGCAGCTTACAGATGCAATACACGTTCCTTAATCTCTTGTGTTCTTCCTTGATTCCAGAACTGAGTTCCGATGTAGCCGCATGTACGTCTTGCGACATTCATCTTATCCTGATTGCGGTTTCCGCAATTTGGACACTCCCAAATAAGTTTACCATTTTCATCTTTTTCAATTTGGATTTCTCCATCATATCCACAAGCCATACAATAATCACTCTTTGTATTTAACTCGGCATACATGATATTTTCATAAATATATTTCATGACAGAAAGAACAGCATCGATATTGTTTTGCATGTTTGGAACCTCAACATAGCTGATTGCACCACCTGGAGACAGCTTCTGGAACTGTGACTCGAACTTCAGCTTATCAAATGCATTGATCTTTTCTGTTACATGAACATGATAGCTGTTTGTGATGTAATTCTTATCTGTGATTCCAGGAATCAGTCCAAAACGCTTCTGCAGACACTTTGCAAACTTATATGTAGTGGACTCAAGCGGTGTTCCATACAAGCTAAAATCAATGTTATGCTCTGCCTTCCACTTTGCACATGCATCATTCATATGCTGCATAATCTCAAGTGCAAATGGAGTTGCCTGCGGATCAGTATGGCTTGTTCCTGTCATGTACTTAACACACTCACATAAACCTGCATAGCCTAAGGAAATTGTTGAATAGCCATTATATAACAGCTTATCAATCGTCTCGCCCTTCTTTAAACGAGCTAGTGCACCATACTGCCACAAAATCGGTGCAACATCAGACGGTGTTCCCTTTAAACGATTATGTCTGCACATTAATGCACGGTGACACAGTTCAAGACGCTCATCAAAGATCTTCCAGAAACGATCCTTATCCTTTCCTGATGAACATGCAACATCAACAAGATTGATTGTGACAACACCCTGATTGAAACGGCCATAAAACTTTGGCTTATTATTTTCATCATGATATACAGTCAAGAAGGAACGACATCCCATACATGGATAGCAGTTTCCATCTTTGAGTTCCTTCATAACCTTCTCGGAAATATAATCTGGAACAAGTCTCTTCGCTGAACACTCTGCAGCAAGCTTTGTCAGATAATAATACTTACTGTCTTCATGAATGTTGTCCTCTTCAAGTACATAAAGGAGCTTCGGGAATGCCTGAGTAACGTATACTCCAGCTTCGTTCTTCATGCCTTTGATTCTCTGCCGCAGAAACTCCTCTATCAGCATTGCCAACTCTTCTTTGTATTCATCGGTTTCGCCCAAATACATAAATACAGAGAGAAATGGGGACTGGCCATTGGTTGTGGTCATGCTATTACATTGATAATTGAATGTTTGAACAGCCGCAGCGATTTCTTCACGCAAATCCTGCTCAACAAATTTATCTATATCTTTTGTAAACATTCCTCTATTTACGTACTTTTCAAAAAAACGCTTACGACTTTCTCTTACGAATGGAGCAAGATGAGTAAGTGTTATTGTCGCGCCACCATACTGTGAACTGGTCACTGCTGTTATGATTTGTGTAGCAATTGTCATCGCTGTAAGAAGCCGATGTGGTTTCTCAATCTTGACCTTATTGATACATGTGCCATTTTGGAGCATATCATCCAGATTGATCAAACTACAATTAGTAATTGCATTCATTCCGTTGTAGTCGGCATCGTGGTAGTGTGCGATGCCATCATCATGCGCTTGAACGATTTCTGGAGATAATAAGAATCTTCTGGTCAAATCCGTGCTGATAATGCCTGCCATATAATCTCTTTGGGTTGTTAACAGTCTTGAATTTTTATTAGAATTCTCATCATTCAAGTACTTATTTGTCCCGTTTAGTAATTCCTGAATTGGCTGATCTGTCGTATTTTTACAATCCCGCTGGAACTCTCTGACACTTCGATACCCTTCATATGACCGGGCTGTCAGCCTCTGTCTCTTTGAAATTAACTTATCGAATACTTTTGCTTCAATATCTGAAATATCAATCTCATCTTCGCCGCTCTCAGAGCATTCCGCTTCAATCTCATCCGCGATCTTTGCCGCAATATCCGGCTTCACAATTCCCGATCCATTCTTCATGGATTTGAGAATTGCCGTTTCAATCTTTCTTTTGTCGAAATCCGCTAACGAAGCGTCTCTCTTTACAACTTTCATTCGTTAACCTCCAAATATCTTATGATACTATTTACCGCAACTTCTGGATTTGTTGAGCTGTTGTAAATTTCTACATCTACCCACTTTTCAACATTTTTAAAATCCTTATCGTCTTGAGTCAGGCGGCGTAAAGCTTCTTCTGCGTTATCTCCTCGCGCCAGAAGTCTCTTTTCAAGCACTCTTTCTGGGCAGTATAGATAAATGCTTTTTATGTCAAGCTCTGGATGTTCCGCCACTAACTTCTTACCAGTCTTTGGATTCAGTACCAAGATCGTTCGGTTATCTGCGCCCAAAACATCATCCTTAGCCACACCGTATTCCCAAATATCTTCGTTGGTAAGATAAGTTTCAGTTACAATAAAATGATTATTTTCTCGTAAGTTGCCGAACTCAGACCCCCAGCAAAAGTGGTAAGTCTCTCTATCTACTTCCCCGTCACGCTGCGGTCTTGTCGTATATGCTACGATTTTTCTAAAACCATGCGGTTTCAACAATTTAATCACGGTATCTTTGCCAGACCCCGATTTCCCCATTAAAAGAATCATACGCCCCAACGTTCCTTTCGTCTTTTCTCATATTTTTTCCATTCATCAGACAAAGCGTGTCCGTCCCATGTCTCGCGAACGTCTTTCCCACATTCAGGGCAGACAACATAGTTAAACTCAGCCATTCGAGTGTCCTCTGAATAGTCAAAAAGCATATCTCTTGGTGAAAATCTAAATTCACAACCGCATTCAGGGCATTCACACGAAAGTGTACTATCCCCGTGTTTTACTATTTCAATCATTAGTCATCCTCCAAATATTACTTCTCCTTTTTTGGCATTCTTCCGCAGCTCTTCTCCTCTGGGCAGTAACCAAATACCTCACACTTTGGGCGGAACATTAGATCAACTATTTCCTTCCACTCTGGAGAATATTCTGATAGAGCATTGCAAATATCGTCAAATAAACATCTGTACTCCCAGTAAGCTCTGGAACACATTCTCTGATGAGACATCTCAACCAAGCTTCGGAAGTTACGCTTATCCACAATAATTGTCTCCATTCCTAGTGGAAGTAGCATTGCTGAATCCTCTCGTGGGATTCCCCAAACATCTTCTAATTCCTTACAGGTATCATTGATCTCTTTCATAAGATTCTGATATTTTTCTAATGCTTGTGGGCATCTTGCGATAGATGGCGGCGTAACGTATTTGAATCCACCGTTTTTTGTGTAATCAATATATCTTGTCGATGCCTGAAGTCTGCTTGCCCCAACAATGTGGGTATACCACTCGCGAATCACACGAGCTGAATATCCTTCTAATACCATCTCCACGTTGGCAAATTCCTCAACTCTGCCATGATCGGATAACATGACTTTCTTCCCTCTCTTATAATTAAGAGCTGGATCACTTGTCTTACTTCCCCAACACAGCCCGCAACTTCTACCCATCTTTGTGATTGGATCTTTTGTCGTTTCCTCTAAAATCGTTACTTTTCCCATTTATACTTCTCCATTTCTTTTTTAAACCGCTGAATTTCCGGATCATACGACGTGACGATTCCAACCTTAATTGGAGCCGTCAAATCATACGAAAAGATTGCCATGATAGACTTTGCATCTGAGATGTTCCGTTCCTGCATGATATCAATCTCTGCATGGAATGTATTTGCCAGATCGCAGAATGACTTAGCCTTTTCAATGGAATTTAAGCTAATCTCCAAAATCTCACCATAGTTATTGGTAGAACTGTAAATCATTCGTAGCTCTCCTCCGTCTTATCCTCTCGGATGCACTCAAAAGTTCCAAACTGGGCAGATGTTCCACCTTGCTTATTCTTTGTCTCGACCTTATATTTGATCTGAACAATTTTGCCAACTACTGACTCTGGATGTTCCCAGAATAACCTTCTCTTTTCGTCACTAAATCCAGACCCTACACCGAGCTGATATCCTTTAAAGTTGCAATATAATCCGCCAAGTGTTCCTGTATTTCTTCCAGTTCCTTCATAAACTCCTGTGCACCAAATATCAGCATGTTTGAATAACTTTACCTTCAAGATTCCATTGTTCCGTTTTGCTTGCCATTTGGTGTCTTTATTGAGCATTAATCCCTCCCAGTCAAGCTCTATCGTCTTCATTAGTTCATCTTGAATAACTGAAGAATCTCGTCCTTGATATACTACCGGAACAACTTCCAACGCCGTTAATCCAAGGCTTTGAATTGCTTCCTCTAATGGCTCTAAATATGTCTTTTTGCGTGCTTTGTATGTAAGTTTACTTAATCCTTTTAGAAACTCTTCTGCTGGAAACATCTCGTAGATCACAAATTTAATGCAGCTCTTATCTGTACTATCAGAGTTAATAATC
>ERZ779880.2959-NODE-2959-length-11015-cov-3.438321_pt1 | contig 11015 bp, 13 predicted proteins | sample MGYA00511555_ERZ779880 | MGnify/ENA primary metagenome ERZ779880 (study PRJEB29588, sample SAMEA2145815) | human gut metagenome | biome: human gut; feature: human-associated habitat; material: faeces | place: Denmark | collected 2008/2010 ...
TCAAGCCCTATATCCCCTACGCCGACTGCCACCCGGATGCCTCGGCGGGCTTTACGGCCCAGACCCGGATGCACCACCTGAATGTGGAGTGTGACCCCGCCCTCTGGGCACGGGTCCCGGAGGCAGAGCAGGAGGGCCTGCGGGGCGTGCTGGCCCATGACCCCCGCCCATCCTACCAGCATGACCCTGCCCGGGTGTACGGCATGGAGTTTGCCGGGCTGGAAGTGCATTTCACCGTGGACGGCGAGACCCTGACCGTGACGGATATCACCCGCCGCTGACCGGAGGAACTGCTCATGGAGCTGCGAACCATCAACACCTTTTTGCACATTGCGGAGCTGCACAGCTTTTCCCGCGCCGCGCGGGAGCTGGGCTACTCCCAGTCGGCTGTCTCCTCTCAGATCGCCCAGCTGGAGGCCGAGCTGGGCACTCCGCTGTTTGACCGGGTGGGCAAGACCGTCCGGCTGACCAGCGCGGGCGAGACCTTTCTGGGCTATGCCCGCACCCTGCTGACTACCGCCGAGCAGGCACAGGCTGCCCTGCAGCCCGCCAAACAGATCAGCGGCAGCCTGCGCATCGCGCTGGCAGACTCGGTGTGCTCCACCTTTCTGCCCGGGCTGCTCAAGCGCTACCACGCCCTGTGCCCGCAGGTGGAGCTGGTGCTGTGCACCACCACGGCAGACGGGATGCTGCAGATGCTGGGCACCAATCAGGTCGATCTGGCCTACACGCTGGATCAGCCCCTTCTGCAGCCGAACCTCGTTCTTGCCGCTGACGTGCCGGAACCGGTGTGCTTCATCGCGCCCTCCGGCCATCCGCTGGCCGGGCAGGCAGAGGTCTCGCTGGAAGAACTGACGCAGCAGGAGTTTCTGCTCACCGAGCGGGGCATGAGCTACCGCGACGCTCTGGATCAGTGCATGGACGCCCATCACCTGGCCCTGAAGCCCTACATTGAGCTGGGCAGCGCCGCCATGCTGGCCGAGATGGTGGAGCGGGGGATGGGCCTCTCGTTCCTGCCGGAATACATCGTCCGCAAGGAGCTGGCGGCCCACCGCCTGGCCCGCCTCAACGTCCCCGAGTGCCAGATATCCATGCACCGCCAGTTGTTTTACCACCGGGATAAATGGCTGACCCCTCAGATGAAAGCGTTTGTTGAGCTGGTGTGAATCACCGGCTCTGTTTGGCCCCGCACCCCGGCAAAATAAAAAAACAGCTCCAAGCCTAAGCTTGAAGCTGTTTTTTATGCCGGTGGTGGGGGTCGAACCCACACGTGTTATTCGCACAAGGGATTTTGAGTCCCCCTCGTCTGCCAGCCTCCGGCGGTGGTGGTTTATTGCCGTTGAATCGTCCTATTTTTGAGGCCGAGGGGGATTTTTCCGCCACGACCGAGGGGGATTCCTCTTATTTTTGAGTGTATTATATCATGGATTTTTGATTCCGTCAACTGGATTTTTGTTAAAGTGAACATTTCGATTTTGAGGGCAGTATCGTCAAACCTGGGCGGTGCTGTCCTTTTTTGATGCCTAGGATACTGTCGGCACCGAAAACAAATATTGATTGGTAGCAAAACTTGATTTTAACAACTATTTGTAGTATAATAAAGCCATCCAATAAGTGAAAGGGGCTGTGCACGGAAACGGGTTCATCCTCCCTTGTGAAGTAGTGAGATCTAGTCAGGCCGCTGTAAATTACCCTGACAGCAAAAAGTTTACAGCAAATTTTATTCCAAGGGAGGGCTTGAATATGAGCCGCACAAAAGAAACCGACAAGAAGAAGCACTGGCCGTTCAATGGTTTTTTCCTGAAGTTCGCAGAGGCGCAGAAAGAGTACGAACAGGAGCTGCACATTGACCCTGCTTTGCTGACGGAAGCCGAAAAGCAACGCGAAATTCGGAAACTCTTGAATGATATGTACGCTTCTCGCAAAAAGAGAAAAGACGATGGAGCACCGCTTGACCCCATTGTGCCAGAAAATGATCTGGAAGCAGTTCGAGCGGAAACGGAACAATCGCTGCCCCGCAAACAGTATATAGCCGATCTGGTTGGAGAAGATTTCAAGCGCTGGAAAGGCATGGTTCTGTTCGACGCAGGCACCAACTCTGGCAAGACCTATTTTATTCTAAAGGTCCTGCTGCCGTGGGCGTACGAGCATCACAAGCGTATCCTGATTCTATGTAACCGAGAAGCTCTGCGCAATCAAATTGAGCGTGATATCTGTCGCTTGGGGCGTGTTGAGGGGTCTTGCTGGGATTATGATGAGCTCAGCGAAGAGGTTGAGCGCCCCATCATCGAAAACAAGTACGAACGCACCATTCGGGTGGAAACGTATCAGTGGCTGGAGACTTTTCTGCTAAAAAATGAGCGTGAAGCAAAGATTTATCTGCGGACGTTTGACTACATTGTGTCGGATGAATACCATTATATGGTTACCGATACTGGTTTCAACGACCATGTGGATATGAGCTACGAGGCCATCAAGGAGCTGACAGCGACAAAGACCTGTATCTTCATGAGTGCCACTGCTCGGATATTGTTTGATACCTGGGAGAAGCTTAGGAGGATTCCAGCAGGACAGCACTACCGTCTGCCTGTTGATTATCGTTTTGTGTCAAGCGTGAAATTCTTTTACTATGAAGATGAAGAAGTTGACATCATTCGCCGGGTAAAGCAGGGAGAGAAAATTCTTGTCTTTGTAGCGACAGTAGACAAACTACGGAAGCTGCGTGACAGACTGAAAGCAATGGGTGACCTTGACGTGGCCTGTCTGTGCTCCAAGTATCGTAAAGAGGCCAGTGAGTTTGACAAGCTGGAAGATGTGATGCGAGACGGCGTGTTGCTTCATCAAATCACCTTGACTACCACGACCCTCTACAATGGCGTGGACATGAAAGATCGTGCGTTGAAGTACATCGTCAGTGAACTGTGGAACCCGCTTATCAATGCCCAGATACTTGGCCGCAAGCGTCCTTTGGATGCAGACGATACCTGCGCGGTGTACTTTATGGGATATGGCAGGGAGCGGCTAAAAGGTCTGTTCCAAGAGGTAAAAAGGTATCAGCTTGGGCCAGCAGGAGAGTTTCGGAGAAAATTCAAAGACCCTGACGCCTGGCGAGAGTATCTCTACAATGACGAAACACAGTACATTCTAAATACGAGTCATAAATGCCGTACGGTTGTACTTGACCCGAGAGAGGGCCGTTATTGTCTGAGAAAGCGTGCATATCTACAAGCCTTGCTGGAAAGCGCTATGCTGCAAAAAATGCTGCGTTATGGCTATCAAGAGGCGCTGCTGAATGAGATTGATGAAAGCCTGCTTGCAAAGGTAGAGCGTCTTGACTCGCCGCCGTTGCTTGATTATCTGGACGCACACCTGAACGAAGAACGGTATTGTGAGGAGTGGCAGAAAATCTTCTTTGAGATGGGACATATCTACAACAAAGAGGACAGACATACCAAGAAATCGTGGCCTGGCTTTACGTGCTCTCGTGGATGGCTGCAACATTATGGATACGACCTTCATAAGAGGCAGAAACGGTTTGAAGCGGGACAAAAGAAAACGGTCTGGTGGGTTACAAAATCAGAACACTAAGGGGGGCTACGAAATTCACTGTACTATATAGTAGTGTGAAAAATATAGGCATTTCTGGAATAACTTGTCGATTTCTCTGCTGATAGTATTCTTATAAACTGCGGATATCAAGCGTTTTTATCGGGGCTGGAAAGGACACTTGGAAGCCACGGTAAAGATGGTTGATGTTCGCAATCGAGCAGCTGTAACAGACAGCGCAGAGCGATGGATGTTGGAGCTGCGAGAGGCAACGGAGCGTCAGCGGAGGCGCAGGATACTGTTTTGTAGGTAAACTCATAAGCCTTGTTGCTCATCTTGGGCAGCAGGGCTTTTTCTGTCTCCTTGAAAATGGTGTCACACCATAATATCCCGTACCAAATAGTCCGCACCTATCTGGAGCTCAATAACGCTCCCCACAGCAAACAGGAACGACCACATGACACAAAATCAGCCCTGCTACTCACCATTGAGCGGCAGGGCCTTGTTGCTTTTTTGTATTAAAATTTTCGATTGTTAAAACCACCGACGGCGTTTACCAGCAGAATACATCAATTCAATGCCGGCCTTATCGCCATTTATATGGCAAACTTCATCCAGAATCTCATTATCATACGGAATTCCTTGTGCATCAAGATGCGCTTTGAACCAGTTACGTTCTTTAGAATGCATATATGGACCAGATGGATACTCCCACCGAAATTTACCAAGGCAATTAGGGCAGCCGTCATGAATAGAATAATACTCTTTTCGAACACGTTGGCGCATAGCAAGCGTTGCAGCATCAGTATCCCAGACACTCGTGCTTGGACTTCGTGCAATCCTCTTATTTTCAGCGGCATTCTGTCCAGCATTGATCCCCCCGGCAGCACCCAGACCCAACAGACCTAAAACAAACGACACAGCTCCACTCATAGTAAAACCTCCTGATTATGAATGTTTTTGAAAACTCAAATTTGAACAGCACCTAAAATATTACGGATTTTCTAATCTGAAAGTACCACGCTCCCACCAAGATATCAAGCAATAGAGCCAAAATGATAAAGACCAGCCCAAAAAGGCGGCTATACTTGACATGAGAGGGGGCGGTGTAATGACAGCAGAACGTATCAAGGCCTTGCGAGAAGCACGTGGATGGACGCAGGCTGAACTTGCGCGTAGGATGAATATGACACGAAACGGTATCAATTCATGGGAACAGGGACTTTCGATGCTATCACCACCCAGCTTGGTGGACCTCGCCAAACTATTCTCTGTATCGACAGACTATCTGCTTGGCGTAGAAAATCATAGCACCGTCAATGTGACAGGGCTAAACGAAGAGGATGTTGCGCTTCTGGCCCGGTTGGCTGATCGGCTGCGAGAAAGTCATTAGCCAGCCAGTGCAGCAAGAGCGCTAGCCAGTAGATAAAGGCCAATACCGCCAGCAATCAGAAGCCAGAACGCTTCACCAGAGCCTTTTCCGCCTCCATTGCTCATCATGTTGTACATCATGTAGTGGTCAAACCAGTCGTGGTCACATTTACGGCTCATAGTAAATCCTCCTGTGCGATGTTATGTGTTTCTTGGTGTGATTACAGTGTAACAGAGCGTGTGTCCAACTAATCGGACTTTCAAACGAGTTTTGATGGAATGTTTTTAGAAATCAGGCAAGCGACCTCACAAAATTGTAAGTGCACCTTCAAATCTGGGCAGCTGTCTCCAAGTGCTCCCGTATCATCCGCTCCAATGTCGGGCGTGTGACGTGAAGCGCCTCGGCCAGCTGCCCTTTATTCATTTCCCGGCGGGTGTACCGGGCATAAAGCTCTGTGAAGTTATCAGGTATAGCCACTTTCTTTCGGCCCTTGTAGATACCGTTCCGCTTGGCAATGGCGATACCCTCCCGTTGACGGTCCAGCAGGTTTTGGCGCTCAAACTCATTGATGGCAGCTATCATGGTGAGCATAAGCTTCCCGGTAGGTGTCCCGGTGTCCAAATTCTCTTTATTGCTGACCAGATGCACACCCTTGGCCTGTAACCGCTCCACAATCTCAAGCAGGTCCCTAGTGCTGCGGGCAAGGCGGCTGAAGTCGTGGATATAGACGGTATCACCCTCCCGTACATAGTCGAGCATAGCTTGGAGCTGGGGCCTGTCCATACTCTTGCCGCTGATTTTTTCGGTGAACCACTTTTCGATGCCGTGCTTCTTGAGCGCTTCGATCTGGCGGGCCTCATTCTGTTCTTCGGTGCTGACGCGGACGTATGCAACTTTCATGATGTACCTCACAGGCTGATAGAAAAATAGGGTCAGACTTGCCCAAAATCGTTAAAAATAATGCGCAAATCGACCCTAAATTTCAAGGTATAGATGGTGTTTCTGTTACAAAGTAGGGTGTACCCCAAATTAGAAGTACTGCGAAACGGAGATGCTGATATTGGGGGCGTCACTCCCTGTGAGTGGTTTGGCGATGAGGCTTAGAATATCGTTGCCGTCAAAGTCCACTTGGCATTGATATTCGTCACAGGCGATAGAGGCAGATGGCTCTTTCTCAAGATCGGTTTCCGTATGGATGATTGAAGCGCCGTTTACAAGGTCGAGAGATACATCTTCCGATGAAACGGGAAACTCATAGCATACAGCTGGGCTGGCATTGCTGAGTGCAAACCACACGCGGGGAAAGCTCTTAATGACACGAAAGAGCTGTTCGGCGGTAAGAATGACGGTTGCAGTAATAGTTGTGTTCATAATAATACTCCTTTTTACAAGTGCACTTTTCAAAAAGCGTCCACCGTGATGGTGTTGCCCTCTTTGGTGCTGATTTCGTATTCGATGGTGTGGATATCCGGGAATGTCTGGCGCTCGATGCTCAGAATACTGGCAAGCGGAACGGAAAGTAATGTACTTCCGGCGATGAGGTGGAGCTCTGTCTTGTCCCGGCGGATTTGGAGCTTGACGTCTTGGAACGACAGGGCCGCACCCGTCAAAATGGCGCAAACGCTGGCTTTGCACTCGAACGTTTCTCGCACAAAGGTGTCGATGGGAATTTTATAATCTGTCATAATGGACCTCCTATCAAAGGTTGACACTACTCTAACTCGTGTCCTCGTTCTCTGTCTGGCCTGCTTTAGTCGGCCTTGGTGAACAGCTCCATGCAGTCGGCGCAGATGACCCGTACTTCCTTGGTGCTGCGAATGATGGTCCCGCACTTGGGGCATATCCACCGCCGGGTGCTGCTCTTGGCTCTGGGCGGTCTGGGGGCTCCTGTCTCACTGCTGCCCGGTGCTTTGCTGCCGTTGCCTGTCCCGGTCATGTCGGTCCACGCCAGCCGTTCGCCCATCTGGATGGCCTCCCAGCCTTGGTCTATGATAAATTCCAGCAGTGCTTCCGACGGGCTTGTGATGGTCCAGCCGTTCGTGATGTTCTACAATCAGTCCATGAGCCTCTGCCTGCTCTTTGAAGCGGCGGTTGTGGTAGACGCCATTATTAGAGGTGTCTTTGATGCCGCTCTCCAAGCAGTGCTCGTGCACCATCTCATGCAGCAGGGTGGCAGTGGTGTCCTCAATGGGGCGGTTCAGCGTGGCCGATGAAATATTGATCTCGTACTTGCTTTCCTCTCCCGCCTGCCAGACCTTGGCGCAGGTGATGTGGCCGTAAGCAGACGGTGTTTTCTTCAGGCTGATGATGGGTTCCGGGAGCTTCCCCTCGAAATAGTGCTGGTTGAGCACGCGGAACATCTTCTCAAGCTGTCCAGCGGCGCGGCTGGTCTTCACGGTCTGCTTCATGGTGGTTTCTCTCCTTTATACGTCAAGATTGAAAAATGGAGGGACAGATGGTATAATGATTTTATCCCGGCGGGGTGCTCGTACCAGTGGCCAGACGGCTACAGGTAGGGGCGCTTGAAGATGGGGTGGCTCATGGGGATGGACCTCCTGTTTTACGGGTGAACATTTAAGCAAACTGCCAAACGAAAGGTGTTTGGAATTGCTGATAAAATGATAGCATAGAACAGCAAGCATGTAAATCCGCATACTGCACAAAAGTATATGCAAGCATAGAATAGCAAGCAGACGATGTGCACAAACCGAGATTTTCACTTATAACAGGTATATAGGGAGAAAACAATGGCGTCAGATGCACAGCGTAAGGCAAATGCAAAATATCTTGCAAGCAAGAAAACACTAACCATCCGTCTCGATTACGATGAGGCAAATGAAATTTCAGCGGCAGCAGAAAAGGCAGGCCAAAGTGTGCAAGCATATTTTTTGCAGGCTGTCCGAGATAGATTAGATGGGAAACCCGGCGGGGTGGTTGAAAATTTCGAAGGTGAACCTTTAACAACTGAAAAGCCTAGTTGTTCCATCTCCCCAGCACTGAAACGCGCGGTCAAGAAGTGCATAGCCGACGCTGTACAAAATTATTCTGAAGAAGAGTATGATAAGCTGCGATACGAGTTAGATAAACTGGTATTTGAAAGCTTTGTCGAGGAAGCAAGGAAGCCGAAAGGGCCAATTTTTAATTCGCTACTCTGACCATAAAAATAAGCCTCTGCCTTTTGAACGGGCAGGGGCTCTTATTGTATCTGGGCAAAATAAAATCCCAGCGGGGATGAGCCGCCGGGAGAGAAGATTAGAGGCCAGAGGTATTTTTGACTTCTTCGTGGTTAGGGTCGATATACTGGATAGTTATGAAAACATCATAATTGATACTACTCATACCTAAATAAATAGTTTGGTTGTCTGCATTCCAACGGGTAGCGTATGTTGTATAGCCAAGTACCAATGCATTTCCCTCATCGGTACGGTCAGCTAGATGTGATTGCTTCACAACGTTATCTGTGGCAGGACTACCATACTTGGAAGCAAGAGCATCTTTTAAGCTATTATAAATTGTAATGTACATACTCCCTTGATTATAAGAATCTGTAAGGTCATAAACGCCTTGATAAAGATTTCCATTAGTATCAAAATAGTAAACAATATTAGCATTATAATCAGCTACTTTTCCCTCATAAACCATCATGGTTCCTGCCTCATTAGTAGAAACACCGAGGTATTCAGCTGTTTCAGATGCTTTTACTTTTTCAATCGTGTCGCCCCAGTTTGCAGATCGGAAATCACCATTCTGAGCTTTTGTAGACTCCGATGCGGAAGAAGATTCATTGAGAATCAGGTCTGCGTTTTCATCTGCATCAATAGGAAAATATGCAAGCGTCAAAACACCAAGGGTGTTAAATAATGTTACTTTCGTATCGTTAGAAAGCCATGTTTTGCTATACTGAGACTGTGAGTTATCAGAAAGCGAGTAAGCTTCATTTTTATCAAATTCCTCGGAAATGAGTTCTGCACAAGAATCTACATTTGAATCAGTTGATTTAAATACTGCGCGGACCATTTTAGAGTCGTTGAAAAAATAGTAAGATGTTCCATTTGCGTCGTACAATTGCACATCAGGCAGTGTGTACCGAGTAGTAGCATTATCATCCAAAATTTTTGATTCCGAAGATTTTTGTGAGACACTTTCTTCAGAAGAGTCCCAGTTCATATCTGAGAACAAAAAATTTTCAGAAACGGATTCAATATTGGAAGCTACGGAGTCTGAGTCGGAAGAGGTATTAGAACAAGCGCAAAAAGATATGCAAAGGGCTGTAGCTACGATAAGTGATATAATCTTTTTCATGATTTCCTCCAATTTTGTGCAAAATTCCGATATCACAAACCTATCACACTTTTATCACAATGTCAAGCAATAGAGCCAAAAATGATAATGATAAATCACCACCGCTACCTATACTGGACGATAGGAGGCGATGAGAATGACCGCAGAACGAATCAAGGCACTGCGAGAGGCGCGGGGCTGGACACAGGCAGAGCTTGCCCGGCGGATAAACATTACGCGCAACGGCGTCAACTCGTGGGAACAGGGGCTTTCCATGCCGTCTCCTGCATGTCTGGTGGATTTGTCAAAGGTGTTCTCCGTCTCGACGGATTATCTGCTGGGGGTAGAACGGCTGGAAACGGTCAATGTCACAGGGCTGGATGAAAAGGACGTGGCAATGCTGGCACAGCTGGCTGATAGGCTGAGAGAAACCCGCTGACACTCTATAAGGGAACTGAAAGGCAACAAAAATTCCCTGCCCATGATTGCAGAGCAGAGAATCGGCTATGATATATCGGAATAGATGAACCAAGGTCATGAGTGCGGCCTGGAATAAAAGTGTACTTTTCAACACCTTTCCACAATGTTTTCCACCGGGAAAATTATGAGCTTGATAAGACGAAAAAGTCGCATGAATCCTAAAGAATCTCGGTCAAATGGCCGGGATTTTTTGTTTATTTGGCAAGTTTGATTTTGTTGTCCCGGCGGGTGTTATGAGTCATTTGCTCCAACGGGTTTAGGGCGTCGTAGTTGGCCTTTAGATCGTCCGAATAGAGCGCAACGTACTTCCGCGTCATCGAGAGGTCAGAGTGGCCCAGAAGCTTTTGGAGCCGGAACGGGTCGCCGCCAGCTTGGATGTACAGCTTGGCATAGGTGTGCCGGAACAGGTGGACGGACGTTTTCTCGACGCCTCGTTTGTGATTGTAGGCCCACACCGCATTCCCCAGTGCGCTGACGGTCAATTGTACGCCATACTCCGATACGAACAGCAGGTCAGAGGGAGCACCATCCCGATATACCAGGTACTCTTCCAGAATTTTGGTCAGCGCCCGGGTAAGAGGGACGACTTGTTGATTTCGGGTCTTCATGTGGCGGAAGAGCACTGTCCCATCGGAGAAGTTGATATCCTCGATTTTCAGGTTGACCAGCGTGGACGCACGGCACCCGGTTCCCAACAAAAAGTTGACTATGACCCAATTGCGGTACTCGGCAAAGGAGCAGGTTTTCTGGTCCGGCGTTTCAAGCAGGCGTTCCAATTCGTTGCTGGTGTAGGCTTCTTTGATGGGACTGTCTGCCCGTATCAGTCGGATGGAAAAGCGCTCCAAATACCCTTTGTCCATGCACCAGTACAGGAAAGCCCGGACCATGCGGAGATAGGTGTTGATGGTCGTATCGTGGAGTTGCTTCTCCTTTAGATAAAAAATATAATCTACCACCGTCTCTTCTGTGATGGAATCAATGGGTTGGTCAGTGTTCTCAAGAAAGTTGAAGAAGTGTCGCGCTTTTGATGAATAAAAATCAATGGTTCCCTGAGAAAGATTCTTGAGCTGGTTTTGCTTCTGGAACTGTTCAAATGCCATTTTTATGGACGGAAGTGCCTTGGAAGTGGGTTGTAAAGTACGTTTGCGCACGAGAGAGATTCCTCCTTTTTCGCTGAAAAATCCCTCTCGGTTCGTCAGGAATGATTCTCACATTCACGACCATCCCGACCAAACAAAAAAGCCCACGATTGCACGCATCAACGCACAATCATAGGCTTCGTTATGCCGGTGGTGGGGGTCGAACCCACACGTGTTATTCGCACAAGGGATTTTGA
>ERZ779880.2961-NODE-2961-length-11007-cov-11.778123_pt1 | contig 11007 bp, 10 predicted proteins | sample MGYA00511555_ERZ779880 | MGnify/ENA primary metagenome ERZ779880 (study PRJEB29588, sample SAMEA2145815) | human gut metagenome | biome: human gut; feature: human-associated habitat; material: faeces | place: Denmark | collected 2008/2010 ...
GCTGCCGCACCTCGCTCGCCGTATCGGCACTTAGAATTATGCGGTATTGCCATAATAATGTTAGAACATTTTGATTATACCACGCCCCCGCCCGCCTGCAAAGCCCCTGGCGCAAAAACATTCCGCCTCGCCCCTTGACACCCCGCACCGTGTATGCTATTCTATACCTACTAAAACCCGGTGTGGATTTTTACAGCACTGCTACTTTTCGCCACACAACCGCGCTAACGCGTGGTTGTGTGGTTTTTTTGTGCCGTTTTTGCCCGCCATTTTCACTGCATTCCAACTAAAAAGGAGCTATGCTTTCCCCGTGAACGATACTTTTATGAAAGAGCGGCCTATTTTCCCGCTGCTGGTTTCCATGGCGCTGCCCATGGTGCTTTCCATGACAGTGAACGCGCTGTACAACATTGTGGACAGTTTTTTTGTTGCCCAGATCAGTGAGCAGGCCATGACGGCGCTTTCGCTGGTGTACCCGGTGCAGAACATGATCAACGCCATTGCCATTGGCTTCGGCGTCGGCATCAACGCCCTGATCGCGCTGTATTCCGGCGCGGGGGACCGCTGCCGTGCCGATACCGCCGCCACCCACGGCCTGGTCTTTTCCATCCTGCACGGCCTGATTGCTGCCGTTGTCTGCATCGCCATGATGCCCGGCTTTCTGCGGCTTTTCACTGGCGATGAAGCCGTCATTGCCCTCGGCGTGCGGTATTCCAGCATTGCGTTCTTCTTTGCCCCGGTCATCATGGCGGAACTTTGCTTTGAAAAGCTGTTCCAGGCCGTTGGCCGCATGAACGAAACGATGGCCGCCCTGCTGTGCGGTTCCATCACCAACATCATTCTGGACCCTGTGCTCATCTTCGGCCTTGGGCCTTTTCCCATGCTGGGTATCTCCGGCGCGGCGCTGGCAACCGGCATCGGACAGTGCGTCACCTTAAGCGTCTACCTTATTATTTACTGCACCCACCGTTTTCCCGTGCAGCTGCGGCTGAGCTGCATCAAGCCGGACTGGCGGCTGGATGCCAAGCTTTACTCCATCGGCGTTCCCGCCATTCTCAACCTGGCGCTGCCCTCGGTGTTGGTTTCTTTCCTCAACTCTCTGCTGGCCGCTTACTCGCAGGGGTATGTGGTCATTCTGGGTATTTATTATAAGCTGCAAACCTTCCTGTACCTGCCCGCGGGCGGCATTGTGCAGGGCATGCGCCCCCTCATCAGCTATAATTACGGCGCCGGGGAGCATGGCCGCGTGAAAAAGATCTATAACCTTGCCATGGGTATGAACGCCGCCATTATGGCCGCCGGCACCATCATCTGCCTGGTGGGCAGCCCCGCTTTGATCGGCATGTTCACCACCAACGCCGATACCATCGCCGCCGGTCAGGTTGCTTTGCGCATCATCAGCGCGGGCTTCCTGGTATCCACCCTCTCGGTCACGGCCTCCGGCTCGCTGGAAGCACTGGGCAAGGGCACCCAGTCCCTCATCATCTCGCTGTGCCGCTACATCATCATCATGATCCCCGCCGCGTGGATCCTCTGCCGCATGTTCGGACCTGTCGGCGTGTGGCACGCTTTCTGGGTCACAGAATTCCTGAGCGCCGCCGTCGCCGTCATCGTCTACAAATTCAGCGTCCGTCTGAAAGTATGAGTTACCGCCCTGCCGGATATGCTCCCCCTAAAGTAGACAGAGAAAAAGTAAAACTGAATTGCTCCAGAATTAGTGGACATACACAAAGGCGCCCTCTGCAAGGGTTGAGGTACTCCCCATATAGCGAACAATGAAATAAAACACTGAAAGCTATATGAGGAGCATATCAATTTGTCTGGCACTCAACCCTTTGTGGGAGTTCTTTCATTAAAGTTGATTTAACTTTGATTTTTTAGCAGTTCCTTTGCAGTTTTTCAAACTCTTTTCTCATTCGTCGGATAATCTGCCACACTTGCAGAAATCTGCGTCAAGTAATGTAACCCCGTATCTAATTGACGCAGGCATCGGCTTTCCCTGAGCTAAGGTTTTCTCTCCCCCTAGGCACCAGAGTAAAAGGCTTTCCGTCTCTACAATTCACATAGGCGCTACCGCCCTGTGCTTGCCCAATCGTCCCGTGACCCTCTGTCCTCCCATATCGGCAGAGCCAAAACACGTTTTCTTTATCTAATTTCGGGAGCCCTTGTCCTCTTGAACTAATCTAAATCTTCTCAATTTTTTCATTGTTTATGATGATTTGGAAAAACTTTTTTTGAGCTTTATATGCTTTTACATTCTCTCCTGGAAATACTAACGGAAAGTATAAGTATTTTATTTCAGGAGGCATTGCACGCATCACATTCTTAATATAATGTATGTCGTCGTTAGAAAGGTTTTTCCATTGGCGAGCATGCGTATGAAACATTCCAAAAAATCTTTTCCCCTGTTCGCTATAATTTGAAAGACATTTGTTGAGAAATTCTACATCAGGAATGTATTTTATACCCGAATTTTTATGTTCCTTTATGCCCGGATCAAATATCACTATATCTATTATTGAGCTGTTCCCCAACAAAATCCCCCCCATTTCTGGTGGAACTATCGGACAATTTATCAATTCATTAAACGCTTCTTTTGTAATTAACATTTTAAACTCCCACTAAGTAGATCTTCGGATTTTATAAGATACGGGTTCTTTGTCAAATGTTGACGTTGGATGTCTTAGCAGATAATTCGAAAACAAATATATCTTGCCCTGCCAGCCAAAATTGAAACCCGTTATTTTCTTTACCCCACCATCTGTTATAGAACCTAAATAAAAATGCCTTGATATGGCAGAACTTTTTCGAACTACCACACCAAGGCTCTTTTCTCGCTTTTGCAATTTAGCCGTCCGAAACACGACAACGTGGGCAATCATCTGAACATGCAGAATATGCTTGCTTTGCTTCAAGTTCCATAGAACGTTTCATGTCACTCTTGCTAACATTTTTCAAAATCGTCATATGTAACTTCACCACCTTTCACTTTAATTTACTTATATCTTCTCGGTAAAGAAGAATTAAGTCTTTGATAATGGCTTTAGAAGGTGCACATGCCTCCTTGCCAGAATAGAATTGCGCGTTGATCTTACACCCACCTTGACAAATCGGAAGTATAGGACATACATTACATTCATCATATGTCAAATTTGTGTTGCAGAAAAAATTGTACGCATCGTTTTCTTCAATTCCAGTTTTTATGTTCCCACTTGCATATTCTTTACGTCCAAGTGCTCGATGACATTTGTATATATCTCCATTAGGGGCAATGGAGAACACATTCGGGCACGTTGCGTAGCAATTGATCGGGGATGGATATATTTTTAATTTTTTTAGTAGCCCATATGTATCATATTCATGATCCGCACTAGCGTCATCTTCCATGTCAGGAAATCCTCTGTATAAATGATGCTTTCTACCAAATTTTATCAGAGAAATATAAGGATGTTCTTCATACTCACCAAAGTCATTGGAAATATTTTTCACAATTTCATCATCTGCATCAATTGGTGCAAAATATATCTTTAAGTGCGAGGAATAATCAAAGCGCTCAAGCAAGTAGTTCATAATTTTCAATGCTTCGTCTTGCTTATTAGGATCAAAATTAATTCGAATCTTGAGCCTAATCCCTAACGAAAGCGCGTCTTCTATATTTTGCATTACTAACGAAAAAGCATCCAGATACTGCTTGTCATAATTTTTTATGCGATTATACTCATCGCCAACCGCGTCAATTGTTATTTGAACTTTTTCAACGTGCCACAAATTTTTAGCCTTTTCCGCTATATGCTTATCAAATAAAGAACCGTTTGTTGTGACTTTACATTCGTAGATTATATTTCTTTCTATCAATTTTTCTGAAATGTAATCTATAATATCACTTGCCAGAAGCGGTTCCCCCCCAAACCAAGTTATACCTAATTTTTCACCATTCCAGTGTTGTACAAGAAACTGAATTAACGAATCGGCCGTTTCTTGCGTCATCTTACCCTTGCGGTAACCATTCTCAAAGCAGTAATAACAGTGTGCATTACACTCAAGCGTAGGAGCGATAATTATATTTGCTATTTTTTCGCTGCTATTTTTCACGACATCACGCCGGATATTTTCCATGGCCTTTATTTCATCATATGTGTCATCTACTAAAAAGCCCATACTATAAAGTGCAGATACTTCTGGAAGAGAAAAATTTTCTTCAACGAAAATTATCTTATAGATTTCATCCGACAATTCTACCAGAGAAGTAGTGAATGTATTATAAAGAAGTACCCCTTCCTCAATTTGCTGGCTTATATTGAAAATACTTTTCTTCATCGAATGTTCACTTTCTACATTGGTTCATAATTTCACCTTGTTATCTTCCCTCATACGAAAGACAGCCTTGTCTTTCTCGAGGATAATAATAGCAATCATAGTGACTACAATACTGTCTTCCATTGCTGTCCTTATCTCTAGGGTTCCAATAAATGCACCCATCAGCACAATTATGACCGCAAAATTCGCCAGCAGGAATCGTAATGTTTTTTACATTTTCTTTTCTCATGGTATCTTTCTCCTTATTTTATATGCTCTTTTATAAAGTAAGCGTAATAATATAAAATCTATTTGGATCAATAATATAGTTAATCGCTAGTTTCTTTTATCACCAACAAATGATCAAAAATCTGCGTTCGATGAGGAGATAAACAATCACCTTACTTTAAATAGTCAACCAATCATATTTTATGTTATGATATTTAGCCTTTTTATCTATGTCGTATCTTATTGTAATTTTGTTAACATGAGGAGGCGTCCTTTTGCAAGTCTATCCTAGACAGCGTTGCGTATATTCCTTAATTATTACTGTGTATCTACATAAGGAGTATCTTCAACGCCTTCAGCACAAAGCTTTTTCACCAAAATATCAAGCTTACCTCGCCACATATTCTTGAACCAGTCTGTGTTGCCAAACCACCTAACCAAAGTAGGACTGGTTGCGTAATATATACGAATAAACACTCGTCCATACCATGTGGATGCGAGTATGTTATCTCTAAAACGACGGAGTGTCCAAACTTGTGGACAGTCATAAGAACCGTAGACACAGGTCGCAACATAGCAACCGTCGCTAGAACTTCTTGATTCTTCCTCTTGCAACTGTTGCTTTAACTGAGGATCGTTCTTTAAGTCAACAATATATGTGCCGTCATCCCGTTTCTGTCCAATTAACTCTGCTAAATAAAAGAAACCAGGCAATTGAAAATTGGAGCATCTATCATTGGGTGACGTTTCTTTCAGGTATTCCCCTCCCCCCTCGTCGTCTATGGAAGAATCGTAGTCATAGTATAAATGACATCGATTAACGCCACATTCAAAATGACCGCAGTACTTACATTTAATGCTATCTTCGTATTGACTCATGTTTTTTCTTCCTCCTTATCTTTTGTAGATACATAACACATTTTGTCATCTCTTTGGCAATCCTAGAAGTGTAGTAGAAATCATGTTGTCTTCTGCTACAACAGTAAACATTCCCCGCTACGCCTCCATCAGTAAAGCCACATCACATGCACAACACTTTTTTAGAATTATTTGCTAAGAGTTCTCTTATTTTGATAAAGTACGTTAGCTAGCTCCCCTTGCTCCATTATATTTCTCCATATCTTTGCAATTGGAGAGCTATCATTACGTGGTATACCACGTAATGGCAATGCCGGCATTGCCACGTCTTATTTAGCTTTACTTAGTTATATTTCAGATTATCTATTTAACAATTAAATCTAAAACAGCCGAAATCTGTTCTTATTATTATTATACTATAAAATATTTCATTTGTCACGCATTTTTTGTGATTAATTGCCATAAAAGAAATGTTTCAAAACGGCTCACTAATTGATATAGTAACGTTACACAAGTCAATCAATATGTTTCTGTAGCCGTTTTTAAGATTTCTCATAATCCATCTGCTTAACTTTATCCAAACCTACCAACTATGTTTTTTATTACTATGTCTTACACGGAGACGTTTTTCTACATGGTTTCCATGCTTTTTGCTTTATGCTACACTGGTTATATTCTGTACACCCACGCTTTGCATACCGGACACAGCTGTCCGGACCTGTTTTTCTGCAATTCCCGCACAATGTCGTGGCAGACCGGCACCGCATATGCTACCATACCGGATAAGAGAGGATGATTCCAATGGATCAACAGAAAATCGGCACTTTCTTGAAGCAGCTCCGCCAGGAGCGCCAGCTCACCCAGGAAACCCTGGCTGAAATCATGTGCGTGACCAACCGCAGCGTTTCCCGCTGGGAAAACGGTGTCAACCTGCCCGACCTCCCTACCCTCATCCAGCTTGCCGATTTTTACGGCGTGGAGCTGCGTGAACTGTTAGACGGAGAAAGGAAGCCTGATGCAATGAACACCCCCGAAACCAAAAGTGCCACCGAAGAGACCGCCCGCAAGGTTGCGGACTACAGCAATGACGTGATGGAAAAAGTGACCCACCGGTTCCATTACATGTACCTGATCTCGATTGCCACCGTCCTGATCTACCTGGTCATGAACCACTTTGATTTTTCCGGTTCGCCCGTGCTGCAGGGCATCCAGGGTGCCTGCCTGGGCATTGGGCTGGGTATGCTGATCGTGGGGGCTGTCTTTACCAGCAAGCGCGGCAACGGTGCTCTGTTTTTCAAAGCGCACCAGCTGAACTGCCCGAACCGCAAATAAGGCATAAAGAATCCGGAACCTGGCCGCAAAAGTCAGGGTGCCGGATTTTGTTGTATTGTATCGGAGAGAGTATGAATTGCTTTTCCCACTTATACCAGCAGCGCTTGCAAGCTGCTATATATAAGGTAGGGAAATTACTCAACGTCCTGCAAAGCGGCGTAGTTTACTTCGCCGGTGCGGACCTTGACCACCTTGGCCACATTGTAAACAAAGATCTTGCCATCACCGATATGGCCGGTGTACAGAACCTTGGTGGCGGTGTCGATGATCTTGTCTACCGGGATCTTGCTGACAACAACTTCAACCTTGACCTTGGGAATCAGGGTTGCGTCGACCTCAGCACCACGGTATTTCTCGCCGCTGCCCTTCTGCAGGCCGCAGCCCATAACCTGGGTAACGGTCATGCCGGTCACGCCGACAGCGTTCATGGCAGCTTTCAAAGCTTCAAACTTGGCCAGCTGCACGATCATAACGACCTTGTGCATGCCGGAATCCAGCTCAGTGGGCAGAGGTTCTTCCTTGACGACCTTGACGGCGGCATTGATTTTGGCCTCGCTGGCCATGGTGATGTCGTCTTCGCCCAGGTCGGTGTTCTCGTTCACGCTCATCTCAGCGTAAGTCGGGTCAGAGATGGAGAAGCCGGAGTAAGCGGAAGTCAGGCCGTGCTCGTGGATATCCAGGCCGTCGATTTCTTCTTTTTCGGTCACACGCAGGCCGATGGTCTTTTTGATGATGGTAAAGATGACGGTCATGGAAACCAGCACCCAGGCAGCCACGCAGATAACGCCCAAAACCTGAACGCCAAAGAAACGGAAGCCATGGCCGTACAGCAGGCCCTCACTGGTGGAGAACAGGCCGGTTGCAATGGTGCCCCACATGCCGTTCATGCAGTGCACGGAAACAGCGCCGACAGGGTCATCAATCTTGACAACGTTATCAAAGAATTCAACGGAGAAGATGCAGAGCACACCGGCAACGATGCCGATGATGGCAGCGCCGAACGGATCAACCATATCGCAGCCTGCGGTAATGGCAACCAGACCGGCCAGAGCACCGTTAAAGGTAAGGGAGACATCGGGTTTGCCGTAACGCACCCAGCTGGTGATCAACGCGGCAACGGTAGCCAGCGCAGCGGCCAGGTTGGTATTGAAGCAGACCAGACCAGCGGAAACCATGGCGTCATCGCTTGCCATTGCCACGGTGGAGCCACCGTTGAACCCAAACCAGCAGAACCACAGGATAAACACGCCCAAGGCCATGGCGGTCAGGTTGTGGCCGGGGATTGCGCGGGCCTTGCCGTCCTTGCCGTACTTACCAATACGGGGGCCAAGCATCCAGGCGCCCAGGCAGGCGGTAACGCCACCAACAAAGTGAACGGCGGTGGAACCGGCAAAATCATGGAAGCCCAGCTGTGCCAGCCAGCCGCCGCCCCAGATCCAGTGGCCGGAGATGGGGTAAACGATCAGGCTGATAGCGGCCGAGTAGCAGCAGTAAGCGCTGAACTTGGTACGCTCTGCCATGGAGCCGGAAACAATGGTTGCTGCCGTTGCACAGAACACGGTCTGGAACACGGCATAAACCCAAAGGGGCACGCCCTCCGGCAGGATGGCGCTGTAGTCGCCGCTCATAAAGGGGGCAAAGCCGCCGATGAGCGGGCCGGAACCTGCAAACATGATGCCGAAGCCGACCAGCCAGAAGCACGGTGTGCCGATGCAGAAGTCCATCATGTTTTTCATCAGGATGTTGCCGGTGTTCTTTGCACGGGTCAGGCCAGCTTCGCACAAAGCAAAGCCTGCTTGCATAAAGTACACCAGGAATGCCGCAACCAGCACCCAGATGACGGTTGATGAGTTGTACATATTCAAACCACTCCTCTCAAGATCAAACCACGGCGCTTCCTCTATTTTTTCTTGCCGCATTAAGCCAGGGCAATACCGCATAATTCTAAGTGCCGATACAGCGAGCGAGGTGCGGCAGATGCTAAGCCAAAAGCGCAGATAATACTGGATGTCTTATCGAGCATTTTGGCAACGCAGATGCCGTGCCGCAGCTGCCGGAGCGGTGCTTAAGCCGCAAGGCGGGAATTGTGCGGTGTTGCCCCAGATGCTTAAATAACAAAAGCGCCGGGCAGGATGTACCTGCCCGGCGCCATTGCCGTGGTTTTGATTTGCCCACATTGTAACCCCGGCAAGCCCCGCCGTCAAGCAAAACTTTTCATTTTTTGTCAAAATGTGCAATTTGCACAGCGTTCCCCGTTTTGTTCTTCCGTCCGTTTGTGCAACCTGCATTTTCTGCCCGGCTGTCAACTTTATTCTGCATGGTGCTTTGCGCGCAAATTTACATTTTTCATCGTAAAGACACGGTTTCACAATATTTTTGTCACATTTTTTCAAAACCCGCTACCAAAAATTGAGCCGCTGTGTTATAATAAAACCATACTTGGGTAAAATTTGCCCGGCCCGGTTTTTGTACCGTGTACGGGGGAAAATCAACGGTGCTGTGCACCGCAAGCTAAAGGAGGATATTGCCCAATGAGCAATTCTATCGCTCTGCTCGCCCTTGAGGCCGCTGACGGCACTGTGGTTCTGACCAGCATCACGCTGGTGTTCGCCATGCTGGTTGCGCTTTGCCTCATTATCACTGTGGAAGGCAAGATTTTTGACGCCATCAAGAATAAAAAGAATGGCACCAAAGCCGCCCCTGCAGCACCCGCTGCACCGGCCGCACAAAACATCGCCAAGGCTGCTCCTGCCGCCCCCGCAGCACCCGCTGCTGACGGCTCCATCCCCGGCGAGATCGTTGCTGCCATTGCTGCAGCCGTTGCCTCTCTGGGTGAAAACCTGACCATCCGCGGCATTCACCGCGTTCAGAAAAAGACGGCTACTGGTTCCCGCCGCGGCGCCTGGGGCGACGCCGGCGTTACCCAGAACACCACGCCGTTTATGTGATGGAAAGGGGACGAAACAATGGGAGCAATTTTTACCAACATCGCTGAGATCTTTGCCAACTCCGGTTGGGCACAGATTTTCTTTGCTGAGGGCGGCTGGAAGTATGCCGTCATGATCGGCGTGGCCTGCGTGCTGCTGTACCTGGCCATTGTCCACCAGTTTGAACCTTTGCTGCTGCTGCCCATCGGCTTCGGCATGCTGATGACCAACCTGCCGCTGGACGGCATCTTCCATATGGACATCTTCATCAACGAAACGCAGCACATCAACTGGGAACTGCTGGGTACATCCGGCGGTATGGCGGACTATATTTACTTAGGCGTCAAGCTGGGTATCTATCCCCCGCTGATTTTCCTTGGCATCGGTACCATGACCGACTTTGAGCCGCTGATCGCACGTCCGTCCAGCCTGCTGCTGGGCGCTGCCGCACAGCTGGGCATCTTCTTCACCTTCGTTGGCGCCAAAATCCTGGGCTTCACCAACAAGGAAGCCGCTTCCATCGGCATCATCGGCGGCGCCGATGGCCCGACCGCTATCTTCGTCACCACCCGCCTGGCCCCGCACCTGCTGGGTTCCATCGCGGTTGCCGCGTACTGCTACATGGCGCTGGTGCCTGTTATCCAGCCGCCCATCATGAAAGTTCTGACCACCGAAAAAGAGCGTCAAATCGTGATGGAAAGCCCGCGCAAGGTTTCCAAGACTGAGAAGATCCTCTTCCCCATCATTGTTACCATCATCGTTTCCCTCACCCTGCCCGATGCCGCCATCCTGGTTGGCTGCCTGATGCTGGGCAACCTGATGAAGGAATGCGGCGTTGTTGAGCGTATCAAAAAGACCGCCGGCAACGAACTGATGAACATCATCACCATCTTCCTGGGCTTCAGCGTTGGCTGCACCACCAATGCCGCAACCTTCCTGAACATCCAGACCGTTGAGATCATTGTTCTGGGCATTGTTGCTTTCGGTGTCGGCACCGCAGGCGGCGTTCTGCTGGGCAAGGTCATGTGCTTTGTCACCCACGGCAAGATTAACCCGCTGATCGGCTCCGCCGGTGTTTCCGCTGTTCCCATGGCCGCCCGTGTTTCCCAGAAAGTCGGCCAGGAATACAACCCCCGCAACTACCTGCTCATGCACGCCATGGGTCCCAATGTTGCCGGTGTTATCGGTTCCGCTGTCGCCGCCGGCATCCTGATCAACATGTTCGGCTGATCCTGATACCTAACCCCTAAAACTCAACCGCCCGTCACATTTTGTGTGACGGGCGGTTTTTTATATCTATCCATTTAGAACTTAGGGCAACACCGCACAATTCCCGCCTTGCGGCTTAAGCACCGCTCCGGCAGCT